>Ga0116229_10007115_pt1 | contig 17836 bp, 11 predicted proteins | sample S1TSphgellanicum_3_FD_87313 | JGI IMG/M metagenome (GOLD analysis project Ga0116229, IMG submission 87313) | Host-associated microbial communities from peat moss isolated from Minnesota, USA - S1T2_Fc - Sphagnum magellanicum MG | ecosystem: Host-associated > Plants > Peat moss > Unclassified... | reverse complement strand
TCATATGGTACATCATAGAACTAGCAAGTGTCACAAAAACTATCATTCCTAAAATTCAAGACCAATTTTTTTCAATTGTTTTGTTCCACATAATAAAGTGAAGTGAACATCACTTGTTGTGTAACACTTTAAATGAGTGCAAATTGCAATGAAGGAGGGGGGAAAAAAATGCATGCCTAAACATGTAAAATTCATGTTAAAAAATGTTACATTGTAAATCACAATTTATTTGATAAAAACATAATTATCATATTTTCAATTCTATTGTCAATAAGTTCATTTGTGCTTCAAACACATTTTCAGATTTTTTCCTTCTTGCTTTTTATGTACATGCAACTTTTATATCATATTTGCAAAATTGCAAAAAATCACACAAATTTGTACAAGTCATGATCTTTGAAACCAAAAAAAAGAGTTGGGAGGAGTAAAGAGGAGATTGAATACTATGAATAATACAACTCCATCATTACTATTTTCACATGCTAAATCAAAGGCACTTTTCCATTCCCATTTTTTGCATCAACATCTATTCCTTTGTTAATAATCTCTTGTAAAATGTTAACACATCCACATGAAACCTAACTAGACAACACATGTTCATATGTCAATGAAAAGACATGTATGTTGAAATAAACTTGACATAAATGGATTTTGGCCAAGAGGTAATAATGATATGATGCAATGTGTAAAATGTAATGAATCTTCTTTATTTACACAAAGTGAAGGAAAACAAATGTTCCCAATCACTAATAGAAAACCCCCTTTTTTCAACCACAATGTTTTCAACTGCATGTCATTTTCAACTACAATTTATCATTATTTAATTAAATAATTTGGTCCTACCAGGCAAGTTGAAACATTTTCTATTTTCGTAAATAGTCAAACCCAAGTCTTAACTAAAGGGATAATCACAAAATATTTTTGGTATCCATAGGTGCTACAATTGAATTATAGTTGAAGTTTCGATTGGGAGAGTAACGACATTCCAAGATGAGTCCCATGTCCAATTACTTTGGTCACAAACATGGACATGGATGGTAAATGCCAATTATATGGATGAAATGTAATTTTGGACTAATGTATTAATTGCAACTTTGTTGCGACTATCTTTCAACTATATGGATTATTTTGTAAATATAGTAGGTCATACCTATATTAGGTACCTATTAATTACTAGTAAGTGGATACCTATCTAGTTACTTACCTAATTAATAGTTAGGTACTTAATTAGTGTGTACCTAGAGCACTAAGTAGCTAGGTTCTTAATAGGTAGTTAATAGGTAGTTGTTAACCGAGTAGGTTTAACTTTTAGTTAGTTAATAGGTATCTACTTACTAGCTTTACACACACACACACTCTTATGTTATTATATTTCACCTAAATTAATATAACATAGGTATATATTATCATTATGTGTTAATTATAAGTCATTATCAATATTAATAATATTATCAACCATTATTCACTAATAAAATTATATTTTATAATTAAAATTACTTCACATAACTGATATTCAATTATAAATATGATTTATATTAGCATTAATTTATATTAGTATTATAACTGATTATATGTATTATATTTCTATGTATTGATGTTTATAAATATTTATTATTATTATGCACAATATTAATGACCATATTTACCATTAATGTTTGGCAAGATATCGTAAATTGAATATTTATTTATAAATATCAAACTTATGTATTATTTTATATGATTACTAACATCAATTATATGATTAACTATAAATTAAAAAATAAATTATAATTAAATATATAATGAATATTAGTAATATTATTTGAAAATTTTAAATAATAGAATTATAGTTAATATCTAGCAAAATAAAATAAGATATCAATATTAGTGGTTATTATTATTATTATAACTATTTAATAATGATGATAATAGGTTTTTTTATTTGTTAAATTGTTTTTTGTTTAATATTTAGTATAACTAGTAGGTGGATTAGGTTAGTATAACATAACTAATGGATAGGGTAGACACACCTATCACCAAACCTTTACCATATTTTTGAAGTTTCTTGTTTTTTTGAAAAACATTTCATGATCACATGTGAACCAAGTGAAAATTTACAATGGTATCTAAATGCTTCCATGAGAAATTGCAATGTTTATATTTGCAAATACATTAAAAATCCCAATAATAATCTCACCCTGAAATTTTGGAAATGTGCATAAAACACTTTTTTTTGTGTGTTAACGTAAGAAACATGCAACAAGTAGATTTATGAAGCAAAACATGTGGGATGGACAAGTGATACAAACAATCAAAGGTGGATGCATGTTATGATCTACACAAAAAAATATCACAGTTTGATAGTTTTAATACTTATTTAGTATCATGCATCATGGTGGAAATTTGGAAAGTAATTTTCACTAAAATTTTGTAATGAATGATGGTTTATGTCCCTATCTAGCATTATGTGTGAAATCAATGCAAATATGAATGATTTAATAATCAAACAGAGTATTATTTTAATTTGTAAAACCTTGTTATATTTCTGCAATTCCAATAATAGGATTAAAAAGTATAACATTTAAGGATAAATTTTCATGAAATTTTACACATACATAAAAAAAACCATATAGAATAATCTTTCCCATCAAAGTATTCAATTTTTTTTAAGGTTGTGGAATTTAGATCATATGATTTTTAAATGTTCATTAGTACATTATGGTATGATAATGTTAATGATTATGATTTTTTTAAAATTAAAAAATGTTCTTTCATTAAAGATTTACTTGGGTTAAGTGTTTTTTAATCATTTGACAAAAGTAAGATGAAGTTTTGAATTTTTTAAAAATGGAAAACTACTATCAAATAAGGGTTTTGAAAAAAATATTATTAAATCATTTTTGTACATTTACACAAATGTATAATCATTTCTCAATTTCATATTCACAATTCTTGTGATTCCCTTTAATTTTGAAATCCAAATCATTTATATGTGATTAGTAGAAGTGAATTTAATTGTTGTAGAATTATTCCACACTACGATAACATTAGAGTTGCACTTCACATGCATACATTCACTATTTTTGCCTTGATTCTCAACACTCTTAACTTTGCCATTCATCAAAACACCAAATTCAGGATTATTCCATATAACCAGAATCTACATTTCAAAATACATTGTAAAAAAATCCAGAAACAAGATCACAATTCATTTCATCACATTCTAATATTACAAAAAATTCACACAATAATATAAACATAAAAATCATTATAGAAGTTTATGCTTCTCTATATTATTGAAAATTAAATTAAAATTATAGCAGAATTCCATGTTTTGTTGAAGATGAAGTCAAAACAACACATAAAATCTGTAGTATATCAAAAATATATATGTGATATTCTACTACAAAATACTAACAACTCCTCACTTTTCCCAAAAATGTTTTTAAGAAGAATCCCATTTTCCCCAAAACCTCCCCCTTTAGGTAGTCCCAAATCACATCATCATGATTCAAAACCAACAAGAATTCAAAATTCAAATTCAACTAACAATTTTCCATGATTAGTCATTATTTTAAATGCTTTATTCATCCAAAACCATGTAATCATCTTACCCCTTTAACATTACCCCCTCTGTACTTGGATTATGTCCCCAAATTCCTTGTAAAATGATAGAAAATGAATTGAAAGTATTCCATATCCTTCAAAACATTTGTCTCCTCTATTATAGTCTTTATAGTCTCAACCTATACAACAATTAGTGGTTTTGTACCCACTTTTGGCTCTGTAGTTCTAACCTCCTCCTCCATTAATTCAATCTATTGTTCTATTTCCAGATGTTATATCTTGAATATGTCTTCTTATGTTGTTAGAACAATCTCCACATGTTCTTATTCTTGAATTTTCTGTAGTTTTTTTTTTTCTTAACCCCTTCCTCTAAGGTTATGTGGTTTTTTAATTTATACCTCCTCCTCTTAAATTATTCCACTTCTAAGGTCCTATGGTTCCTTAGTTTGCACTTCTTCTTCCTGAGTTATTCCATTGGGCCTTGCTTTAGTCTCCTCATCCTGGCCCAATGTTTAAGTACATGTTGGATTATCATAAAAAAATTTGGAAAATTCTTTTTTTAAGTTTCTAACTTGTATTTCAGAATTTATTCATTAGTTCTATGTTGAGCCAAATTCTTATCCAACTCCTTTGTAAAATACTCTGCTACAACCTCCCACCATTATTCAAATTCTACCTTAGAATCCTTCACTACTACAAAATGTGGGTGCAGTTCACTAGTCCCCATTCACTAGACCAATGAACTCAGTGCTTCTTCACTAGTCCCCGTTCATTACAACCAATGAATTCATTCAAAATCTAGTGAAATCACTTGGTGTGCAAGGACACCTTTTGTTGTAGTGCTTCATTTTGTTCTTTGTCTTCATCAAGGTATAGTACTATAACATTTGTTCATAATCCTCTAACCTTTTCTTGACACCAGCTAAGCCTTGATTCTTCCTTTATTCCTTTGTAATCTCCAACTGTGCTTATAGGTGCTATAGATTCCTCTAATACTCCTTTTCCTCCATCAACTTCTCTCTTTCTACCTTTGTTCTCATTCTTTTCAACTCCCCCGACTACAACAAAGATGCATTATTCAAATTCATCAATTCCAAATTTGTTAAAACATTATCCTTCTCCTTTTTTTCCTTAGTCAATGTTTTCATTTGACTACCTAAAGCTTATTGTTGATGCTTATGAAACAACAATGCCTTTATCCATTTTTTCTTTCTGGTTTCGTAAATTTCAACCTTCTGTTTTAAATCCTAAAAAATTCATCATGCGATTTTAGTCATGTTATGCTACCCTTGAGTTCCTTATTATCATTTTGTAGTTTTTTAATGAGCACTTTAATTTTCTACGCAACTTTTTCCTTGTTTTTCCTCTAGATTTCCACATTATGCTTATACCCCTTATGGAAATTCCTCTCCTTATCCAATTCCTCCTATAGTACTTCATACTCCTTCTCCCCTATAACCAATCTGTTCTTCAAACTATTCACCTCTAAAGTCAAATTCCCCATATTTAAATTCACAATTGCCACAGTTTAAAATAATTCAATTGCCTTATATGTTCACATTACTTCTATAGCTACCTCCTCCATAGACTTTGGTGTACTTGTCTATGTTGTAAGATTTTTGGATCCTTCTGTAAATGGTCCCATCTTTTGCACAATTATGCTCCCCAACTCAAATTCAAATGGAAATCCCTTTGCAAATTTTGGTCTACTAACTAGTACTTGTAGTTATAATGGTCTAAACACTTAAAAAAAAGGCTATTCCTCAACTTTCTTCATCTACAATCTAGTAGCATGTAAACCTTGCTATGTCTACTATTGTTGTTACTGCAAATTTTTTTATAAATGTTGGAAATGTTGTGGACTTGTAGTGGTTTCCATCCAATCTTCATATACATTCCCATGAAAGTGCAAATGCTCCTCACCCTCTAAAAACCTTATCCCATGTTCCCCTTTAACTTCTTACCTTTTCTTTCGTAGTTGTCCTTCTTATGGAGATGTCATTTGTGGTACCTTTTGCTTCTGCTCCTTCAACTATCTCTCTTATGGAAATGTCATTTGTGGTACCTCTTGCTTCTGCTCCTTCAACTATTTCTCTTATGGAGATGTCATCTATGGTACTTCTATAGTCTATATAGTTTCATGTACCATTGTTAGCATTGCAGATGGTTCCACTTTGCCCTTCATCATTTTATGTGCCTTTACATTTGTGCTATCTTGTTCCCTTTTCATTCTTAAGCTTGAAGTTCCTCCTTTGTCGATTCTATTCTTCTTCTTAACAACACTTCTTGGAGAGTTTGCTGCAACTTTCTTTTTAATCTCTAGTGTTGTCTACATCTCCTCCCTAGTTCTTTTAACCTTGGTTGGTGGTTTCTGTGAATTCTCCTTTTGATGCACAAACAAATATTGAAAGATTTTTGCCAATACTAAAGCAAATTGATAGGTATTTTTCTTATCCCCCTTATTGTCCTTGACATAATTATATCATCAATCTAGTTCATTACATAGATTATTGAATATAATATGTCCCTAATTTACCTTCTACCCTTTTTTTACTCTAATCAATGTTATAACATTCTTGTTACTAAAATAATGTACCTTCTCCCTCTGATAAATGACGGATATAATGGTAGGATATTAAAAAAAATATGGCAAACCCAAATTCTTTGTATTCCATTGATCTGTAGAAAAATTTGCAAGTGCAAGTCTACAACTCTGTAGTGTTTGGATTACTAATGATTTACTAACTTGCCTTTTCGATTCTTCTACATACCCTTCTACACATATTCCAAAGACATCTTTAATGAATTGTTTACTAATGGCATACACCTTATCCTTATGCGCAAGTAAATATTTGTGCCCTTGATCAAGAATGTGTTCAGAAATTCCAACATGACATTGGGCATCGATGCTTCCCAATCCATTGAAAACAACATAACAAGCCTTGCTTTTGAAGCCTAATCTTTTTTCAACAATATCCTTCCAATTTTCCATCTGCTCAACATGCTTATCATAATTTTTTTTTGTATGTGTCCACATGAATATTTCAGGATCTAGAGTTTTAATACCTTTTTCTAGAAGTGTAGCTATGTCTAGGATTACACGTCTTTTCTTTGTTACAATTTTCGATTCACGCCTCTTAATTTCCATTGCCTTTTGTTGTGTTTTTGCCATCGCCTACACCTTTGTGGATTACTATACTTCCACCCGCACTTTTGTGAATAGTTGTTATTCCACCTTAATATCGTTATTTTCCCCTGTGTCTTTTTGTGCTATTTGTGCTTCCACAAAATGCTGTTCCACAACTTTGTCTTCTTCCGATTCTTCAATGTATACTAAATCTATTGATGTAATTCATGGTCCTATCTACTCTCTTGCATGCCATTATCTTTTGTTTTTATGCAAAAACTCAATTACAAATGTTTTAGTTGTATTTATATCATGAATTATCATTTGCACAAATTTCATCTTCTCATTATACACCTTCCTTTTTGCACATTTCGAAGATGATGATGAATGTGGCGATGACCTTACAGCTAATGGCTAAATATTAAACATGCCCTTACACTTTATTCTTCTCAACTCCTTTTTTGCTTATGTTTTCAACAATTCTACTTCCTCCTACCTTTGTTTATGCTCACTCCTCTGTCCTTCCTTTTCCTTTGTTATTTTTTGTAGTTTCTTAATCGAACTCTCTACACTCATGCTATTGTGAACTCTAGAACTTCAAAAACACTCACAACCTCTAATAACAAACAAAAATCGATTTTGATAGTTACCCCAATTTTTCTCCTTGAACATCCCACCTGTGGCATTCATTTTTTTATTTGCTCACCATCTTTTGATTAATGCATGATCCTTACAATTAATATGGCCCATCATTACGAGTTTATGTGTCCTTTGTACAACCATGTGTAAACACTTCGTTTCATCATAAAAAATTAACACCTTTGATTCCATCTTCCAATTAGTCCATATCCCCAATGTTGTTACGTAATTGTATTGACTCCACCTCGTTCGCCCTATACAACTTCTACTGCTTATGTCATTTATCTGGTGATTGTGTCAACTCATTTATTGATTGTGGCAATACATTTGCTAACTGTATGAACAAATTTGATGATTATGCAAATACCTATGATGATTGGGCGAATAATTCTATTGATTTAGCCGATACCCTTAACAAATCATCTTCAAATCTCTGGATCCCAAATCCCTCACTTTTATAATTATTATTCATGGATTTATTGGTCACTTGTAGGTTGAAAATCATTATTGTCTTGATCATAGGATCTTTCATCTATTCTTCATTTTTAGTATTCTTCATCTATGGTTTTTATATTTCACAATCTTCATCTTCCTCCACCATATCAAAATTCTCCCCCTAAACTTCACATGCATTCTATTCCCAATATATTGGCATCTGTTCTTATTTTTGAACTTCAAATTTCATATACTTATAAGGCTTGAGCTTATTCACATTGACCAACACAAGGTTAATTTCAAACATTTCAATGATCACCAATAACAATGTGTTATTTAGCAACACATACTATACTTTGTACGGTCCAAACCATTTCCTAATAAATTTCCTTAGGTGTGACTTATTGCCCTTTGGAAACCATAAAACATAATCACCAAAACTAAATTGTTTTTTTGGATTCTTTTGTTGACTTCATAATGCTCTATTCCATTGTTGAATTCATGTAGTTTCGATAACTTGCATTCTAGTTTCCCCAGCTTTGTAATTTTGCTAGTTAAAATTTTCACTAGAGTATCATCACAGGGAATGAGACAGGTAGTTATTGCTAAGCCTTCTCAAATATGAATCTATGTTTGGCATCTGTCCTGAATTCTCAGTAATTCAATTTCCTGTTTGTCTGCACTAAACTGTTGCAGTCCTGACAGCCTTGATCTGTGCCCACCCTACCATGTCTCCACTAATGTCCAAACAAAGATATCTCATGAGAATACAACTGCTTTCCCCTACCCAGCATACCATCTCTATTGTTCCCCAATGGATGCAGCATACGCAGAGAGTCCTCCCATGGCTTATGATCCCTATAGCAACCCCAAGACACTTGCCTATGGCTTGACAACCCCATGGACACCCTGAGTGGGCTGTTCATGGTTATCCTGCAAAACAGGGGGATGGGTGGGTCAGTGACTCCTGCACATGAACAATGATGTTGGTGCATTGTCCAATAGTCTCTAATTTTATCAGATTCTTCTCCTAATTGTTGTGCAGTGTTGAGCGGTTTCATTGAAGTTCAGTTGAAGTTCCAAGTAACTTGCAGGGAGGGCTTTATGCTTGTAAGCCATCCTATATTAGACCTGACTACTTCACACTGGATCATTAATCTACAGCCAGATATCTAACAAAATCCAGGTTTTGTCTCAAGTTGCTCCCTCCATATCTGGCATCTTAACTTGTAGGTTGCAGAAATTTAAGGGGACTCAATTCAGAGCATGCATAGGTCCAGTTATTGAGGTTGATATGAGGGGGAAGTCGATGGATTTGTGGTTCTCGAACACTCTGTTTTGCCAATACTTGTCAGAAAACTTGCGACTTTGGTCATCCATTTTTGCACAAGGTTGTGTGTTTATTGGTCTTCTCAACAGACTAATGCAGCTCCCAATCATACTATTGGCAGAGAGGTGGTACCTCAATTGCCTAGTGGCTTCACTAGTGTCAATGAGTGATAGTGTCAGGTTTCTAGATATGTTCATTCAAGATTTTAGTTCTGGTTGACTGATTGCTCTAGTGATCATTAGTCCCTTCCCTGGATTTTAAAATTAGTTTAACCAGCTTGCTGGGTGATTAACACATGTTTGTCAAGCTGATTGCACCTTCCAATGATTTGGGGAAGTGCTATTGTGTTCAAATATTGCTGATATGAATTTGAGCAAATGACCTAACTTCAAAATGCACGTGACTCTCTGACCGCAAAGAGTGAGATCAGCATTCTTGTTTGTGTTTGGAAGTTGTGACAATATACTGTAGTGATAACCCTTGATGGGGATGTGATCCAAAAAACACTATTCTGTCTATGGACTCATGCTTGTGGATGGTATTTGTATCATTTACCAGGATTGTATAGATCCCTTGCCTAGCTGTGAAATTTCTTGTGTCTTTGTTTCCACTTATTTTTTCATCCAAGAATTTGTTTGCAGGAACTGATTTGTTTATTGGATAGTTGGGATGCATGACTTCTGGTTACCCTTCATTTCTTTCAGGTCTTCAGTAGATGAGGCAAAGTTTCTTAGTTCTCTTTGTTTGTGTTTTTCTTCCTTCTGTCTTTTGTGTTTATGAAAAGCTACTGCTTGATAACTCATTGGAAAACCTTCAGAATACAAGGAACACAAGCTTTGCTTTGAAGTGGATGAATCAAAGTCTCTCCACAATGAGTCTGACAAATGTTATTGGGCCTTCCTTGTAGAGACTCTAGATTCAAGAGAGATTTTAAATTTGAAAAATATTTTCTGGATACAATGAAAAATATGCCACAAAGTCAGTTGGTAGCACCAAATGAAAGCTAAGGGTGAAACATAAAAAACAATTGTTCTTTTCAAGCACTGAGAAATCTCCTGTTCAGCATCAGCAGCAAGGGGCCTCCATTTCTGTAGCCTCTTTCATTTGGACAAGAACATCAGAACATATGTGGCTTAATACATATAGAATCCCAAAACTGGTATCTGAGAAGATGGAATCTAGTGGAGTTGACCACTCATAAAGTCCATTTTTGTGAATTTGGCAAAACTATGGTGCATCCTTTACTAATGAATAATGCAGACTGCCAAACTGCATAAAATTTTTACATGGGAAATAAATGGAGGGAGAGATGGTGGACATGATCTGCAACTCAATCCTTATTTGATTGCAACATTGAATAAAAACTCAAAATGCTCATTCATTGCATCATTAAAGAATTATAACTAGAGATTCACAACATAAATATCGCCACTGGATGATCATGTGGTCGATTTGCTCCTTTACTACAGCATTGAATAATAACTAGAGATCCACAGCACAAACTTTGCCACCACGCAATGTGCACCTTGCACCTTCATTGCATGATCGAATATTAACTAGAGATCCACAACACAATCATCCCCACACCACTTCATTAGTTGCATTAACTAAATCCTTGACTTTAACATTACGCAATAAACAACACACACACACATGTGCACATATGAGCCTTGGTGCACAAGACTAAGTTATGTTTGTTTGTAGTTGTTAAGACTAACATAATTGAGATTTAGGGAAAGTTTGCTGACATGGCATTCATTTACTGGCTCTAACAAGGACAGCTAAGCTCTGCATCCTCTCTCTACTTGTTGACGTCCTAAAACTCAGCCAGGTCAGTAGCTATGAATTAGACACAGAGGTAATTGGTGACCTAGACTATGTATGATATTCACTGCCTTTTGCCAGCCTAAAGGTAACTATACTACCTAGTCCATAGTCTCCAAGGACTTGCTATCAATGAGATAGACATACTAGTTTTGGATTTTTTGTTTCCCCTTTTATTGGGGCAGACATGTCGCCATTGGCACCTAGATACCTACGTCACTAAGAATTTTTGTCTGTGTGCCATGTTTCAAGCATCATGCATCATGCATCATGCTTTGTTTGATGCTTACATGCTGGCATTGTTTGTGATATAAGAATACCGTCCAAGAGACCAGTGACATTCTTCTATGGAGAGATATTGAGTTGGTCAGAAAAGAGAGCAAAATGTTGGGCTAATATCAGATATGATATATAATATTATGGCAATTCTAGTAACCAAGTCACTGAGTTAGTCAAAGGGAAAATAGACTCCAGATTTGGAACTCTTGTGTCAAAGGGAAAATCAACTTTTTAAATTATGAGCATCTCCTGTTTATTTGAAGGGGAATTTGAGTTTTTTTTTTGACTCTCTCTCTCTCTCAATCATGCCAAATTTGAAGCCCATAAAAAAATTCTAAGATTTTCATCATTTTCTTCACTGACATTTTAGTCTCAATTGCAGTCAATCTTTCTGTTGGTGAAGTGGCTTTGTAAACGGGATTACAGAATGGAGGAGAGAATGGTTGATATGATCCACTGACGTTGCCCCCAGAAGAATTTAAAGCTAGATGTAGACTTGCAAGAGTGTTGTATCTAGGTAGCAACAAAATCAGTTTTTTGAGAGAGCAGGGCTTCAAAGTAAGCTCAGGTCTTGAGTTCAACAACAGATATGGCACAATTTTGGTTGAAATTGGGTGTGAGAAGAGTGCTGATCACCGCACTGCTTGCAACCCTTGTTGGGATACCCATAGTTTTCATGTTCCATGAACCGGCAGCCCTTCATCTCCAATCTATACTTGACAACTTCAACTCTCAACTTGGCAGGGACACATCGACTGAAATTCCACAACTTGTAAGTATCGCATTGCAATCAACATAAGCCAAGTCTCCAAAATATTTTGTTAGGATTGAATTTGCTTAAGCATTGGTCATTCACACATCGTGGTTCAAAATTGACTTTCCTTCTGAAGAAGATAAGTGGCAGAAATTTCAACTACTTAGAGAAAATATTCAAACAACCAGTTGCAACTATTAATGGATGAGATTTTTTTTGAGACTTGGCAGAGTTTTTGGGAGCATAAAATATTGGGAGATTTGCTGAAGAAGGCTTCAATGCCAAACAAAACAGTCATCCTCACACCTTTGAATCATGCATGGGTTGCTGCTGGGATGATAGACATCTATTTTGAGAGCTTTCGGGAAGGTGAGAACATACAAGAACTGGTTAATCACATTGTGATAGTTGCAGTTGACAAGATGGCGTATGATAGTTGCACACAGATTCACCCTCATTGCTTCATGCTTCGGACTAATGGTGTTGATTTTTCGGGAGAGAAGGTTTATATGACTGAGGATTATTTCAAGATGACATGGAGGAAAATTAAGTTCCTTCAGAATGTCTTGGAGATGGGTTACAACTTCATTTTCTCGGTGAGACAATAGTAATACTACCTCTTTTCTACTATTGATGTCCGTCTATAATTTCCTAGCTCTAGATGGAAATCCAAATCAATGCTTTGAAATCACATTGTGTGAAAGTGTTAGTTTAGGACAAACTTATGTTGATGTCAATTTAGAAGTATTCAAATTGTGGGAACTATAAGATTTGGAAACAAAGTGCGAAAGGGTGTGATAATGGTGAAGGCCTTTGATCATGAGGAAAGCTTTTGTAAAAGACCAAGCAATGGTTTGCCTTGTCCCATAGCAACACTGTGGATTTGGTAGCTCTGTGCCAATTGTGAGAGTGAAGCTTGGTTTCCATGATGTGATGACCATAGTTTGGAATTCTAGTCACTAGATGTAGCACACACCCATTGGCCTTATGGATGTTGCCAACTAGAATTTGCTATGTATCCATGGGATCTTAGCATTAAGCTAGTGTCTTGAATCTTGATGCAGGATGCAGACATCCTTTGGTTCCGAAACCCCTTCACACAACTTTTGGAAAACTTTGATGTCCAAATGTCAATGGATATAGCGAATGAAGCCAATACAGGCTTCATATACGTTCTATCCAACAAGCGGACCATCAACCTTTTCAAGTTTTGGTATGGTACTCGAGAGAGAAATCTCGGCGTACATGAGCAAGATAGCTTCAAGAAGATGCTTGGAGAACAAGGCGTCAAAGACATTGGCTTAAAGCTTCACTTATTGGAGACTAGTATCTTCTCCGGATATTGTGAGGTATGAAACGGAGAATCATCCCAATTTGCTCTCAAGACATAATTCTGCCACCCTCTTCTCTTGATTGATAAACATCAAACTAAAAACCCAATTAATTAGGTTCATGCATCTTCTTCTGGTGAAGTAATCATACATTAATTAGACTTGAAATTAAGAGCAGACCTGTATGTTCATTGGAGTTTAATACGTGAGAACCCACTTTGTTGTGATCCATTGTTCAGAGAAGCAATGACTTGTTGCACATTTGCACAATGCATGCAACTTGTTGCGTTGGATTGGGGCAAAAGATGGGATATCTTCGATCTGCTCTTAATACTTGGAAGGAGTTCAAGGCCCTCCCTCCTCATGAAAAGCTGAGAAAAGTTCCCAATTGGGGCTCATGTTAACAGTAACACAGCGCACCAAAAATGGCAGGTTGAATTCCTTTATAGAGTCCATATCAAATCTTAAATCATAAATTGGATTATCATTTGACTTGTAAGATAGGGGAACTTAAGTTGCCATTGCCTTTTTTTTCCTTTTTTAGAAAGGAGGATACATTTTGTTATACCAACTTATGCATGGGAGGATAGTTTGCATATAAGTAATAGTAGATTACCAAGACACAGGAGTTCACCAAAGCAATTTTGAAGTTGAACAGTTCTGTTTAGGGAACAAAAACATCATAACATATGAAGGAACACGGTGTATAATCATGGTGTGTAATCGTGTGCCATGTGAAGCAATATTGAATGTGCATTTTCATGCCCATGCTTGGAACTTTGAACCTTGCCATTTTGCTATCCGTTGACAGATGACTCTTTTGATCTTATCTTTCAATGAAATAAGACCTTGATGAACATAAAAATGTTGCTTGTGTGAATTATGGTATCTAGGTGGCTTTCATAGGCAGTAGATTTAGTATTTTGCACCTATTTGAGTTTATGGGCCTTTCAATATGGTTGTAATAACTAGAGGATTTTGAAGGAGACCCCTTCAAAGATTACTCCAATGCCATGTTTCCAAGATGCAGTTTTGACCTTCCTAAAAGTTAACATCAAAGTATTTTTGGAATAATTGATAAATTGTTGAATATAGTTTTTCAATATTTTCTATTGGTCCTTTATATCATCTCTTGGAGTTATAAAATTACCTTCAAGAAAAAAAGGACTCTATCTTTACTCATTTGTAATTTCTGAATTAAATGAAGTGACAACATATTCAAGTTTGGTCAAACATTCATCCAAATTTCCTCGATATTTAATTGTCAAATATCTGATAATTAATATCATGTTTTTTAAAAAAGTTTGTGAGGTAGGTAGACTAGCAATCGTCGACCAGAGGAATGAGCCAAATTTGGCTAGAGGTAAGAGAAAAAGGTACAATTTTATTAGAATTCTGGTTTTTTTGGGTGATGTCCAGGAATGTACCTATTGTTTAAATATGGTGACTTGGAAAACACATTTCCTCCAAATTTAGCCATTTTGGTGCATTTTCTCCAGAAACATCCTTTGCATCCTTCACACAAGATTTTTTTTGGGTCACCTCAGTGCAAAATTTCATCAAGAAAAAAAAACTAGATAACATTCACCCAGAATCATGTGAGAAAAAAAAGAAAAAAAGCAGTGAAGTCCTCCCTTCGTTCATTTGATATAAATATAACCAAGTCAGAAAGTTTTACTACCACTCGAATAAACAACTACCACAAGAGCAAAACCACTCTCATCTATCCACAATACATTCAAAAGGCTTGTGTTTTTGAGCTAATTGCCGTTTGTAACAAATGATTCTCAACAAATTCTTACATCCAAGTTAAAATTGTGCTTTGCCAAGCACTTATATAATGTCATTTGAAGTGCTAGCAAGTATGATAGTTTGGACAATGATGGAATTCTTCTCTTCTAATCTCTTGTCGCTTTCCTTATGAAACATTTTGAAATGTGTGGTGAAATTAAAATGGGTCAGTTGTCAATTTTAGTTTTGATGTTGCAAGCAAAAGTGGTTCATCATTCACCAAGGTAATGTACTCGGGAATTTGGTTTTGTACAAATTTGTTTTGGGCATGTTGGGTAGATGATACTAGAATTTCCTGAACTATTGGCCTCTTAAAAGGGCCTGGAAAGTTCAGCATTTTCCTTTTGCTAATCCCAACTAATTTTGAAGACCAAAATCTACCCAAAGGCCAGAAGATTGGTTAAATATAATGCTCTTTGATAACTATTTTGGACAAGTGGAATTTGGACTTAAACCTACTCCAATATAAACTTTTAGACAGACAATTCACAATATATTGCAAAAAAACTAATTCCACCTACATCCAATACTGAATATGCCTATTACCCATTGAGTAATAGGTTAATCCTTTGAAATAGCAAACTTCTGGATGCCCTCACATGTGGATTTTCCCTCTCTTTCCTTTCCCCCACTGCATACTTGAAAGTTGGTGAGATGGTGACAAACAATTATCCAATACAATACATTTATATTCTTGGTGAAGTCAAACCCATCAAAGCTATTAGGTCATATTGTTACTTTACCTTGGACAACAAAGGTTACCATATTAATAGACTACTATTCTAAACCTGGAGCTCATCCCTCTAGATTCTGATAACCTTTTTCCCCAAGGTACAAAGTCTCCATGTGTTTTTAGACAATTTCTTGTTCCGCAAAACTGAATCACCAAATCATCAAGCAAAATATCCAATATTCATGTCATTTTCCCAACAACCTCTAGATTAAATTTATAAGATTTAGGGAAAAAAACTAATTCAAGAAAAAATAAACAGGTTATGAATGCTTGGAAGGAGGCGGGGAACCCAAAATACCCTAGCCTTTAGGTTAGCCTCTATAACTTTATCTCGAGGGTTTAGGTTTTTGCATAAAATGGAAAACAATTATTACATTATCACATTCCATAGATTCAACATGTAATGTTGTAAAAATTCAAAATTTTTGCTATATATTACCATATTAAATGAAATATTTTTAACATTTAAAAATCACTTATAATTGATATTATTTTACAGGTAAATATTTTCATAGGGGTAAATAAATCAGTAGGATTTTTTTATGTTTTAGTTTTATGCTCAAGTAGTCCAATTCCATAAAGGTAGTACAGTCTATACATCTCATAACATGAAAATGGATTAATAGAAATGAAATTGTGAACAAGATTGATTATGACTTATAGGTAGAAAGATGAATATATATGGAAAATAAATAATAGACCTCATAGACCCTATGTTTCAAGATCTTTGGAGTAGGGACTTACAATGTTAATTGATTATTTGAGGTTTGGCATAAATAAAGTTAATTAATCAACCTCACTTGGGACAAAAACATTAAATTTTAAGGAAAGAGATGCCAAATAATATTAAGGTTCATACATGGAGAGGATGAGTGCTTTAAAAGACTAATTATGCTTGTATAATTATTGCTGTCTAATCATTATATAATAAATATATGATATTAAAATTCAATGCAAACATACAATTTAAATTAATTTTAGGATGAATTTTAGATATGTGGATATTAAAATTCAAAAAATACCTAATAATAAGGTGGCAAAAATAAAATTCTCTCTCATAATGTTATTAAACAATATCCTCTTTGATTCAAGTAATGTCAAAATTTAACACACATATCATCCCTCTGACAAGCTTAAGTCTAGATCCATCCTCAACCGCATACCCACATGACAAGCGAGAGATTGGGGTGTGTGGGGGTGGGGGAGAGGGAGGGAGAGAAGGGGAGAGACATTTAATCATTGTTTGCTTGGGGGATTTCAAAATCAAAACAAAAGTAAAATTTGACCTAATTATGTATAATTGTCTTTTAGCCTTTGCTTATTTAACTTGTAAAATGTCTTCAAATCTGTAAGCTGCCTCTAAGCTGGCAGATTCAGATTTACTTGCACATTGGGAAATCACATTGGGCTTATACCTTTCTTGAACATATGAACTGTGCTTGTTCCCGTGTGCTTAAAACAACACAAACCTCTGGATTTGCCCTTCCCCTCCATTTTCATTCTTGAGTAGATAGTGCAAACAATATAGATTAGTCCTCTTGATTGCAATGTCACGCATTCTGAGCTTGTCCTCTTTGTATTGAAAGCACCTCCCCCACGTGGAAGATGTCTTTGTCAATTGAAGAGACCTTCCACCATTCAAACAAAACACCTTTACACTTCACTTGGTTGGTTCCAATCTCACTCTAGCAAACCTACACCAATGGGCTACTACTCCCAAGGCTACGACCCTCAAATTGGGGGTTGGGAGGTGGGCATAGGCCTTCCCTACACTTAAATGCCCAAGTTCCTCTGCATTGCTCCAACAATATTCCAATATCAGGGATAGTCCCATCTAGAAGATAATAAATTTCTTTTGTTTTTGTGTATTCATGTTGAGCATTTATCCTAAGATCTTTTTCCACCATGGTTTTGTGAACATAAGGACTCAGTGAACCAGAACATGCATGTGTAGCAAACCAAAGGAAATTGTTCCTTTGGTGTGATGAGGAAGTGACAGGTGTTGGGGGGGGGGGGGGGGGGGGGGGGGGGGGGGTGGTTTTTTTTT
>Ga0116229_10007114_pt1 | contig 17837 bp, 10 predicted proteins | sample S1TSphgellanicum_3_FD_87313 | JGI IMG/M metagenome (GOLD analysis project Ga0116229, IMG submission 87313) | Host-associated microbial communities from peat moss isolated from Minnesota, USA - S1T2_Fc - Sphagnum magellanicum MG | ecosystem: Host-associated > Plants > Peat moss > Unclassified... | reverse complement strand
AGTTTCAATTATGTTTTCATTTTGGTTGTCACTCTTGTGAATGTTATGCAATAAATGTCCCTTTATGAAAAAGTTATTGCTTTTCATCTACCTTTATGAGAAAATTATTGCTTTTTGCTCAAAGTTTGCTTTCATTTGCAAGTAATCAACATTTAGAAATGAAAAAGAATTTCAAAATGAAAGAGGGGCCCAAAGATAGGGTTATTATAACGATAACTTTAATATGCAATCAGTGATGAGTAGCCAAAAATATTGAAATAAATAAGGTGAAGGCTTACAAAGATAGATACACATTAAATCAATATTATACCAAGAAGTTGGGATTGATGGCCAGTTTGGGATTTAAATCACCCCTTTTAGGCCATATGCAACTTGACATATTATAGCCAACCCAATTGTAGAAAGGGTCACAAGTTGAAATAGTCTTGGGATGGGTGACTTCCCATGATAACAACCACATAAAGACAGATGAAACACACCTCCAAAAGGAATTCTTATATGTTGCAATTTGAAGATCATGATTGCTTCCTGAAGCTTGGTGTGGAGTCTACCAAGTCAACATCACAAAAATCATGTGAGTATTTTAGGGTCAAACCTTTAAAATCTGGTGAACAACTATTTTGCTCTTGTTAGACTGTATAACAACATTATAACAGCAAAAAAATTGACTGCCTTTCAAAGGGTATTACAACCAGTGATTTTTTTCCCACAAAATCATTTGGAAATTTTCTGTTTTTCTTGTGTGAATTCAAAAAAAAATTGGTGGAAAACTTCTCCAAATATTTTATATTAGAAAATGAGGGGAAAAAATCTGGTAGTAGCCCCAAGAACATGAACAGCCACAGCCATTTACGTTGGCAAATGAAGAGTGTTTTTCACATGTATTGGTATAGATATTAGATGCTAGCCAGAACTAGCTCTTCAGATGAATTATCCCCTTTTTGGTATGGTCTCAGTAAAAGGAAAAAGTACACTTCTAGAGTTTTTCATTTATGATTTCCCACAAAAGAATTCCAGAATTTTCTTGTGTGACTTTTTTTTAGGGGAATGTTTAGGATGGTTTATTGTGTCTTATGTTGTAGTTGTGGGCTCCCCTTCTTGTGTTTTAGGGATTGTAAAGTTTGGATGTGTTACTTTTGAGGCTCTTTTGGGATGGTGTGTTGTATATTATATGCAAGTGTATGGGCCCCTCATTGTTTTGTAGGTGATTATTTGTCAAACAAAGATAAGTATTGAGAATGTTGTTGCTTAGTCCACGGTCAATTCAGTTAAAAGCAGCCTTACAACACTACTTCTCACATCCAAGATTAGTATTTTTTTTTTTACCCTCACTCATAAAACGGGAACTGGGATTGCAAAAGGTGGGAGATTCTTGACTTGGGGTGCCAACAGTTTGTCATGTCATGTCTGCTGTAGGGTAGAACTGCCCATCACCAATCATTACCCTATCATCGATCACTTCTTTAAATCTTCGTCATCTGTGCTTCATTTTGACTTATTTAAAATGTTATGCGAGTGTTACCTCAAGCTCAAGCTCTAGAAATCATCTTTGTAGTGCAAATGAAAAGGAGTAATAATAAAATAGCAAGAAGAAAAATAGGCTTTCCAACTCACAAAACGCATTTGTTTTCTTTTTTCTTCTCTTTGGACCCCTCTTACTTTCAAACCTTCTAACTTTCTCATTACTTGTTCATTTTAAAGGATTTAAAGTGTTATAAGAGCACCACCTTTAGGTCTACAAGTCATCTTGGAACTCTATTAGCAGTAGAGCAACATACAAGGAATGTTTTGAGTGATTGAGAACTGGTTTTGTAATGTTAGGTGGTTTGTTTTTTTTTGAGTTCTTGACCCCTTTTGCTTTGGGGGGTTGTAACTTTCTCAATTCTGATCTGTCTTTGACAATTTTTAGTGCGTCACATGCGCCAATAAGAAGAATTCAAGGCCTTTTTGGACGCCAGAAACAGCAGAACCCTCCCCTTGGATCCAGCCTGCCCTGAGCACTTAAGTGATCGCCCATGGGCTGTTCTACCCTAGTGCTAGGCTTTGTTATGCCTTTTGCTAGCCTCAGCATCCCCTGCAAAAATACTGGGCAAAACCCTTCTTGCTGAGCCAAAGTGACATGCTTTTACTTTTCTTCATCCAAAAGTTTTCTGTACAGTGGACCAGTGGAGTGAAAACCTTTTGAGACTACATTATTATGAGATGGAAAGCTAAGTGGCCCACTTACTAGCTGATCCAGTAAAGTCTAATGGCTATGAACAAAGGGAGCAATCCAAGAACGATTGCAAGTAGGCATACCCGTCCTCCCAAATGACTGTCTCATGAACTAATGTTGAAGAATTTATTTGTTATTGTGTGCATCCACTTGCAACATTCTGAGATCATTACCTCACATGTAAAGGGCGGACAAAGTCTAAGGCCAGCATCATCCATGCACCTGGTATAAAATTCTGTACAGAGCTGACCTCCTCCACAGCTAAGAAGTACAATACACGTCTAGTGTGGCTTGGTGGCACTCAAAGTGCACAATTTCACTGCACATGAAAGGTTGTGCTTGTCACTCATGTGTTTTCATCATGCAAGGTTCTTCTATGCTAGTTCTCCTATGATCCGGGAAGATCTTGGGATTATTTCAATTTAAGAGAGGCAGTTCAGATAAGATTCTAAAAGTGCATGACTCGTTCAAACTGTCATCTCCACACAGGGAGAAGATGATCAAGCTCCCACTGCAAGTCTGCACCCTGCAGTTCGAAGAGTATGAGATATTCACTGGGTTATTGAGCTTTGTGTTATTACTGAAACTTGCATGCATGGGGACAAGGTCATGTAGCATTGGATATCCGAACATTCTCTTGTGACTAAAGCCTGATGCTGTGGGTCTTTCCCGAATAAGGGGCCCAGATGAGGTACAGCTGAGTGCAGGCCCAATTACCCGGTTGAGGGTTTTACCATGCATAAAAACCTCAGTACATTTTCATTTCTTGAACTGTTGGGAAGGGAGCAAGTATGAGGATGGGACAGACTTGTGGCGAAACTCTCCCAAAAAAAATTAAATTGGGTGAAATTTATCAACTTGTTTTTTGAAAAAAATGAAGGAATTTTTCTCAAAAAATTAAGAAAATATTATCTTTTGATGATTTTTGACCCAAATTATTTTTTTTGCTAAGAAGCTTAATGTGAGAAACCTCTCTTAAATAACAATTGCTCTTAGCAATGCATGTTTATATTTTGTATGTTTATTTTCTCTTTATAAACTAACATTACAAGAAATCACTACGTTTCATAAAGTTTAATTTTATTAAAGTGTCCACATTGACCAAAGGGGATGGCCACCTTGATTAAAGGTTTGGGGCATGAAAATCACATAGTTGTTTTGATTTGTAATTTGATTAAGGTGATTTTTTTGACTGGGTGTCAATTTGAACATTTAGTTGAAAGGGACAAAACAAAGTCAATTTAGATAACCAAGGCTTAATCAAATTGAGCATACTTAGGAAAAAATGCACAGCCTAAATTACCTTTTACTACATAGGAAAATTATAGGTAGGTAAGTATTAATCTAATGATAATAATAAATATAAAAATAGTTATTCCAAATTTTTATTATATAATTAATATAATATGAAAATTATAATATCTAGGCTAGGTTTTGTCTAGGGATGTAAGTGAATAAGCTAAGTTAGGTTTTGGCTATGTATGTATGTATGTGTAGTAGTAGGTAGATGGTCAATGCACCTACCACCTACAACCTACCTACCTACGTCCAACTTACCTCCAACCTACAATATATTGCCTACTTATATTACAAGAAATGTTGGCTCTTCAAAAAAATTTGGTCTAGTAGGCTAGCTATGTTAAGCCTAGTTTACGTACCTAGGTTAAGTAGGTAGCCTAGGCTTAACAAGCAAACTAGGTTGGGCCAAGTAAGTCATTACAAGGAATCATGTTCAAAATTTTCTTTTTAATTTCATGGGTGTATGAAATTTTTGTCAACATTTGCTAACATTAATGATACATATATAAAAAAATGGCAATCATGTATTTAAGTTTATGATTTGTGGTTGACAAGTTCTAACCTTCATTTCAACCAACCGATTTAGTTTATACTGAACTCAACAAATTTTAATTTGAAGATATTGTTTGTAATTGATAATAGGAGGACGGAAATAATTACTCAAAATTTGGTGAACACCATATCGGTTTGATTATGAACTTTGAGGAGTTCGGTTCGAAACTCAAATTCTTGTGCAGATTTTATGCAAATTAATTAGAATATGCTTGAAATTTTAATAATTCTGAAACCACTAAATAATCATTTTGAATTTGAATGGAAATTTAAGTTTTTAATGAAAAATTATGAAAGTGCATGTTGGCATGGTGGTAATTCCTCCTATTTGGTGGCCACCAAACAGGTTTCAACATTTGCACCATTTTGAATTTGGTGTCAAATTCATTTTTTTCTTGAAAATTTATGAAATTACATGAAAACTTGGTTGAAATATGTTTTATTTGGTGACCATTAGATGGGTTTTATTCCTTAGCTTGTTGAGTTTGGTGTCAAGTTCAACTTCTTGTGGAAAATTTATGCAATTACATGAAAAGATGGTTGCAATACATCTTATTTGGTGGCCACTAAATGTGTTTTATTCCCCAACTTGTTGAATTTAGTGTCAAATTCAACTTTTTGTTGAAAATATATGCAATTACATTAAAAGATGGTTGAAATACATCTTATTTGGTAGCCACCAAATGTGTTTTGGCCCCCCTTTGTGTATTTGAATTAAATCCAAAATTAAAATTAAATTTTGGAATTAATAAAATATGTGTTTAATTTAATCAATTTTTTTAAAAGCTCAACAAACATTAAAGAACTTGAACACATGGAATATATTTGTGACAAAATAATATTCACTGTAGAGTTTTAAAGATTACACATATACTTCAAAATTAAGGTTGTGAGTGGAATGTGAGTGGAATTCTTGGGTGAATTCTTTTAGGGTGCATGATATTGATATGCATGAGTTAAATCTACAACTATTTAAAAATTTTAAGTTTTTGAATGAAATTTCATTCAAAAATGTGTCTTTTGGCATTTTTAAAACAATAAATGCATAATAATAATTAAATAAAATGTATTTAAAATTTAAAAAACTTTAAAATTATTAATTAAAAAAAACCACTACCATATCAAAGAATTAAAAAATTTATAAATGGACATTTTATTTTATTTTAGTTTTCTTTTATGTGGCAATGTTTCATGAACCACAAGCATGGGGACTTATGGCCATCGAAAATTGTAAGTTACATATTTTATATAACATTAATTTTATTCAATTTTCTTCATGTAACCATTGGATCAAGATTAATTTTGATTCAAAGTGAACTTTGAGTTCCAAAATCTTGTTATGCAAATTCTAAAGTTTGTTTATGTTTAGGATAGCCAAAGGATGCCATCAAGATTTTAGCTTACTACATATTATGATACTCTCTATACCCATGACCTTTTTCGATGGAAAGTGGTTCACCCTTAATGTGTTTTCACCCATAAATCTATTAAAAATAGTTCTAAGGTTTTATATTAAGGTTCTATAAAGGGTACATTAAGGGTATATTAAGGTAAATAAATAAGTCAATAGGTAGGTAGGAAGGGGTGAAAGCATGGTGTGATGTACCAAAATGGACGTCACAAACTATTTTTTCAAGAAATGAAATTTAATAGAATGCTACATGATAATTGGATTGAATATTTTATGGTTTGGACTCAAATATGTATGGTAGTTTATTTATGTAGTGAAATGCACAAAACATTTGTGCAATTAGAATTGGTTGCATAGTATTTTTGGACTTTTAAAGCAACAAATGTGTCATGTAACAAATTATGTGAACTTTGTTTTCACTAAAAATAAATTATTTTATAAATTTCAATCACATGAGTTGATCAAACATATTATATATAACATGTGGAAACCAAAATTCAAGAAAAAATATTTTATTCTATTTTCATGTGCATTCTGAATTAAGATATCTTTAAAAGTCCATAATGGACATAAAAATGAAGAATTGGAAAATTTTATCTAAGAACAATATGTTTGTATTATGAATATGAAAAATGTTGTGAAACCAATAATCAAATTAAAAAAGGCCCAAGGCATGATGAACATCTAACAATTTTCCTATTCAAACAAAACTATGATTGGAAATGAATGAAAATAAATGAAATGAAAAAAAAAATCCACATTGATATTAACCATTCTAGTAGACTTATATAGGAAGAAAATAAGTTATAGACCAAGGTGATTGAAGCATTTAAGAAAAAGTTATGAACTTTCAAAAATGAATATAACAAAAATGTTGGAATTGTGAAAGGGTAACAAAGGGATTTTAAAAACTATTTATTCTTGTGTGGACTTTGCATGTGCCACTTTTGGTCCACCATAAGGTAAATAATTATTTACCTAACTCGGTATCTAAATTGGTAAGTAAGTACCTACCTATTTACCTACATACTTAATTATAATACTTACATACTTAATATATTTATTTACCTACCTACCTATTTACCTACCAGTGTATTCATGTTTAAGTTCAAGTTATTGTGACCTAGACTTAAACTTGCACAAGAACTAGACCATGGAAAATTAGCATCTTGTTAGAACTAGAACCTTTAAAAAAATGCTTGAACACAAGTTAAAATTATAGGTTATTCAGTGCACAAGCTAACTTTATAAGTACTTGATTGGTCTAAATGGTTATAAAACTTAAACATGTATAATTCTTAATTTTAACTTGTTGTAAAACTTAGTACCTATACAATGTCTAAGGGAATGTGTAGTGTGTCCATAGAATGAAACCCAAGTTTCAAATTGAGCCCAAGGTTCTTACATTTGAAAATTTATGCCAAAACCAAACCATATGATTTAAAATTTGAAAATCAATCTCCAACCCTCACCCACATGAGCTACCAAAAGATTTTCAATGTTCAAACCATGACAATAGGTTCTTTAAAGTAAATAGGCTTACAATTAAACCCCAAGGGGGACACTTAGTGTAAAGTGTTCAACCTATGGGATCTATGTGCATCAAATGACCATTTTTAGAGGGGTATTAGATAATTGTCCAACCTATTCGTTATCATCCTATTATTATTTTATTTTTTAATATATACATATTAAACCCATTCTATATTGATTATAAAATTCATTATTTACGATTATTATATACCTTATATTATAATTAAATTGATTATTTGAATAAAATATACCCTATTTTCAAACTAATTAACTAATTTTTTACCCAACAACCAATATATTGCACCCTATATTTTTACTCACATATTTTCTACTTTTTCTCACTAGTGTCCCCCCCCCTAAGAATTAAACATTTAATGGGTTATTACACAATAACATCCAATTATCATTCAAATTGTGGCCCCTCAAAAAAAAACTTGTAGCCCCTATGGGCGTTTCATTCAACTTCTAAATCATCCAATTCCATTTAGTTTTGTAGAAGTCATGCCCTTTCAAAGTAAAGGGGATCTTCCACTTGAAAAAACATTTACCACATACCTAATTCCAAAAAACTTTCACCTTACAAACAATCAAAAAATTCCTTATGTATGGTCAAAATCCTTTTGTTCACCAAAAATTTACACATTGTATGCCAATTTAATAGCCCGTGGATAATGTTCAATTTCCATCAATGGTCAAAAAAATTGTTTGGATTTAGGGGTTTAAATCAATAATGAGGGGGTTTGTGATGTTTTAGTGACCTAAATTTCAAACAAAGATGGGTGCCACCACCAAACAATGATCCTTTTTAGCTTCCCTTATTGTTGATATTGTGCAATGGTTTCCTCATGGTCCTATTACATTCAACACCTTATGGTCCTATTGCATTGCCATTCAAACTATGTGTTATGGATTAAGTTACCTTTAGCTAAGCTACCAAATATGTTAAAGTGTTTCTTTTGTTGTTACAACTAAAATTATGAAATGTTTGTTTTAAGCTTTTCAAGCATCTACCAGCATGTGACACCCCCCCTTTGTGGCTTCAATGATGTTCATCTCCTTTTGATTTCCATGTTACTACTCTTTTAAGCATTGTTATGTGTGATGTAGATGGCATGACATGGTAGGTAGTGTTACTTGGTAAAAATGTTTTTGATCTACTCGTTGCGATGACACTTGTTTCTTTCTTTTGATTTGTTGGTAATGGTGACACTTGTCTTTTTCTTTTGATCTACTTTTGTCAACATGGGTATCTCCTTCTTTTGATCTACTAATCATAGTGATGTTCATCTTTTTTCAATTTGTTAATTGTCGTGATGTTCATCTCCTTATTTTGATTTGTTGGTCACAATGATGGTGACACTTGTGTCCTTTTTTTAATATCTTGGTCATGGTGATGGCAATCTCTTTCTTTTGATTTTCATTGGTTGGTGATATTCATTTATGTTTCCTTCTTATGATATGTTGGTGATGTTCATTTCCTTTTTCTAACTCTCATTTGTTAGTGATGTTCATGTTCATCTCCTTTTCATTTGTTGTTAGCTTTGGTGATGGTCATCTCTTTCTTTGATTTCCTATTGGCTTTGGTGATGGTCGTCTCCTTCTTTTAATTTCTTATTGGCTTTGGTGATGGTCATATCCTTCTTCTCATATGTTGGTTTTAATGATAGTCATCTATTTCTTTTGATGTTCAATTTTTTTTGACCATCTAATCTCACTTTCTTGATGATGCTTGTATCTTCTTCTTGTGATGACACCCTCCCCCACCCCCCCCCCCTACAATTTTTTTTTTTTTTTTTTGTTTTTTTTTTTTTTTTCGTCTTTAATTTTCTTTTTTTTGTTTTGGTTTTTTTTTTTTCTTTTGGGGCCCCCCCCCCCCCCCCCCCTCCATGTTCATTTCTTTTTTATGTGATTGATCCCTTGATGTTCATCTCCTTTTGTTTTTTATCAACCCTCATATTTCTACTATTTATTCAATAGAAATAGTTTGGTGCCTAACTAAAACATGTCTAGTAGCTTGCATTCTTGCTCTTGCTCTAACATCCGTTTAGACCTATGTAGTGGCACCAAGGTTGACAACTTGACATCCCTGTACCTTAGTGGGCGAGCTTGTAACTATGCTACAAAGTTGTTATGAAACTTATCCCTTGCATCCCTAATTGCAATTGCATGACCAAGCTTGCACGAACATTGCCCTTGTTCACTTTTCAATGGACCTTTGAATTACATGTCAACAACAATTAGAGTTTTAGCTACCCATTTGGACTTCCTCTCTTCATTTTCCTTTTGTTTATATTTTCTAATTTTTGTTGTTGTTGTTGCCTTGGCCATTATTTTTTATTGTATAATGTTCAAGTATTTTTCAAAAGTGACTACATGGGACATGTTGATATCAATTAATGGTTCCTAAATTCTTCTCATCTTTCTTGTAAGTAAATGGGTAGCAATAACTACTTGTGAAGAAATATAGCCTCTTGTGCAAACTTGGAAGACTCTTCTCTTTTTCTTTTTCTTGCTTTGAAGGGTCTTTTAGGTCTACTATTACTATAGTAATGTTTGTTGGTCCCTCCATTTATGTTACAACAAGGTTATGTGGCATGTCCACATAATAATGAAACTCTTTTATTCCTTGTTCATTAGTTATGTTTGTAGTTTCAGTTGTAGTTATTATGTTGAAGAGCTCTTCTATTACTAATTTTTCAACGCATTGTTGATCTTCCTTTTCTTCATATTATGAATTGAAATGCTTTATTTCCTCCCTGTTTGTAGGTTGTGTTATGTATATTTCTACGAAGTTGAATTTTTTATCCATAACCTTTGGATTCAATGGCAAAGTCCATGTAGCCCTAAATCCAAATCTAATATATTTTAATAATGTTTGCTCCAACACCTTATGTACCCACCTAACCAATGTGACCTTGTTTAGTTCAATATAATTATTTCTTTCCATGGCCCCATCTTTCAGCTTTTTGAATACAATTTTGAATGGTTGAAGCTCATGAAACATCCAAGGGTTGTAGAGCATGTGAAGTATGTGATGGTAAAATAACCATGTTTAAACCAAACTAATGGGCTTGCTTTATTGCTTGTAAAGTAACATGTGATCCATGTTCATTGAGAATTTGGATAAAAAGATCCCACTAAGAACTTACCTTTTTAAAAAACTTAGGAATTTTTTGAACAAAATCGTTATCATCTAAACCTTTTTATGCATTTCCATACATGTGCCTAGCTAGTTTGTAGTCCTTGATGTAATCTTCTTGCAAATTTTCACCCCTAAGTATGTAGAATGTTAGCAAAAATCCTTTCAAAGCATTAATTGCACAATTCATAATGAACATTTCCTTAAACTTTGGAATGGTGTTAAAGACTAGTTGTGAACCACATTTTGCTAGCATCTCTTGCCTCTACTTATTTGGCTACTTGAATTCCAATTTCATCATTATTCCATATGTGGTTTGCTAGGTAGTTGTTTTAATGTATAGAAGTTGAAAATTGTTGTAGAATATTTGGCAAGACTGTGGAATTAATCATTTTGTTCCACATACCTTCAATCGTTTTGCTTGACCAATAGAGAAATATGGATGGGGCATAAGCATGTTAAAGTAGGCCAAAAAAATATCATGATAATGTAGAAAAATAAAATTGTGCTTTGGAGGTTAAAAACTAGGACACATTCTTTTTTAAATTAATGTTTAAACTACATGAACATATGTAGTATGACATGAAATGTTTTTTAATAGCTTAAGATGTTATGTTTACTTGTTTTCTAACCTATTTTCACTCACTTTTCTTAATTTTGTACGATTATCTCATTTTACACAAAGTAAACATAAAGTATAATTGTGACCTTTTAGTTTTAAATTCATTCTTATGGCTCCTTCAAAGAATGTTTAAAGCATGTTTTATCATGTTATAATCACAAAATGCATTTGTAATTCATATTGAAAAATTAAGTTCTTAGCATTTCAAACCTACATAAAGAAAAACTTATTTTTGAAAGGCTTAACATTATCATAATCGAAATATTCAAGTTTCAAAAGATGTGTATTAATATACATGATGGTTCAAACATTAATAACATATCATTTAAATAATTTGATTTGGAAAAAATATCAAATATAAGTTTGTAATAAATAAATAAAATAACTCAAAAAATGACATAGATTAGGGATGACCATATATGGTTTATTTAATATGACTAGTACATCCCAAATTTTATAAAATTGGTGAAAGGCTTAAATTCAAAACCTACTTTCCACCTATTTTTACTTTTTGAACAAGGATCACCAATTTGCCCACTTTAACATGCTTATACTTGATGGCACTTCTTGAACCAATACCACCAACTATTTTCTGGAACTCCATTTTGAAAACTAAAATGGTGTTATTGTAGTTTGAATGATTTCTACTACCTTTAACTTCAATTGTCATATGTTAATTGATAGACTTGTTTTCTACATAGCCAAAATCCAAGTAATTATTATAGCATTTTCTTCTACTATCAATATTCCTTCTATTGTCACCAAAACAAAAAGGTTATTTAATTAGGAAATGCCTTGATGTAATTGAACATTTTGACAATAGGATCACTATGTTATCCAATGATTAATGGAATTAACAAGACAATTGTTTCTTAACTTGTATTCCTACAACTTCTACATCAAGAACAACATAAAATCTAAAGACCTCAAGGGATTAGAACTCTTGTGGTTTCCTCTCAAGAACCAATTGGTCATGAACATGGCAGTTCACTTATGATAAAAAAAATCCCAAACTTTGGACGATAATTTCAATCCCATCAAATCTAGAAGTTGGATAGAGAAATAAAAGGGAATTAGATAGAATAACAAATTATTTCCATAACACCCATATGTGCTTTTAGAATCCCATTTTCCCTCGGAGCTCCTATGGTAACGTAAGTATTCTTTTCCAAACTTAGATGATTTAACAATTTCCCTCAAAAGCCTAAAAACCCACAACACAATTGAATAAGCCACATAAACCACTCTTGAAACCTCTAAACTATGTCGTCACTTCCCTTGAATTGGTCCTTAAATCCTAACATTAAACCTTCCTTTCTTACCTTGAAGTTCGTAACGCAATGGAATGTTTGCTCCAAGAAGGAAGATGAAAGACTAATAGTGGGGCATTCTTCCCCAACTACACACGAAATAACACTCTCTACTATAACCACATTGAACTTCACCTATCTCCACCTTTCTAAATAACAAGAAAAAAAAACTTAATTTTTTTCAATTTGAACACCAAGATGATATGTCCCACTAAAATGCCATTTTTTATAGCATGAGTTATAACCATTTCCTACCACCACAGAATCTCCAAAACCAACCATCGTTAAGTTCCCTGATCCACCTTCAGCCCATCTAAACACCACAATAATGCAACTATGAAACCGCTCCATCATAGAAACTAACTCAGTAGTTGACGCACCCCCAAGCTCCTTAATACATTCAAATGTGAGTCCAAGGTGAACACAACGAAATAATGAGGAATTGGGGTACGCTCCCTGGTTTGCAGCACTTCGGGGGTAAAGGGGCATGTTGGAGCTCCGGGATAAGGACTAGGAAGAATGACAAGTAAGTCAATTACTCACATGAATCTGCACAAACCAAACAACTTGTTGGTTAAAGCATAATCGGAACACTTTTGGTGCACGGACGAACCATAGGCAAACACGAATTCACAAGACTCACCATGGCCCAAACTTGAAGGAAGCCACCACCTTCCCCCTTATAATATTCTTTGCGCTTGGCCATAGGACCAACACCCAAATGTCATTTTGTTCTGAAACTCCCAAGTTGGAGTCCCAAAATTCCCTAAATTGGGATTCCCGCGACTTTGGAGACCCATAACTTTGTTTGTAGACCTCTAATTGAGATGAGCTCTAAAGAAAAGTTGTATCTCTTGTCAAGAGCTTTTCAACAATATGTGACACGTTACCTGAACATAAATAAATCGAGGCAATTCTTGACTTTTAGTGGTCGGGAGTCAAATTGACAATTTGACTTCCGGCCTTTCTTTCAACCATAACTTATGTTTTAAATTTCCAAATGGATAATGTGATCTCATTTTAAGCATTTAAGTTCCAAGAGTTTTCCAATGATATAATGAATTCTTCAATCCAATGAGTTTTGACCCCTACAATTGCCTTCTGAAGATTCAGGAATCCATTAAGACTCCAACTCCCAAAGTGGGAGTTCACTTGGGAATGTGAGGTTCATTCCCTCACACTCTTTTGCACTCTCGAGAACATGAAATGTGACTCCCAGGCTCACTCTTGGCTCACACTTTTGTAAGCCCTTGCTTTGATCGTGAGCCCAAAGCTAGGGTTGCAACAATAGTGCTACTCCATTGAATTACAACCATCAAACACACTTAGCCCGCAAACAAACAAAAACACCCAAAAGTATAAAAAGAACAAAGAAAAATGAACCTTTGGCATCTACAACCATTCATGATGATCAATTGTCCATTAATTTGGCACTTTCTACAATTCATTCTCCCTTGACATCCATCATCAACTAAGGTTTCCTCCTTTCATCCATCTACATTCACACAAAAAACTTTTGACACTAGTTTTATGTCACACTAATCCATTTTTCCTTGTTCATGTTTTATCATTTAGATGGTTAAATAGGGAGTTTAAGGGTATGCTCCATAATCCACTTTCCTCCCTTAATGCGGTGTTGTTGTTCTCTATTGCATCCATTGTTTCCTCAAATGCTTCATATGTCCACTTCCCTTTCCCACTCATTACTATTATTCTATAAGCCTTTAAAGGCTTGTGTATGGGGTTTGACTTAGGCAAGATGTTTTCTTAGTTGTTGTTTGGTTGTTAGTGTATTTTCATTCCACTTCATCTCTTGTGAAGCACATGCCACATCATGGATTCCCCTTCCCTCCTTGCCTTAGCCTCCAACTAATGGGTGGAGTAAGCCTTACCCATATAAGAGGTATACTTTTATTCTCCCCATATTTTGCCCAAGAGAACAAAAATTTTGTTAGTGTTGGATATGTTTGATCTACATGCCACCCTAGTATGTCAAAGCTAGAATACTATTTGAAGAAATCTTCCTAAACCAAATTGTGATTTATTATTGTTGTGCAAGCTATGGGAATAAATCTCAATGAGCATGGAGCTTGAGCTTGTTGGAACTTGCCCCTCTTTGAATTACTAAGTAAAGAAGATGGGACTACAGACTTGGAAAACCAATGATAATAGAGGTATTACTCATACTTTTCATTGTAAATCTTATCCAAAACTTTAATCCCTATGTCCTTTTATTCTTCCATGTCTAATTTTTGTACCTCTACCTTGCCTTTCAAATCTAATTGCAAACCTTATATGTTAATTTCTTGCACTTTTACACCTCTAGTCAAATCTAATGGTAGTTTTTCTACAACTACTTTTTAAAATTTACAATTATAATTAAATATGACTGCAATTGTATTATGTCTACTTGTTGTACGTTTGCATCTCTAGTCATATCCAATTTCAATTATTCTATGGCTACTTCCTTCAATTTTACACCTTTGGCCATATTTGATTGCAATCCTTCATGGTTATTTTTTGCACCAATTATTGTCATCTATTTTATTTTTCAAGATTTTTGAACTAAACCTTAACCTTTCAAGAAAACATTGAAATGCTCTCAAACTTGCTTCTTTTTTTAGAAATGGAATGTTAAAAAAATCAATATTGAACAAAGAAAAATTCTCAGTTGTATTAAGGTTTGCCCAAATGCTTGTGAATGTGTTGCAATGTTTTTGAAGGAAAATGTGCACACAATTGGGGGGGATCTACAAAGCATGGGCTTTAGGTGGCTCATTAATGTTTCAATTTTTAATATCCTAAATTAGGGCTCATTCCTATTGATTGTAGTTGATGAGCTCACAATTAGGTATTAAAACACAAATAAATTTTTCTTCAAATTTGTGATCATTTACCTCTTTTTAATGGGACAGCCCTATGCCCAAGACTAAACAAAGTTTCTACCAATGTTCCATACCCTACATAAAATTGCCCCAAAACGCCCCCAAAACCTAACAAGAAAAATGCCCCCCTTCTTACATTTCCTTGATTTAATGAACACCCAACCCCCCAATACTACACAAAAACTTTGCAAATATACAATGCCCTTTTAAAATTGAACCAACAGCCCTAAAACCGAACAATAACAAACACCTCCCCCTGCTCCCACATGTCCAAGATTTCTAATCATTTTTATTTTTATTTTTTTTCACAAAACCTCACGGTACTAAACATTACAAGACCATGAGGTGCTTGAGAATTATGCATGCCCCTTCAGTTTTACGCCCATCAGCGAACATAAAAAGCAATATTTTGGCCACTTTTTTTCAAAGAATTGAACACAACAATTTCATACCAAATGTTGAGTCATAAACAGTCAATTGTGCAACCAGACAATTAGGGTTGTTTTCTTGAAGGTCCTCCCCTGAACTAATGGGCTGTTCATTTGTAAGCTTATGTGTGGTGTTGGGCATGTTTGTCCTAAGAGCCACCACTGCTATTTAGTATGCACATGGTATAAAGGTGCTATCACACTTGGTGTTAGGAATTCTAGTATTGAGTCCCCTAACACCTCACTAGTCATTTAGGACTTACACCTACTTACTGTGAACATCTTATGTTAAGTTGACGTTCGATTAAAATTAAGCTATCGCCCATTTAACATTGGGTGCCACTAAGGATGCCACCTAGATTTTCATTTAACATTGACTTAACATCAAGTTTGAATGCACCGTAAGTGTTATAGCTTATCATAATAGTAGACAATCCTACTTCAGGTCAGAAGAAAAGAATACCTTGTTATACCTTGTTATACCTTGTATGTATGCCCTTGGGCCTTAAGTCACATGAAATTAATTATTAGCATTTGCATGTATTAGGGATAGTCATGAAAGACAGATATAACTACAACTGACAGATAAACATTTCTAGAATTATGATTTATCCTGAACAACAGGATATGTTCTCTCAAAATTCTATGATATACCCGAAAAAGAGAGGATATATTTCTTACATTGGTCTGAAGCATGCAACCTCTGAAGGACACTGGCAAACTTACACATGGGATATGCTAATTACTGGAACCTTTTGACTAAATTTTTCCCCAATACAAAATTAAAATTTCGAAGTTTGGAAATGAAGTGATACTGGAGGTTTTCAATTGCCAGAAGTGAGGGAAAAGAAATAGTAAAAATCGCCTTGTATGTAGCCAAAAATATAAAACGATGATGGTATGGTTGTATACTATACATATGATTCATAGCCAGATTTAGCTACATCTTCCTAGGGATGATCACACCATTTGACATGAAACAAGACATCCTTTATATGACAAAATAAGTTTTGGGTCTAATAGTACAGTGAAGCCCATAAACAACATTCATGAGCATACAACAATTCATCATCCCAATGAACATTATCAGTGATACATACTGATGTGAACTTGTGGGTGGGCATTGCATCTTGTCAAACACCCCATCACATGGTGGCACAGTACAATTGGGCTGTCCGTGAGAAATTACGTTCTCGCTTTATAAGTGGGAGACCTGCGTTACTGGCCTACCTCGTTCATTACTCCAGGTAATGCCATCACATCCAAGACATCAGGCTCCAGCCGCAGTCCACAGTTTGTAATGCTATGCTACGACATATTAGAGTTATCCATAAAGTCAGGCAATTAGAGGGTGAGAACGGCCAGTTTCGGCATAATAGGGCATCAAATGCATAACTGGGAATGAAAATTTTACAAAAAGAAATAACTGGGACCCAAACTAGTTTTTCCACCAATTTTGGTGGTAAACTGAGTTTCATCCTTTGTTTCTTTCTCCTGAGCGCCTGCGCTGCTGTTACATATATTTTCACTGCTCCTACTTGTACAACTATTATAATTACTCTCGAACCTTGTGCATTAAATGCTGAAACACAGCATTTCATACCCAGATTTAATAAAAAAATTCCTAACTTTGCGAATACCATAGGAAGAGGGGATAGGGGGCGAAAGCAGAGGAGATAGGGGATGAAACAGAGGGTGACTTTATAGATAACTCTATTATCACACATAGTTTAGATTCACACTTTCTGAACTATATGGCCCACCACTGGATGATGAGCCCAAATGTTACAGTGATAAAATAGACCTCCTTGCTCCTTAAAAAACAAAATGCACATCAATATCATTGTGAATAGAAACATTGACTATTGTGTACATGAATTTGCTACACATCCTTACTAGGAATTTCTAAGCACATGAAGAAAAGATAAAAGCTGATCTGTTGCTGGACAGTCCATGCCTGCAAGTATCACAACATGGGGTGGTTCTCTTTTTTGCTGTTTCCTGGAGCCAGGCCTTCTTCATCCTCATCAAAGCTAGTTAGCAGTTGTCATACTGGGGACATTACCACTTCTCACAAACAGGGTACCACCAATCATCGTACATGCAAGAATCCCACATCCACTCTTGACATTCTGCCTTGAGACTCGAGAGGGAGCTCAGGCTTTTTTTAAATAATGCATAGGCATATACATATATATTCTCATTCATCAAATTGGACTTATTTTAAGCATAAAATAGATGTGCTTTGTTGCATGTCTCTCTCACACATCTGTCACTTTGACAAAGTAGGTGATCTTTCAGGTATTGATGTCATAACACAATAATGTAAACATAACAATTCGTTTCAAGGATCATGGTCTATTACTTACTTCCCCCATTTTCTCAACATGTGTTGCAGTGGGAGAAGGTCAAGGTTGTGGCCATGCACCATAGCCACACCTTT
>Ga0116229_10007111_pt1 | contig 17841 bp, 7 predicted proteins | sample S1TSphgellanicum_3_FD_87313 | JGI IMG/M metagenome (GOLD analysis project Ga0116229, IMG submission 87313) | Host-associated microbial communities from peat moss isolated from Minnesota, USA - S1T2_Fc - Sphagnum magellanicum MG | ecosystem: Host-associated > Plants > Peat moss > Unclassified... | reverse complement strand
TAAGCTCATTGCCTACCGCATTGTGGACGCTTGGCATGTCATCTCCAACTAGTAAATGGTAGAAACTCAGTGGTGAATTATAATTTGGAATTGGATTATGGGGAATTTTTATGAGGATGATCATGATCGATTCCTTTGTGCGAGGGAAAATATTAATTGGTAGTTTTCATAATTATTTTTCATTTAAATTTAGATTGCAATATCTATTTATAAAGGAAGGTTGTTTGTTTGTTGGGCCCTACCCCCACAAAGACTATCACATTGGATCCAAGTTTTGAAAGTTTTATTTTATTAGAATCAATTTCAAATTAGGTGATTTGGTTTATTTTGCTGGAAATGTTTAGATTGTTTAAATTGAAATGAGTTTTTTGGTGTTCAAAGCATGAACACAATAGGTGGATTTAGGGATTTTTTGAAGTGTGAAACGGTGATGGTTTGGGTTTTGAAATTTGTTGTTGAGGTATTGGGTTTGTGTGATGAACCTACTTGTTTTCGTTCAAAGTTTTGTTGTTTTTGTTGTTATTGTCATTACACTCCATCCCCCTTGCTTGCTTGCATGTCATCAAGTCCACCCACCATCGCTACTAGAAATAATAGTTTGTTTATTGTTTGTTGTGCTTTTATGCTCTATACTCACAAGGACAAAAAACAGTGCATGATGTAGATACTCCTTCTATGTATGGCATCTCTACCTTAGTTGTGAGTAAGAGTCAAAAATTCATTGTTGTAACATAAGTAGTTCCACTGACCAAGATTTTAAGAACAATGGAAAAAGAAAATGCATCCAAGGTGGATGCAACAACGACGACAACAACTATTGTAACGCTCACACGACAACAACATGAGGTGCCAAAAGTTCAATGATCAACATTTACACATTTTAGTCCCTCACCAAAAAGAAATCCTTGACAACAATACAATTTGGCTCTAGACAAATTGTATCAATGTGTTTTTCAATAAATGGTAGAATGTTTGCAGCTTAAGGTGGAGCACCAAATTAAAAGTTGTTTTTGTGAACAAAGTTGATGCTTCCATCTAAAATGTGGATGGAATAGTTGTTTACTAGGTTAAATTTTCTCATGGTTAGGTTTTTTCTTTCACGTTCTTCCTCCTCCTATGCCTTTATTTGACATTACAATTGTATTCATCATAAATTTAACATTTCATGATTTAGGTTGATTATGAGGTTTTTTTTTTCTCTTGGTTAGATTTTTCTATGGTAATTTTTTTCTTTCATGTTCCTCCTCCTCCTATAGATTTGTTTAACATTACAATTTGTATTCATCATAAATTTAACATTTCATGCGTTAGTAATAAAAATCATGCAAAATTTGTTCATTTGTAATTAGTTTATATCATACATTGATATCATGCATTGAAAACACATTTGACACACATACTTATAGGAAGATGCAAAATTTGTATAACATTCATTCATTCATAAATTCATACATCATTTATCAACACATTTATCTGTGTATCAAACATTTTTTCAACTTATGATGTTCATGTGTAAAATGTACAAACCTATGAATGAACAAATTTCACATGATTTTCATTATTAATTTGTCACATGTTAAATTTATAGTGTAAGACCTAATTTGATCCCAGTGTGATTCAATTTACTTCAATGACATCCAAAATTCTTCTTGATGATTTTTTTGATACTAGTTAGTTGATGAATCTTTGGTTACAATAATGGGTGATGGATTTGCAAATACATTTAAGTTTACATGTTCGAGTTTCAAGCAAATGACAATTAATATTACCAACCAAGAACCTCATAAGGTTTTGTGCCACATTTGGTTACCCTCTCTTTTGAATTAGTGGCCAAGCACAAGAACAACAAGGGCAAAGAAAAAATTAAATAAAATGGCACATTTGACCACAAGGACAACAACAATGAAAAAAATGACAACAATAATGAGAAAACTACTAATGAGAACACAAACCCATCATGTTGTATGTACTTTTTAAACTCTTGGGAGCTTATGTATGTTGAAGATGGGAAGGTAATCCTCAACATAGCCCATTTTTTGGGAAACATTTTTTCATCAAACTGCAAGAATAATTGTATTTTTTCTTCCACATAATTGAATATTTTGTCACAATTTTTCTCATTTCCACAAATTCAGAAAAGAAAGTTAGATCTTGAGAACTTTGTAATTGCCTACATGGAAGTTTGACTCTAGCATTGTAGGTGTTTTGGTTGGTTGAAAGTTTCCAACTTAGAAGGCTAATTTATATGTGGCTTCAACAATCACCCAAAGAAGTGGGAATAAGGTAGGTGTTGCAAATGTTGTAATGTAATGTTCAATTGGATTCGTCTATGGGGAGGATGGATATGTTTCCATTTATGAATATGAAAGAACAAAAAAAAACTACATGAAAGTTCAATCAACCATAGTGGATGAGAACAAAGTTCAAGTTTATGGATTAATATTGTCACTTGTTAAGGATGTTTTGACATGCACCATGGTCAACAATTGTCACAACCCTAGCTTTGGGCTCGCAACCAAGGCAAAGGGGTTACAAGGTTGCGGAGCAAAAGGAAGCCTGAAAATCAAAGCAAAGAGGTCGTAAGGGTGCGGGCCAAGAAGAAGCTCGGGAATCACATCACATACTCTCAAGAGTGTATGAAAGCGTGAGGGAGTATGAGGGAGTGAACCCTCACACTCCCAAGGCAACTCCCACTTTGGGAGATGGAGTCCCGGTGGACTTTCAAAACTTTAGATAACGATTTTAAGGGTCAAAACTCAATGGCTTGTGATGTCCTTTATATCATTGGAAAGATCTTGGAATGTAGATGTTTGAAATGGGCTTGCATTGCTCATTTGAACATTTGAAACACAAGGTATGGCCAAAAGAAGGGTTGGGAGTCAAATTGTTAGTTTGACTCCCGACTAGAAAAAGTCAAGAATCGACCCGATTTAATTAGCTACAGAGGGCACGTGACATACCAATGGAAAGCTCTTGACAAGAGCTACAATTTTGCTTTAGACTGCATCTCGATCCAAGGTCTACTCGCAAAATTACGGGGCTCCAAAATCACAAAAGTCCCAACTGGCACGATTTTGGGACTTTCACTTAGGAATCCCGAGACAAAAAAGCCATTTGGATGTAGGTTTCTGTGGCCAGCCACAAAGTATACTATAAAGGGGAAGGTGGTGGCTCCCCTCAAATCTAGGCCATGGTGAGTTTAGTGTGTCCGTGTTGCCCATGGTTCATCCTAGCACCAAAGGAGCTTCAACTATGCACTAACCACTTTGTGTGGGTTGTGTGTAGGCCCATGTGAGTGAATGAAGCTTGTCAACTCTTCCTAGTCCCATTCTGGAGCTCCAACTTGCCCCTCTACCCCTCAAAGTGTTGTGAGCTAGGGAACACGCCCCAACTCCTCTTTTTTCCGATGTCTTCTACTTGGACTCACATTTGAATCCTTCAAAGAGTTGGGAGTGCGTCAACAATACTTTCACCAACTTACCTTATCAACAACTTTAATTCCTTTCAACTAATTTGATTCTAAAATCAATGGTTATTGAAGTAATTGTTGTTCTACCTTTAGACTGCTTTTGTGATGTACTTTGATTTCAAGTTACAATGAACATTACAAGGTCATGGATTGCCAACAAAGTTACGTTCTTATTGGCCGCTGCCCCCACAAGGACTAATATTTTGGAATAAATGTAGTGTTTTTCTATTTTTAAAATAGATCAAATATTTTCATAGTCTCTATCTTGTTGTGTGTGATTATATATGGCAAGAACATGATTTAAATTAATTATTCAAAAGAAGTGTTTGTCAATGTATTGGGTCTTTTACGTAATTATTTAAGATATTTTTAGATGAATTGTATGGTCTTAAATATTTTTCCATCAACTTTGTTTGTTACTACCATTGGTGGTGGCAAATGTCAATAGAAAGCAACATCATGATGTTATCAAAAATCGGATTATTACTTTCAAACCAATTTTTTTGGTTCATAATTATAAATGACATCTAGCAATGATGTTCCAAACAATATCTAGGGAATAGTGACCTTATGAAGTTCCTTGTTTTTACCCTCCTACATGTGTGCACATGGGCTAAAAGTAAGTAACCATCAAAGTTGAAAATAAAAAGCACACACCTTATTTGTTGGTCCTACTTGAGGTGGATTGCATGTGGGATAAAGGTTGTGACTAGTTCATCTTTTAGTAATTAATTATTCAAACCTCTAAGTGGGAAAATTTAGGAAGCCAACCAAGTCTAATGTTTGCATGCTATAGATGGTGCAATATGTTCACAGTATTCAAAAGCTAGGCGTCCTTGCCCAATTCAAGGTATAATATCATTTTTTTCCTTTTCAATGCTTTAATATATGTGGGAAAAAAGGTTGTTACAATGTCATGGTGGTAATGGTGTATTCCTAAACCTAATGTTAATGATGTATATATATCGATTACAATTTTGAAACTTGAACTAGATCCATCTAACTATCCCGCATTAGCTACATGATTTCAAGATCCGAAATATAATGGGATCATGTGATGCAAAGTTTCCTATCAAATTGAAGGGGCTAGCATATGCCCATGGACATTTTTTTAGTGTAAGGATTAGATCTTATGATTATTTGTTTGCCCCATTTAAAAGAATCTTGGCCCTAAGGAGATTAAGTTTCCATTTTATTATAAAAAATGTGTAAAAATATGTAGGGTGTAACTTATTTTTAAAAATAAAAGTATAATTTATTTAAAGGTATATAGGGTGCCAATAATTTATTTTGAAAATATACTTAAAATATACCTAGAATATGCTAAAAATATGTTATTATTAAAAAATATCCTTTTGCTTCAAATGCTTCCTAAAATATGCAAGGAGTGACCTCCCCAAGTTCTTAGTGTTGGTTTTTGGTTTTTATTAGCAAAAGGTTCATGTAGTTTCCATTAGAGGTGCTTGAAATTTATGAGACCGATGTTTTTGAACCTTCACACAAGGTTCCCTTAAACATGTGGAAAGTTTTTTCATGTAGGAAAAAGGTTTTTACACTTTGCATTCTTGTCAATGTTTGCACCTCGTGGTGTTGGATTACCATCAAATATGATGATATATATTATCATTCTTGAGTCATGCAAAACCCATTTCTTTTTGTCCATTCCAATGTCCTATTCTTGATAACCTATTTTGGGTTATAATACAAATTTGATTTGTTTTTAGGATTGATTTATAGAATGAAACAACCTAAGATGGTATTGTTCATTTTGTGTCTGGTAAGATTGTTATGACTAATGCAAAAGTATGTTTTTTTCCGCATCACATTTTGTTTGTTTGTTCTAAATTTCATTATTGTGTAACAAGATTTGTTTCAACAAGCTTTAGGTGTGTGATCAATGTGTGCAATTTGTGTATTGCATACACATATTTGGCCATTAACATATTATGAAACATATCAAGTTGTGTGTGATATTTAAGGTGAATGATCACTAATAAAAAGTGGGGTGTAGTTCACTACCGTAAATCACTATGGGACCTTAAAAATGAAATAAGTTCAGTACACTTTAGTGATTTCATCATAGTTAAAATTATTTCACTATAATTTCACTATGTAAACATTTTGTTTCATTACTAATTGACATAATTCACTATTATAAATTATTATGATAAATAAATTCTTTTTTATGTTGTTGTTTTAAATACCCCATGCTATTTTGTGATAAACCTTATATTATTTTAGGCTACTTTAGTTATTTTAACTTATGCCTTAAATTATTATAAATTATTATAGGCTATTATAAATTATTATACCCTAAATTATTATACATTATTTTACTTTAATGTATCCTAACTAGCTTATTATAGGTATTTGATTTAAAATTATTTTACATTTAAATAATTTCAAATAAATTATTCGAATTTTTTAATTTTAAATTAATATGTGTTATTTCAAATTATATTTTAGGATATTCAAGGTCATTCTACTTTATGTTATTATAAGTTATTTTATTTTGAATATAATGATTTAAAACAATTTAAAATAAAATACAATGACCTAATGTAAAATAACCTAAAATAGCCAATAAAGTATATGAGAAATAATTTAAAATATCTTTAAATAAAATACCTATCAATAGCTTAGAATATCTAATAATAGTTTATAATAAATCAACCACCAATAGCCATTAATAAAACAAACATTAATAGCCAATATAATAGTCATCAATAACCACAATAAGATAACCACCAATGGCCTATAATAGCCATTAATGTAATAGTCACAATAGCCATTAATAAAATAACCACCAATCATCAATTACAATTTAATCTAAAATAACAATTAATATCCATTAATAAAATATCCACCAATAGCCATTAATAACTTATGGTAATTTAGCCTAAAATAACCACTAATAACCATCAATAAAATAATTATTAATAGCCATTAATAAAATAGTCACCAATAGCCATTAATAAAATAACCATTAATATAATAGCCACTAATAATCATTCATAGAATAACCATTAATAATCACCAATAAAATAACTATCAATAACCATTAATAGCCACTAATAAAATATCCACAAAAAGCCTATGGTAATATAGCCTAAAATAACCAATAATAACATAAAATGAAATAGCTTTCAATAGTCAAAAGTAATCAATAATAGCCTCACATATCGAAAACGCCTAAGATGAAATAACTTAGAATAACCAAAAGTATTTCATAATAGTTGTAATAACCTAAAGTGAAATAACCTATAATAGACAAAATAACAAAAAATAGTAAAAAAAAATTATACTAATTGAAAATAATTTAATGTGAAATAACTTAAAATAACCAAAAGTAACTTAGAATAATTAAAAGTAACCTAGGGTGAAATAATTAAAAATAACCAAAAAAACTAAGAATAGCCATAAATAATCATAAATAATGTAGGGTGAAATAACTTAGAACAATGAAAAATAGACCTACAATAATTGAAATTAGCCTAACATAAGTAGTATTATTATATTAGCAAAAATCTTATCCATTTATTAAACATTTTTTCCCCAAAAGAATGGTTATTGAAATGTTATTGAATAATGATATTTCAAAGAAATGTTCAAATTATTTTGCACTCTCAAAAGGAAATAAATGTAATTATGAACATTATTGAAAAAAAATTAAATTAAATTTTAATCATTTCACTTGGACAAAATTTCAATAAAATATGAATTTTCAGCTTTTATGTTTTTGTAATGTTTAAAATTAACTATTTGATAAATCTAATATATTAATTCACTACATCCGTCTGTTTGTCTGTCTAACAAGGGTTTTGGGGGGTGGGGGAGGGAGAGGCCAGTGAAGCAGCGGGCGACCGGTGTCAGTTTGTGACGAGGGTTGGACCACCACAGTTTCTGTGTACAAACCGTCTCCACAAAGCATTGCAGCCATTCGAAGGGTAGGAATGACGGTCGGATCGCATCCCTCTCCCACCGCACCAGAGGCAGATATAAAAAGCTTCCCCTCCCCCCCTTCCCATTACTAGAAAAATCGACGGTTATATAGAGGAACATGTTTTTGGAAATTTCCAAAACTTTCGCGAACCAAGGTTCAGAATGTCAGAATCGGGGTTTGGGGTTTTCTCACGTTGGGTAAGGGAGTAAATACCCGAACCGATAACTTGAAGGTACACACGATTGGTTCTGATACTCGCACAACGTCGGTCGAGACCACTGCACGTTCGGGGTGGCTGGAGTGGCGTAGCCATGAGCATCCAAAGGTCACGTGTACCACTAATAAACATTATTACAAAAGTGAGTGCAGTTCATTAACGTATATCATTATGGGATTTTAAAGATGAAATGAATTCATTACATTTTAATGATTTCACCATGGTTTAAATTATTTCACTATAATTTCACTATGTAAACATCATGTTTTGATACTAGTTGACATAAATAATTTACTATAATAAATATATTTATTTCTATGTTATTTTATATATTTTATATATGTTATTTTATAATATACCCTATATTATTTTAGGTTACTTTAGTTATTTAAATTTATACCTTATGTTATTATAAATAATTGTAAGTTATTAAAAGATAATATAAATTATTATACCCTAAATTATTATATGTTATTATACCTTAAGATATTTTAACAAGCTTATTATAAATTTTAAGTTATTATACATTAAATTATTCAATTAACCTTACGTTATACCTTAGGTTATTTTATTTTAAGTTAATATATATTATTTCAAATTATATTTTAAGTTATTCAAGGAGATTCTATTTTATGTTATTATAAATAATTTTATCCTAAATATGATAACTTAAAATAATTTAAAATAAAATATAATGACCTATAGTAAAACAGCCTAAAATAATTAATAATACCCTATGAAAAATAATTTATAACAACCTACAATAGAATAGTCATCAATAGTCATTAATGGCCACTAATAGAACAACCATCAATAGCCACCAATAGAATAACCATTAATAGAATAACCATTAATAACCACTTATAAAGTAGTCACTAAAAACCATTAATAAAATAACCATTAATAACCACCAATAGAATAACTATTAATAACCATTAATATAATAACCACTAATAATCACCAATAGAATAATTACCAATAGCCATTAATGGCCATTAATAGAATAATTACTAATAGTCATTAATAGCCACCAATAGAATAACTATTAATAGCCATTTAATAACCAACAATAGAATAATTACCAATAATCATTAATGGCCACCAATAGAATAACCACTCATAATCATTAATAACCACCAATAGAATAATTACTAATAGTCATTAATAGCCACTAATAGAATAATTACTATTAATCATTAATAATCACCAATAAAATAAGTACGAATAACTATTAATAACCATTAATAAAATAGCTACCAATAGCCATTAATAGCCACCAATCGCCCCAATAAAAAAAATCAATAACCACCAAGAGAATAGCCACCAATAACCATATATTATAATTGCTTAAAATTGTTTAAAAAAATCTAGGGTGAAATAATTTATAATGGACAAAAATAATTTAAGGGAAAATTGTTTATAATAACCTAAAATTGTCAATAATAACATAAGGTAAAATAACCTTCAATAACAAAAAGTAATCAACAATAATTTCACATAGTTGAAAATAATTTAAAATGAAATAGTTTAAAATAGCCAAAAATAATTTATAATACCACAAACAACGTAAAATTAAATAATTTACAATAGTCGAAAATCGCCTAAGGTGAAATAGGTTGAAATAGCCAAAAGTAATTTAGAATAACTAAAAGTAGTCTAAGGTGAAATAATAAAAAATAACAAAGAAAATTAAAAATAACCATAAATAGCTATAAATAATGTAGGGTGAAATAATTTAAATTAATGAAAAGTAGCCCTATAATAGTTTAATGTAGTGTAACATAGGTAATATTATTATATTAACAAAAAATCTTATCCATTTTTAATTTTTTCTTAAAAATGGTCATTGAAATGTTCTTGAATAATGATATTTTTAAAAAAATTGCTAAAATGATTTTTCACTTTCAAAAGGAAATAAATCTACTTATGTATATTATGGAATTTTTAAAAAAAACTTGAATAATTTTATTTTGAACAAAATTTCCATAAAATATGAATTTTCAAAGTTTATGTTTTTGTAATGTTTAAAATGAAGTATTTCAGTAGCTAATTGGTCCCCATTCACTACAAGATTGATTAGTTTCAACATGGTAAAAATGTTCAAATTCATTCAAAATCTAGTAAAAACCCATAATGAACTAAAACGCATTTTGGTGTAATTAGAATGCAATGTAACACATTATTACAACAAGTGTGGTGGCTTGATGGTAAAGGTCTTTGCTTCCATTCTAGACGTCAAAGGATCAAACTTCACAAATGGTGTGTTTATGGTCAACACTGTTAAGTTGACCGAATATTTACTTATGTAGAATAAATGCCTACTTAAGTTAATTACGTCACCTATGTGCATAAGCTAGGTTTTTAACCTAACATAAATAATGACATGTGTCAATAATTCATATGTTAAAAATCATGAAATTATCAATAATATTAAATATTACATTAAATATTAAATAATGTAAATTTAATTTATTTCTATGTTGTTTAGTTAATTAACTAGCAAGTGAAACGGTTTGGTAGATTTGTATTTCATTTGAAAATAACCTTGTTTCACTAAGTAATGAGGGACCAATTCATTGTTCATAGCAACTAGTCCCCGTTCATTGGAGGGTTGATTAGTTTCACCATGGAAAAAATGTTCACATTCATTCAAAATTTAATGAAACCCATAATGAACTAGGACACATTTTGGTGTAATGGATGAAATATATAAGGTTTTTGAAAACATCTACCATGTGTAAAATAGTTCTATAATGGTAAGTTTGACCACTTCATTAATTTTTTTTAAATCACTTTTCCATGGAATTGAAATATTTTCATTGTGTTGTTTCAAGGCTACAAAAATTAGTAGCAACATCTATTGCTTTTAGTGGGGTCATTGCTATCTTGTTTTCTAAGATTGACAAAATCAAGTAATTGGGAAAAAAATTAGAAGGGAAATTTGTTTTGAGCCTAATTATTAAATTAATCAGTTTTGTTTTTTCAAAAGTGAGAAGTCACATCCCTTAGTTTAGGGTGAAGGTAGCTCAAAAACACAAGGGTCAAACCATCTAATGTTGCTTAAAAGCTAGGATGAAAGTAGCTCCACAAAATAATGAGTTAAAAGGTTTTTTTGTCATAGTTATAAAAAAAAGATGTCATATGATAGTTTTGGTAAACTATAATATTATTTTAGTTTTACACATCTTTGGTGTTATATTAAAATTTTGGAATTGGATTTTGGACTTTGGGGTGCAATCACAATCCAATGAATCAAAAAGGGCATTGAACCACAAAGAAAAATAATTAACATTGGATAAATATTTATGTTTTTCCATTTAAAGCTATGGCAATCATGGCCAAAAAAAAAAATTCCATTCATATGAATGTCAAGGAGTTCAAATCAAAAATTCATTTGATGAAATTTTAAGTTTAAGTTTTGATTTAGGATTTTTAAAAGTGAACAACAACACATTGAACAAGAGTCAATTTTGCAAAGGACTATCAAAAGGACTCATACAATAAAAACACATTTGATAAGAAAAAAATTAAGAGGATAAAGAGTTATTAACCACATTTAAACGACATTTAAACCTTAAAATACATGGAATTGTAAAACTTTGAAAATCCAAAGAACTTTCCAAAATTGATTTAGAATTTTAAAAGTTCAAAAGTCTTTTGTGACACATGAATGGGGTAAAATGTACATGATGTATTAAGAAAAATTGTAGTTTATTATACAAGAAAACATAAAAATGTATAAAAAAAAAACTTAATTATGAATTGAAATTATTATCATTTTTAAAGACATAACACTGAATTTACAAGGAATCAGGATGACTTTCAAAAGTTCATATTTATTCCAAAATGATGAAGAAAAAAACATGTCATGTACTTGGACAACTATAAGCATTTATTATGACAAGTTGCAAAAAAGTTGTTCCAAAATTCATTCATATGAAAAAAACATTTTGGGGAAAAAGGACGTATAGTCCTTTTTTATAATAATTTCGTTGGTTCATTATATCATGTTTAGACCCTTTGATATATTAAATATTTGAATTTAAGGTTTCAAATATTTGGATTTTTAAGTTTTTGATTTTGGATATTTGGATTTTGGATTTTGCACTAAATAATACAAATGCTTTTGGCTAGTGATGAATCAATGGGTGTTTGGGGTTTGAATTACTAATTTCTTTTTGTAATATATATATTTTTTGTCAAAATTAAAAAATTGAAGCCATTTCATATTTTTGTGGTTATTGGAATGCTTAGAATTATAAGTAAGTTTTTAATTTATGTATATTATGTTGCATTTGTTCAAAGAAAATGTTCATATTCAATTGTCTTTTGCATTTGAATGTTTTCATTTTTACTGATGAAAAATGTTAATCTTACTAATGAATTTTTTTCTTTAATAAAATTACTTAATTTTCGTTTGATGAATGTTCATTTCGTGCATTTGTCATTCAATGATTTTATTTTCTTAATCAATATGCATTAATGTTTTCAATTACAAAATATGTTATGTGACTTTAATAAATTACAATCACATAAGTGGTTCAAAATTGCAAGAATAATATTCTTAACGTGATTACACATGTATAAACACATATATGCACATACATTCAAATAAATCACACAATAATATATGTATTTGTATACATACATAAATGCACATGTAGAAGACCTTATCTATTAGCAGGGCCAACATGTTTGTGATGCCTTGTTTGTAATGTTGAAATGTTTTATACCATTGTAATTGCCATCACATTTTTGGTACCATTGGAAAGCCTTCAATGAGGAAGAGTTCATGAAGGTAGTTTTGTAATGTTTAAACTTATGATGCAAGAGTTATTCAATATTGAACAATTTGTTATTGAAAACTAAATAAAAGCAAAACTAAATTTTTTAGGGAAATTGGGGCACGTTTTTCGTATTGTTGGAAAATGTTAAATGAGTAGGATTTTATGGAGGTTAATGTTTTGCAATTTTTACACTTAAGGTGTGGGACATATTGAACTTTGAATACTATTTGGAAGAAGTTAGTTTGGTAACAAGTTCACATTTGGGCCAATGGCACATGCCACACTAGTAAACTTTAAATTCAAAACTTGATATTGGATTGATTGTTGTGATTAATTATCATATTTGAGTCGGGAAGGTGAATTGTGGTTGGTTTTTATTGAGGTGTATGGCATGAGCTTTTAGTGGAACAACATTAAATTTTGTTTCATTTTGTTTCATTTTGTTGTCCTTTTTGTGTGAAGATAAAATCATTAATTTTTTAATTTTGTATTTGAATTCTAGGTTAAGATTTGTGTAGATTTTATTATCATATTCATGAGTATTGTGATAGCAATAAAACTTGAATTAACTTTGTGTGCAAAGTATATAACATGAACTTTTAGTGGAACAATAGATCAAATCTTATTTTAATCATAATATTTTAAATTTTCATAGCTCCCAAATTTCAATGATAGGTTTTTTGGTAAAAATAAACTTGACAAAACCAATTATGTTCTTAAATTATCATGACCATAACATTGAGTTCACAACCAAGGTTGGGGCACAAAAGATGATGCAAAGTAAAAGAACATCTTAAGACTCGTGCACATTCTCAAAAATGTGTGAAAGTGCAAAGGAAGAAAATCCAAACACTTCAAAATGATAATCAACTTGGGAGTTGTCCTTTAGGAGTCAAAAAACTTTTCAATTACAACTTGTGAGGAAATTATGAACTTATAAAGTTGTAGAATTCATAATTTAGTAATTTCACACTCTTCAAAAAATTTAGCAATTTCACTACGTTTTCCATGACCAATCATGAAATATATTACATAAAAAAATGGTGGTTTCCTCACAAGTTAGGACCATGTGAACATATTGAATCCATTAAAGCAAGTAAATGATCCTTAAGGTTGGTTCCATTTTCACTAATATTAACCTCGTAATAACCATATATTTGACTTTTATAAGAATTAATTTGTAGTTATTAATTAGATATTAACATGTATTAATCATAAATTTGACTTTTATAAATATTATTTTAAAATAATTTTATTAATAAAATTATATTGACCTTTTTAAGTGTTAAATTATAATATTTAATTATTTTTTAATTATATAATTAAATGTTAACATATATTAAGTACAAATTTGACTTTTGTAAATGTAAAGTTCGAATATGTAGTTATCTTGTTAGTTAGATGTTATCATGTATTAAATATGAATATGACATTTGTATGTTTAAAATTAGAATTTGGATAAATGTTAACTAACCAATTATTAGTTACCATATTGGTTCTTACTTTAGTTACTAGTAAGAATCATTATAGTCTATTTAAGGAAGTGAGTTTGAATCTTTTGTATTCTTGTTCATTTGCAATAACATTCATAGAATTGTTTTGTTATTTTTTGAATTTGAATCTATACATTGTGTCTAGTTTGAACATGCATGCATAGGAATAATGAAATTCTTGTGTACATGTTTTTTAAAAGTGTATATTTTGTCTATTAACAACTAACCACTTACATTGTTTTGTTCAAGTGTAAATGATTAGTTTAGTCTATGGAATGCTTGTGATTGTCACATTGTCTTAATCCCATCTCAAATCTCCCACACAACTTTCTCCCTTCTTTTCATTGTTATTGTTTTAAGGGTCTACTCTCAATACCTTGAGACAAACTTAGGGTTGCATCATAAATGGACTTTCACTAGTCAATTTTTGTGGCAATGGTCTTTTTAGAATGAAGGTTAATTTTGTTTGGGGTTGAATATGGGATAAAAAATCAATTTGTTTAGGGTATTGGTACAATGGCAACTTAAAGTTTAGAGAATGGTGAAAAGGGCTAAGGGTTCAAGGTATGGAATTAAGGATAAAAATCAACGTGTTTGGCTATGGATTTGGTGATACCAGTTTAAAATTTAAGGTGTGGAGTTTAAGGATATAGAATAAAGTTGTTTAAGGTATGGTTACTTTTATCATTGAAAGCATAGGATATAAAATATTAATTACCTAATTAAAAGATAACATTGTTTAGGGTATATGTGTGTTATAACAAGGATAGAAGGCTTAAGGTTTGTGTCAAAAGTATGGAATTAAGGCTTAAGCACAAAATTGTTCAAGATATGCATGTATGTTGACAATGGTCAACTTGGTTTTTAAGGTTTAGGATATGGAGTTAATGATAAGGATAAAGTTGAAAAGGATAATGATAAAGAATAATGGTGACAATGGATTAGGTTCTAAATTATAATAGGATAAAATAAAACGTCATATAAGGTATGCATGTTGTGATAAGGGTCTTTTGGGGGGGGGAGGGGGGGGGGGGAGGGTGGGGGTGGTGATAAGATTTTTGGAAGTTAATTAGTCCTTCATAATTAATTATCATTATTGGGTTTGTGTCAAAAAATATATTTCAAACACCACATACTAAGATAATTAATCATGTTTGGGAAAATCTTTATTAATTAATACAATTCTACTATAATTATTCACAATACATCTTTCTCTATATTTTTAAAATTGTATTCCTATTGTTATAATCCATATAATTATTCCCATTAATACCAATCAAGTATAAATATTATTCACATATGAAAGTGGTTAAATTATACCAATCAAGGTCACTTATGTTATTCACTTTTATTATGTTATTTTACTTCTTTGGCTAGGTTAATATGATTATTTTGTAATACAATTGATAATTTCTTACCTAACATCATCATAAAAAGCTTTGAATATCATGAAATTTCAATAAAATCTATATGAAAATTATAAATCAATATTTGAAGAATAGGTTTCCAAAACTATTGACAATGGATTCTTTCATTCAAAATGTCATAATATCTTCACAAGAACCTAAAACCAAGCAAACTCAAGCTTATTGGGAAATTCACAACAAGATGCATAATCACCTTAAGCTACAAATCTAAAACTTTGGTTACAATAAAAATATGACTTTAAAACAAAAATATTTTTTAAACATCCCAAAAACCCAAAATTCAATATTTATCTTTTATAAAAAGAACATTACAATGTGTTCATAAACTTGGGGGGGACACTAGTAAAAAAAAGTATAATATACATGAGTAAAAATATAGGGTGCTATATATTGGTTGTTGGGTAAAGATTACAAGTTAATTAGTTAAAAAATAGGGTATGTTTCATTCAAATAATCAATTTAATTATAATATTGAATATGTAATAATCTGAAATAATGGATTGTAATTAATATATGGTGGCTTTAATATGTATATATTTAAAAATTAGATAATAATAAAATGATGAAATAGGTTGGACAATTATCTAATATTCCCCCTAAAAATGGTTGTTTGAAACATGGAAATTCTAAACTTTACACGAAGGGGCCCCCCCCCCCCAAGTCATAAACACATTTGAACACATCACATCAATGAATGAATATACATTATGAAAAAGGTTTAAAGAACAAGAAGATTTTTCAAGTGGAAGCTAGAATCATAAAAAGGGAAAAAAATTGAAAAAGAAGAAAGTCAAAGAGAAAAAAACCCAAGCAAGGGAGAGAGGGTGAAAAGGGAAGTTTGGAGGATAAGATTTTAAAGTTCTCATCCAATAATGTGCTTTACCCATGTTTCATAAAAAAATTTTGATTTAGATTTTCCCACCACAAGTTATGTTTATCATTTCAAATTTATATAGAGTGGTTAGCCCCAGGATAGTTTACCCAAGTAAGAATTAATGTATTTTTTTGTTAAACAACTTGGGTCCTTATTTTGCACATTTTATTTCAAGTTGTATTACTTGTTTGTTTTATACATATTCCCAATTAGTAAAATTACAAAGTAAGCTTCTTAATCACAAGATTTTCTTTATTACCATGTTCCTTCATTAACTTAAATTTTGTTGCTTAAATCCCATCAAATTTAAGGCAATCCATTTTATTTTAATTCTGTTACTATTGTCCATATTAAGCCAATGCAATATATAAATGTTCTTTTGGGATAAATGTCCAATCATGTACACCATACACCATTGGTTTTGTAACGTAGGAATATTATCTTTGAATCCAAACTTACCATGTCTCCTCAAGTAATTAACATACTTAATTCTAACCTTGTAAAAGTTAAATTCTAATGTTAAATTCCCACAATCTATAATTCAACCCCTTTTACATCATGCAAGTGTATTTAAAAGGCTTGAATTAACTAAGTCCATACATAATTCCTTAATTTAGGACACTAATTATAAAACTTAAAAAATCAACCTTCCTTAAAATTTGTCATTCTAATGATGTTATAAAAATGAAGTAGACATATATTTGAAATCCCATATTCAAAATAAGTTAATTAGGTCTTGCATGTATGGAGAATTATAGGTTAGGAAAGTAAAAAATTAACTATTACTATTACAACCTTCAACAATTGATGTTGCCTCATATAAACAATGACATGCTAGAACGTGTCATCATTATTTATCACGCATGTCTCTTTTGCCAATGCATTGTGTCAATGCGATCCTTGACAACATTGTTGGATGTAAAATATCCTATTATTAAAGTTTATAAACAATGTTTGAAGGTTTATTCACCAACTATTGGGCATCCATCACTTCCTAGTCACTAAACCTTGGACCATGGTTTTTTCCACTTGTTAAAAGGCATTGTCAACCATCTATCACTTGAATGATATGGCTAGTACATTGTTGATATTATTCATCATATTTTATGATTCTTGGGAATATATTATGAAGGAAGGAAATCCAAATGGTTTGAAAATAAAAAGTCAATTATCTATAACAAATGAATATTGTTTTAGAATTAAATAAAAAATCCTAGGAAAATTTCACCGACAAGGAGTTTCGACTATGCTTTTGCGATATAAAGTTTGAGAAAAAAAGTTTTATGGATCCACTTTGTACTTCCAGTCTTCTAATCACTATCAATGGAACATTCTTATGTTTAAACCTTTTCAATGTTTGCTTTGATTATGATATTATACTTGGAAACCATTATCCCTAAAATTTTGAGATGTTGTAATTGGTGCAACAATTTTCATTATGGGTTCTAAACGTGTTCAACTTCCAAAGTTTGAGCCTTTGACACTCCCATTAAAAGAATCACATGAAAGTTACCCCCCTTAAAAAAAAATGGTATTTCCATTCATTTTAATGAATATATTCAAAATGCATAATGATCAACAACTAAAACATGACAATTCCTGTAAACATTATTTTGAAAATTAATAAATCT
>Ga0116229_10007108_pt1 | contig 17842 bp, 8 predicted proteins | sample S1TSphgellanicum_3_FD_87313 | JGI IMG/M metagenome (GOLD analysis project Ga0116229, IMG submission 87313) | Host-associated microbial communities from peat moss isolated from Minnesota, USA - S1T2_Fc - Sphagnum magellanicum MG | ecosystem: Host-associated > Plants > Peat moss > Unclassified... | reverse complement strand
GGGGTGTGTTTGTGTTTGTTTTTTTTTTTTTTTTTTTTTTGTTGGTGGTTTTTTTGTTTTTTTTTGATGTTGGGTGCTGCTGTTTTTTTGCTTTTGTTTTTTTTTTTTTTTTTTTCCCCTTTCTTTGGATGCTGGTTCTACCAACCAGCTCAACCCAGGACATCATGAAGAAAAGCTAGAATAACTCGAGGAATGTGCCCCCCCCCCCCAATGCAAAAAACAAAGGGTAATTATTTTCTTACTTGGGCACTAGTTTATTCACCACCATTCAGTGGCAAATCATCATAGTAGCAAATTTGGAAAAGTGATGGATACTTGCTTGTCCAGTACAATTCTACTTTGGCCTCTTTTTTGGGAATTTCTCCAACTTTTCTACCTACATTTTTTGTTGAGTATTTTTTGGGGTTGGTCTTTTTGCTTGGCTTTTTTACATATGTGGAGAAGAAGAGTGAGGGGAGGTGCTCTCATGAGGGGTTTTTATTTTGGCAGACCAGACCCACAAGTTTTTGGCATCCCCAAGTCAAGCTCAGTGGCAGAGGGCAGGCAGGACTTTCACCTGCACACCACTAGGTTTGGAACCCAGACCCTTTTTAGAGGTCCCAAGGTCCCAGAGAGGGGGCTATACCACTAAGCCATCACCCTTGGGATGCTTTCATAAGGTTTTTGGCCTTTACTAGCAATAAACTGTGAAATTTTGTTAATTAACTGCATGGTTCTTTAGGGGCCCAAATCTCCAACACAGTTTGGCAGTCTGCTCTCCTTCCTCTTGCCCAAGCTTTTGTCACCATTTTCAAGAAATATACATAGGATACCTTTACCTCAAGCACCACTGTCTCTTTGCCATAAGCCATTGTGTTGCACAATGTTCAACATTGAAATGTAATATGAAGAGATGGAACTACAGTTGCCTGGGTGAAACCAAACTTGAGTGCCAAAGTTTAAATCCTCTTGTAACAAGTAAAATTAAATTGGGGTGGGAAGCAAACCAAAACACCAAACTGTTTTCGTCCCTGTGTTTTCCTCACAGGTTTGTTCACAAGGATATTTTTGTGATTTAATGGTGGGAAATGCTTTAAGGAAAATTTAATGGACTACACAAAACCCAACTTGATCAATCCTACAAAATGAGAAGAAAAACAATGTGCATTAGCCAACTCAACAACATAACATACTCATTGCAATCAAATATTTTCCGCATAATTCATCAAATCCATTTCAAATAGGTAAAGCCATTGAAAAGAACATAATTACTTATAGTTCACGAGAGAAGTAAAATCAAATGAACTTAGAGGGATAGGTATGTGTAACTTTCTTCTGAAATCCCTTTTCAAAATCTTAGCCACAAATTTTCATCCACTTCTTGTCACTTTACAATTTTTGAGATTTCAAGGCTCATGTTTTCAATTCCTTTTGGGTTGAATTAATGGGATATCAACTTTCGATTAGTAAGATTAACATAACCTACCATCTAGAGGTTCTTGAGATTCTAATTCATGCTCCACTGGGGCCTCACAGGCACAACCTCTTGCCTTTCATTTCCTGTACACATGCATCATCCACACATAATGTTGGATATGAGTTTTGATCAATTGAGAAGAAGGTTACACGATTTTTCATCTATTGATAGGAGGGTTACATTGTCACTCTTGGGCCTTTAAAGAGTATGTTATTCAATAACTAATTTGAAATCATGAGTTACCAAAAATGGTTTTGGCACTACGCACCTTAATAGCTATTTTTGGTGATTGACAACCTTTCATTACCTAATCCTTAACTAGTAGTTAACTTCTTATCCAATGGTACACAATGTGTGATTAGAAAGTAATACTAATTTATGTTTAGTTTAGTGCTAATTGTTGGTTTTTAATACCTAGGAAAAAGAAGTTCAAAAGCATTTGCCATCTTTTTCATTTATAATTTGGCATGCGTTTCTCGCAAATGAATTTAGTCCTTGTGTTCATCGTGTAGTGTTACCAAAAATGTTTTGAAACATTTTAAATACATGTTTTATATGTGTACTTCAAGCCAACATATGAAAACAATCAAAATATGAAATAAAAGTTTCAACCCTAAAAAAACTATCAAAAATCCATAATCTAGCTATTACCACTCAGAAGGTACCAGCCACTAGCTAGTAGGTACCAACCTTGAACTTATGATGTGTCAAAGTTTTGACACACCCATTGCCAACCTTTTCTAGGTTTGTATCATTTTTTGTTTTTTTTAAGAAGGTCTAGTCTTTGGTTTTGAGTCATGAATTAAGCATTGGTTGGCATTTTACAATTGTTGTTTTGTTATTTCAATACCATTTCATGCACAAATGTTAATTGTTTGCAACTTCAATTTTTACATTTGTTTGGTTTTTTTATCACGAAAAATAAAAGTGAAATTTGACTTTGGCCATTATGTGAAACAAAAAAAGTTCCCACCCAATAGTGGTTTTTGTTGGGAGTTTCATTTTGCTTTCACATTTTGTCATCACATTGTTTTTTTGTTTTGTTAAAGTTCTATATGAGAGGCTAGGAGATTGTTATTGTTTTTCATCTTTTTTTCTTTTCATTTTTTGCACAAAACATGTTAAATCTTTGGTTATAATCTTTTTTTTTGTAACTTGTTGTGAGTCTTGGCAAGGTTTTATCTTTCAACATTTTTATTTTTTTACCACAAAAACTAAGAAATAAAACTCTTTGGGTTTGGCATGTTGTTTTTTTTCTTTCTTTTCTTGGTTCTAAAGAAGTTTGACAAATTTGCACCAAAGATCTAGGGAGCTTCCTTTCTTTTCTTTTTTTTGGTTTGTTTCAAGTTGTAAAAGTGCATGAAAAAAGGGCAATTATGTTCTTGTCTTGTTGCTACTATCACCAATGAATCAACCTATTATTCCCAATGGCCTGCAACTTTGATCTTCCTACCTTGCTTTTTCTTGCACTTGACTTGCTTCTTCCTATGACTCTAATGCAATTGCTACAACCCACCAAGTTTCTTTCAACTTTGCTACAACCTACCAAACTATTGCAACCCACAAGAAATGCTTCAACCATTGAAAGAAGTTGCTCAATTTTTTGGGCAAAAAGATGTGGGCAAAAAAATTGAAGTGTCTTTGGTAAAAAAGACAATCATTGACATAACACAACCTAAAAACAACTTGGAATTCTCAAAAGTCTGAAAAATGCATAAAACAATTGTAAAATTATTCTTTGATTATGGTATTCTTTTTAATGTCATCAAATCAAATCATTTTCAATGAATGTTAACTATTGTTGGACATTATGGCCTTGGATATGTTTGTCCAACTTATGAAAAATTGTGAACATTGACTTTGTTAAGGAAGTAAAAATTGATTTTCAAATAAAAAAATTGGATGTACAATAACATGTGACGGTTGGATAAGCATCAATAACCCAACCATTACTAAACGCATTGTTTATCTACTGAAAAGGTGACTTCTTTTTGTAGGCAGTTGATACAAGGAAAGATAATTGACATTATTTGTCAAGCAATTGAAAAAATGGGTAGTGAACACATCGCGCATGTGGTGATTACTAATTCAGCAATGTGAAAAAATGTTGAATACATCATAGAAGGTAAGAATAATTATATCACTTATAATGGTTGCAAAGTTCACATTATAACAAATCATGTCTTTTTCCTTGTCTTTTATGACTAAAATCAATAATGTTTCTTTCAACTAACTTGTTAATTTATGTGCCAATATATGTTTTTAAATAAAATAATAATAAATAGTTTAAAATAAAAATGATATAATTTTTTTAAAATTCTGAAGTTTTTAATGGGTCATTGCAATGCCTAGATTTTTAATAGTATTTTAATTTTGTAAATTGTGGAAAAGAATCATTGCCTAAGATGAAACTTTTTTTTGTAAATTCTTAAAGGTTTTTGTTTTTTAATAGGGTAGATTGTTAACAACTAATCAAACCCATGACACATTGTCAACACCATGTGTGTGTATAATGTTTTCTTATCATGTCAACATGACTAGCTTTAGTCAAATCATAAGACGTCAAGAGTGAGATTTGAACCCTCACTTCCAAAGACATATGGCAAGTCCTAATTAACCACTTGCTTACCATTTTTAATGGTGACAAATTTTATAATCATATAAATATAAACATTTGTACTTTTGAATTTTGAACATTAGAATACTATTTTATTTTTTTGAATTCATAAATGAAGTTAATTTCATTTACAAGCAATGGTTATATTTCAAATGTAAAGACATGACATTGATTTAAAATATTTATTTCAACAATTCCAATCTAGTGTCTTCTTAGTTACAATTTAATAGAGAAAATAACATGTTTTTATTGTAGTGTCATGACATTCATCTTGTCCTTGAAGACATTGAAAAAATAAAATGGATTTATAAAATTTCCAAAAAAAGTCAATTATAACATGAATTTTTATAACCAATCATCATAAAAGTCAACCATTGTTAAGAGATTTGTTAAATAATGAAAATAACTTGGAATTATTAAAACTAGGGGACACACAATTTGGAACAAATTTCATTATTTGGAGAGGTTGCACCAATTCAACAAATGATTATTGATAGTAAGTGTACAATGGAAAATTTGGGTTGGTCCTTATAAGAGAAAGATGATGTGGAATGTGCACTTCTAAACAATCCATGTTGGAAATTTTAAACCTGAATTGTAAAAGTGATAGAACCAATCTTTAACCTAATGACCTTTATTGATTCTAGAAAACCAAAAATGGATGTTTTATGAATATTATGATTAATTAATTGAAAAAATCAGTGCAATGGAAGGATTATCATTTTTTTTTAAAAATTCAATGCATATTAAATGATTGACGGTATTTCATCCATAGTCTAATGCATTGTGCAAAAATAGTTTTCAATCAATAAGGGAAAACAAAAAGACATAAAGAAAAAAAAACAAAGATTTTAAACAAATCAAAACAATTTTTTTCCTAATATATACAATCAAATGAATATTGAAAAGTGGCTTGTCCATTATAGGAATATGAAAGGACATACCCAACAAAATTTTAATGATGATAACCTACCATCCACATTTGAAAAACATTCATAATTTAAAAATTATGGTACTTAAAATTTTTAGAAATTCAAAATATAATTTCAAAATGTTTAAATTTCAAGAGTCATTTTCCAAATATAAATGGGTCATAATGTGCATGACATGTCAACAAAGTTGTGGCTTATGATGCAAAGAAATAGAGTTTAAAGTATTTAGCATATTTTAACATGATTTGAAATTATGATCATTTTTCAAGACAAAATGCAAAATCTAGCAAAATCTATACAATTTTAAACAATTCATATTTATTCAAAGGGTGCAATCATAATCAAATGAACCAACAGTGACAAAGGACTTAAGCAAAAATGTGCCCTTTTTGAACATTTTGACAATTTCATATAAATGATTTTTTCAAGCATTTTTTTTGCAACATGTTCTTAAAAATATTTACAATCCCCCAAATAAATTACAAATAGATTTTAGGTAGCAGGGGCCAAACTACTTTTGTTAACTCTTTTTTAATGAATATGAATTTTCTAAAAATGGAGAATTTTTGCCAAATTTAACGTTTTGTTTTCAAAAATGATCATAATTTTAAATCATGTTAAAATATGATAATTAATTTAAGATTTAGTTTTTTGTATCATAACCCAGAAATTTGTTCAAATGTCATACACATCATGACCCATTTACAAGTAGTAAATGACCTTTGACATTTAAACATTTTCAAATTATATTTTGAATTTCTAAAACTTTCAAGTACCACAATTTTTAAGTTAGGAGTGCTTTTCATATGTGGATGGTATGTTATCATCATTTCAATTTTTTTCCCACAATTTGTTTTTATTAAAAGAGTCTTTAACCTGTGCTTTATAAATTGATTTTTGGGTGTTCAAAAGATTTTTATTAAAACCAAAATTCGATTTATTAAACTAAATAATTTATTTTTTAATTCTTCATCACTCTTATCAATCATTTACCATAAATTTCCTTGATCAACATGACATTAAAATGACATTACATAAATATGTTTGAATAAATTGACAAATTTTCAATCGTTTGACAAGATTTTTGGCTTTTGATTTTGATAACACCTTAAAATGAGTTAACACAAATCAAGTAATTTATGGGGGAATTGTAAATATTTTTAAGGACATGCTACCAAAAAAATCCTTCAAAATTATTTTTTTATGAAAAAGTCAAAATGACCACAAAAGGTCCATTTGTGGTTGAATCCTTTGTTAATGTTGGCTCATTTCATTGTGATTGCACATAGGTCCTTTCAATTCATTCGTAGGAAAAAACAAAAGAAGGAATCTTGTCCATACAAACCCACTTTCTGTTTATGACTCGTGTTCAAATCAACCATTTTTATAACTACCATTTTAGGGTGAAAACATGATTAGGTGGTTCAAAAGTGGCATTTGAAAGTCCATAATCCAACACTAGCAAAAAAATTTATTGTTTTAACAATTATCAAACCATAAATCATATAATTATTTCTTATGCTTTTAATCATAATTATTAATAAGAAGAAAAATGTGGACGATTTGCCTAAACATCGACCATACAACTGCACCATTGAACTTATGGAAAGAACACAACCTCCATTCGGACCCATCTATAATTTGTTACAAGATGAACTTGCAATGTTTCGTGAATACATCAATGAAAACTTTAAGAAAGGGTTCATTTGACATTCCAAGTCTCCAGCTGGTTCCCCGATCCTATTCGTCAAGAAAAAGGATGGCTCTTTTTGAATTTGTGTTGATTACCATGGGTTTAATCAACTCACCATCAAGAAATGCCCCTGATCTTAAGGTTGTTGGACCAACTCAATCATGCCAAGGTGTACACCAAGATCGATCTACATGGAACATACAACTTGGTGTGCATTTGAGAAGGTGATGAATGGAAGATGGTGTTTAGAACCTGTTACAGCCATTTTGAATATGTTGTGATGCCATTTGGCTTTACTAATGTGCCTATTGTTTTTCAACATTTTATGATGATGTTTTTTGTGAATATTTGGATGATTTCATGCTTTATTACATTGATGACATTTTTATTTTCTCAAATAACATGGAGGACCATGAATGCCATGTACATCTAGTTTTGGAGAAGTTCTAGAAGTTGGATTTTATGCTAAATTGGAAAAGTGTGAATTCCCTGAATCCGAAATGGAATTCTTGGGTTACATCGTCTTTGGAAATGGCATTCACATGGATCCTCACAAGATTCAAACCATTATTGATTAGGTTACTTTAGCTTCTATTCGAAATGTCCAATGTTTTTTTTAAATGACTAACTTTTATCGACGTTTCATTGCTCATTATTCTTCAATAATGGTTCTTCTTATTCAATTAACTAGGAAGGATCAACCTTTTTCTTAGAAAGTTGAAGTTGAAATTGCTTTCAATCTTTGAAAGCTTCTTTCATGATTACCCCATTCTTGATTCATGCAAACCCTTCCAAACCTTTTGTCTTAGAGACAGACACTTCCGACTTTACAGTAGGTGTCGTGTTTTTTCAAGTTGGGCAAGACAATCTTCTTTGTCTTGTCAACTTCTGTTTTCATAAGTTTTCTCCTACGGAAATTAATTACGAGAATCATGATAAAGAACTTCTAGCCATCATGGATGCCTTTGAAGAATGGTGTCACTTACTTGAAGGAGCTCAACATGAAATCACTATGTATCCAAACCATAAGAACTTGTAATATTTCATGACAACTTGTGTTTGGAATCAACGCCAAGCTCAATGGGCATTGTCTTTGTTTCGATTCCAATTTGTCATCACATATCACCATGGGCATCACCAAGGGAAACTTGATGTGTTTTCCCATTATTTGTACTTCACGCCTAAGGAGGGAGATGTCACCTATGAGTAATAATGTGATGTCATTTTCAAACCTAAATATCTTTGACTTCAAGCATTATTGGTAATTCTTCATGACACAACCCTTATTTGTCAAATTCATGAAGATTTGAAAAAGGACCCTTTTGCTATTGGCATGTAAGGCCAATTAAGGAATCATCATCGAAACTAAGATTTTTCTAATGGTCATGTTAAATTCGAATTTCAAAATGGTTTACTTTATCATGATGGTCTTTTGTATGTTCTTAATGGCCTTGTGTGACTTAAAGTTCTTTAGGCTAGGCACAATGCTTTGGCTACATGCCATTTTGGATTTTTAAAACCATAGAATTAGAGTTTCGAGATTATTAGTGGCCATACCTTTGGAAGTATGTTAAAGATTTTGTTAAATCTTGTAATGTTTGTGTTTGAACAAAGAATCTGTGTCATCACCTTCATGGTTTTTTTTAACCAATATCGATCCTTACATCCTTGTGGTTTTTAATTTCCATGGACTTCATCACAGACCTTCCACCTTTTAGTTTCTTATGATTCCATCTTGGTGGTGGTGAACTATTTAACAAAGATGGTTCATTTCATTCTGTTGACCAAAAAAATAATTGGCGAAGGAACAACCAAGTTATTCCTTGATCACGTTTTTTGATATCATGGTCTTCCTAAAGATACCATTTCTAATCATGGGCTTCAATTTGCATCCAAGTTCTGAAAGTGACTATTTGAACTTTTAGTTGTGAAGGTGAAGTTGTCATAAGCTTTTCACTCAAAACGAATGGGCAAATAGAATGGGTCAATCGAGTCTTGAAACAATATTTATGGTGCACAACCAATTCTTATCAAGATAGTTAGTTAGAACTTTTGGCCATGGTAGAGTTTGTTTACAACAACATAATGCATTTATCAACCCATCAAAGACCTTTATTTGCAAATCATGGTTTGCACTCCAAGTTTGACATTCAAAGGTGTACATAAAATCGTGAATCCAACAATTGAAAATTGAACCATGTGGTTAACGAATGTTCGAGCTCAACTTGTACCCAACCTTGAAGAAGTGCAAAGATGATACAAAGAGAATGTTGATGAACATCGAAAGGAATAACCCAGCTTTAAGGTTAGGGACCAAGTTTGGCTTTGACAACAACATATCAAAACAACAAGGCCATCATAAAGCTTGGATCATCAATGACGCGCTCCCAAGCTCCTAGTTGGACCCAAGTTGGGTCTAAGTTACTCACACAATGGAATTGTGAAGAACTTGGAACACGCTCCCAGCTCTTAGCACTAGAAGGGGTAGAGGGGCGTGTTGAAGCTCCAGAATGGGACTAAGAAGAGTGACAAGCTATTCACTTACTCGAACTTGCATCAAACCAATCAACAAGTTGGTTAATTCATTTTATAAAGCACCCTTGGTGCTAGGACAAGCCACAAGCAACTTTGGACTCACTTGACTCACCACGGTTCGGATTCGGGGGAAGCCACCACCTTCCCCCATATAGTATACTTTGTGCCTCTCCGCGGCACCCACATCCGAATGGCTTTTTGTCTCGGGATTCCCAAGGAGGAGTCTTGAAATTGTCCTGGATTGGACTCCCGAGACTTTGTGAGGTCATAACTCTTTGCTAAGACCTCCGATTGAGATGAGGTCTGAAGAAAACTTGTAGCTCTCCTCGAGAGCTTTTCAACATTGTGTCGCACTTCCCCTGCATGCACTGGGTCAGGTCGATTCTCGAGTTTAATGGTTGGGAGTCAAACTGCCAATTTGACTCCCGGCCTTTCTTTTTGTTATAACTTGTGCTGCTGATGTCCAAATGGCCCATGTGAGGCCATTTCCGACATCTACACTTGGATAGCTTTCCAATGATATAAAGAACACCCTAATGCGAGGTGTTTTGACCCCTGCAATCGAACTCTGAAGTCATGGGAGTCCCGGAGGACTCCCAAGTCCCAATTTTGGGAGTGTGAGTTTCATCTTCACACTCCCTCTAAGTAGGGTTGCGACAATCAAAGGTTAGGTCATTCTTCATTGTGAAACAAATCAATGCTATGACTTTCCAATTCAAGTTTTTAGGTTCTATGAGAAATCATCATGTGTTTCATGTTTCTTTATTGGAATTTTACCACACATCTACCATTTCAAGAAGAATCCATGACCCCCTCCACCTTTTGAAATCGATGGTGAACATGAATATGAAGTGGAAGACATTAAGATTCAAAAATCTCTAGTTATCAATTCCAATGTTTTATTCATTCGCATGGGTATGATGTGAACAAGCACACCAGGGAACCAATCAAGAACCTATCGAATGCCATGGAGAAGATGCATGAATTTCATCGACGATATCCAAACAAGCCCGAGTCTGCTCCTTGTGGAACTTATCATTAGAAAAGGAGGTGATGTGACAAATGCAAACATTAAATACTTCTTCAAATAAATGGAATTCATCCATAATGTTCATCCATAACCTTTAACTAAACCTTAGTTAAATCCTAGTTAAATCTTAATTAAGTCCAAATTAAGTCCCAGTTTAATCTTAGTTAAATCCTAGTTAAGTCTTAGTTAAGTCCAAATCTTAGTTAATTCCTAGTTAAACCCAAGTTAAATCTGAGTTAATTTTGAATTAACTTTTAATTAAATCCCAATTTTGTCTTAATTAATTCATAGTTAAGTTTTAGTTAATTTTTAATTAAGTCATAGTTAAGTCTTAGTTGATTCTAATTAAATCCGAGTTAACTTTTAATTAAGTTTCAGTTAATTCATAGTCAACTCCTAATTAAGAAGTTTCCCAAGAAGCTTCCTTACTTGATGTACACATAGAAGCTTCCTTGAAAGCTTCCTTGAGCTAGGTCCCCAAAGGGGTATAAATAAGAATAGGACCCCTCATTTCCTTTTGTTTATTCAACACTAGTTTTAGGCATGATCTTGCACCATAGCCTTGTCATGTTTTTTTTCATGTTCATGTTTACATATGTTAGCATAATAAAGATTTTTTTTCACGTTTCTTTTACACATTTCGTGTTTTTATTCTTAATTCTTATGTTCTTGTTTTCAAATCACATAATCTTGTCTTGTTCCTTATTTGGAAGTTAGACTAACCTTTCCTTTAGCCTTTGTTCTCGTAGTTATTCGTGTTATTGATAATGACATGTCAAAAATAATTTAAAAACATGAAAAGATTAAACACAATTAGATTCTCAAGATTTTGGACTCATATAATGTTTACAAATTTAATCTATTTATAGATTAATATTTACAACTAAAATTCCAAAAAGTCAAATGTTTGTAAAAAAAATATGGGCCACAAGGTTAAGGACTAGTAAATTTGGTCATTTTATGGTTGTGAAGGGCACACATACCTTGTCACCATTCAAACTAAAGCCCATAATTAAAATCACGGTAAAATATCCAACATTCTAAATAAAAATGGAAAAATTAATTATAAAAAACCCTAAGAATAAAACTTTAAGAGTTTTTGCATGTCCTAAAAGTGGTTCCTAATAGGGTAACCCAATTTTGGATGTATGTCGGTGTTATTTTTTGGTAGCCCATTCACCTTAGTGTTTGATCATCAACCATTGAATTGTTTCATGGAGTCTAATTAGGCTTTCATTTTTCAAAAATATGATTTTGATGTTGAACATCAAGTTGGGATACTCAATAGGGATGTTAATGAATTGAATAGGAACCCAAGTTTTAATGAGTTGGTTTCCATTCATTATTATATATGTGTGTTTTTGTGTTAGATTTTATGATTGAAATTTTAATCAAAATAGACAAGGGACAAAATTGTCCTTGTTTAGATTAGATTAATCATTTATAATGTCAAAAATTTGACTGTATTTTTTTATTGAAATGATTGTCCAAAATGAGTAAGATGATTAACAATATTAGGTGACATGGCTATTTGAAATGATTAAAATAACTAAAATTACTAATTGATGTGGCAATATTAATTATATATATATATAATTAATATTTTAAATAAAAATTCCAAATTCAACTATGGATGAATCCAAAGGCACAATTGATTTGTGATTATATTGTTCAAAATTATTATTATTATTATTTTTGTTATTTTTTGGGTTGACAATTGGGATTTCTTGTGATGATGTCATGAACACAACATGTCCAAAATGGAGTTTGACCCTCACATTCTCTACCACAACCCAAGGCCATTACCATCCAACCAACATATCATATGGTGATATATTGGTTATTGCAAAATGTATAAATATATAATTTTTTATAATATCATGCATTAGATTTGTAAATCACTTTGTTTGTGTCAAACACATTGTGTTAACACACATTGTTTGTTTTGATTAATAATTAGTTTTTAAAGTTGAAACAAACATATTTAATTTTGATTTTAGTCAAATCAAACATTGTCAATCATTTTAAACAAATAAATTTGACTCTACAATCATTTTAATCATGAGGTGCAAATGGGATAACACAAGCCACACCCGCCTATTTTTTGACTGCTTTTGTGATTAACTTTGGGGAAATATTCCTAGAATATTTTTGAAAAAATTGTTGAATTTTTTTTTTAAAACTTTTAAAATTTCTTCATACTATTTTATTAATGTTCATGTTAAAACTTTGAAATTCATTTACAAGTCCTTTTACTATTAAAAAAATCATTACATTGCTTAATGAGTGTTTTTATTAATTTTTTATTCATTGGATTAATTTCAAATTAATTCACATGTTCCCATGATATGTTAAAAATATAACTATATAAACAAATCTTATGATTTCAACATAAAATTAAATTACGACTTTAAAACATGAAAGAACCAAACAATTGTTACATTTGTTATGGTACGTGTTATTGTGATTTCACCCCATGATGCTAATAACGAAAAACCCATGTTTTTGTAATAGTGCACATTAGCATGAGGATACAAATTTGGAAACAACATTTAGTCGGCATGTTGTTTTATTCTTTTACATTTTGGTAAAAGGTTACCAATAAGTATCATTCCAAGTTAAATTAGTTGAAGTGGATTCTTCATGCATATATGGGAATTTAGAGGTGGAACTTGATGACATTAGACCTATGGATATTTTTGGGGATGCTTAAGGCTTAACACCTACAAACCAGGGGGTTGCATGTGGGATTGACATCCAAGGAAAAGGATCGGGTCTTTCAAAGGGCCAAAAAATATTGTTGGGAAAGACAACACCTTTTCAAACTATGGCTAGATGGGCATGTACATGTAATACCACATCCAAAAGTGTGGGAAAGTGTTATGAGACATTCCCATAAAGAGTTGGGACATTTTGGGGTACATTGGACCTATAATTTGCTTCAAGGCCAATATTGGTGGAAAGGTATGGAGTTGGAGGTTCAACAATTCGTTTCACAACAAATGGTGTGTGATCAGAATTGTGCATCATTTAATGCACCCCCCCCCCCACATTTATAGCCTTTATTGATCATAGGGTTTGGGTATCAATGGAGATTGGTTTTTGTTGGGCCACTAAGTTTAATTATTCATCATAACTAATACATGTTGGTTATGATCGAACATATTTCCAAATGGATTAAGTTGGCCCTACTATGAAACAAATTAAATAATGAAGGGGTTGCTTATGTATTTTTGATTGGGTATTGAGTAGATTTAGTGCCTTAGTAAAAGTGTTCATAGCTTAAGGCATGAAATTTCAAAGAGAATTTTAGGAGTTGTATGAACAAGCCATGATTGACCACAAGATTAATTTTTGTGAACATCCTAAAGCCAATGGCGTAGTTGAAAGGATGGTACAAATGGTGAAGAAAGGTTTACAAAAATATGGATGACAAAAGGGGCATATAGGTGATTGGGACATATAGTACCAAAAACTACATTCTCTAAACCACTAGAGAATTCCACCCAACAAGATGTTGGGTGGAAGACACCATGAATAATTCCACCATACAAGGCCATACCAATGGATTTAGACCATTAAATCAAACAATACAAAACCACATCAATGGATGATGTGCCACAAATTATATAATTTGTGCATAATATGGATATGTACATCTAGGTATGCTTAAGTACACATATGTACACATAGGTTACACATAGGTTACACATAGGTACGCATAGGTATGCCTTACACCCTTATACCTAGGTCATTCATATGTTAAATTAGGTCATATGTAGGTCGTACGTAAGTTGTACGTAACCTATAACTTAACCTACTTTGGTTATAGATAGGCTATGTCATATAATATGTAGGCTAGGTCATATGTAGGTTGTGCATATGTAAACTAGATCATACATAAGTCATCCATAGATTACAACTTAATTTTAGACCTATGTCATACAAAGGTTAGGCTGACTAGTTAAGAGGTTGTACATATGTTAGGTTGTATTTATGTGAGTTATGTTATACATAGGTCATAGGTCCTTAGGCTAGGTTGTACTAAGCCTTTAGGTTAAACTAGGTTGTGTGTATGTAAGCTAGGCCCTATACACATAACTAAATCAGCCTATGTAGCTAAATTAACCTAGGTTTGCTCGTCTACATTGGTTACTATAGGTGAAAACTAGCACTAGAAGAATATTCTCTTTTGCAATTGGATTTTGCGACTAAAGTTTTACTTACACAACTAACAAGTAGTTGCAATATAAGCCAAAAACTAATTGTTTAAGTAAAAAACCAATTGCAAAACTTGGTTACAAAAACAAGATTTCTTCTAATGTAAGTAAGCCCATGTTTAAGGTAGCTTAATTACATTAACCTAGGTTGACTTAAATAAGTCAAGGACAACCTAAATGAACCAAAGATAGCTGAAATGTAAGATAACTTGGGTGGAATGTATATTGACCTAGGTTGCCATTTGTAGTAATGATATAATTGCCATGGTTGGCCAAGGGATACTGATTTAACAAGCAAACATCCCTAGCCTCCATTTTCCTTCACTTTGTATTTTTCAAGCATGAACCGCAATTATTAGCATATGTTTGTAAGGATGTGGCCAATGTGATTAATCTTGACGATCTTAATGTGTGCATTCAAGTTTGTGAGCAAAATGTAGCCTTTTTCAAAAGTACCATGCATATGGAAATAGAGAACTTCGTTTCACAATATTGAAATACATTACAGTATGCCACCATTTGTGGATGTGGGTATCGACCTAAGGTTCAAGGTTTGAACTTGAAGATAATGTTTATTTGTAGTAAAAAAACACTTACTACATTGGATGTGATAACCGATTGTGTCATTCTATGTGTGGAGAAAGTTTTACCTTCTAGGGTTTTATTTTTGGAAGGTTGAGATGGTCAAGCATGGAAACACCATGTGCAAAATTGTGCACCATGTCACCTTCCACATGTTAATGGCCAAATGGATTCATCACTTGCCATAATGTTAACATGTTCATAATTGTGCATTACGCCACTTTCCACATGTCAATGATCAAGTGGATTCGTTGACATTGGCCATAATGTTAGCATGTTTATAATGCATGTTATGTGGAAAATCATGAGGTGTAATAGCCATGTTGGCTTGTGCTTGTTGTTTTAGGGGATGACATATGGGTTGTCTTACACTACCACTTTTAAAGGTTCCAATAGATGATTGGGTGTGTCCATGATGCACCAAATAGACATGTTATAATTTGTGTTAGGCTTTAGTATTAGGACATAGATGTGCTACTAATTGGGACAATCGATGATTTTTGGAAAGTAATAGTTTGGCTAAACATAAAGGATTGCAATTAGGCAACTAACAACGGGGTTCACACTACACCATGTTTAGAATCAAACTCCTTTCATGGATTACCTTACCATATTATGTTGTATTTGATCATGGATTTGGTTAATTGGTGTAGGAAGACCTTAAATATTCCAACTAGGGGGGTGATTTGTGTGCATATTTTCATGTGTGCAATAGTGTTAATTTCAATTGTGCTAGGTGTTAATCTTGTAGTGCATGACACATTAACAACATTCAACAATAGGTTAAAAGGCATTCAAGAAGGTACCCAATGAACCTTCTAATTGAACCTCAAAGATCTTTCATTTTTTTGTTGACAAGACCTCAAAATTTTCTTTTGTGTATCTTTATTATTATTTTTTTAATTCCTTGCCCTATAATGAAAACAACCTACAAAAGCAAAAACTTGGATTTCCCTTTCAAGTTTATTTATTTATTTGCTACTATGTAGCTTTATAAACTTTTCCTATTCGATCTTTTGATGATAAATGTATTATTCCTTGTGGCATTGGGATTTGGGCCTTCGGTGTTTAAATATTTTGTTCTAATTCAAAAAAGTTCTTTTATGCTTGGTCTACGTTAATTGCCTTCTTACAAAAGATGTCATTCCAATCAACACAATTATTTGTGAATATGGGTGTATTCATGGTTGGGGTACCAAAAAGGAATAACCTATTTTTAAAAAGATTATAAATGACAACTTTGGATTTTTGTTTGTCTTCCATTATAATAGTTGTAGTGGATTGTTGTATGCCAATAAATAAAATGATGTCTTGTTAAATTAATAAAAATATTTTAAAAAAATTGGATATTATGTTAATGTCATTTTAAGTCCATTAAACTAATTATATCAAATGTTTAAACTGTATTTTTTAAAAGTAATAAAAAAGAATGTTAAACAAGGACATCCTCTAATCCATTACACCTTTCATCTCCTCAAGTGCTTTAGACTATATTTTTGGTGGTTCCCCACTAAGATCTGCTTAATATTGCTCTTTGTTTAACTTTGTAAAATTGTCTTATTGGTCATAGGAGGAGATTCATAAACAAAATCAAGGAAAATTCCCTTGTCTACTTTGAACTTTCTCCTATACCTTGTGTTAGCAACTTTGTGTTCATCAAACAAGTTTGTAAATCCTTTTTCAAAATATCTTGTACCAAATTCCACCAAACATGATGGGTCCATTAATGATTAGGGTACCAAAAAGGTATGACCTACCTTTAAGGGATTGAAAAAGATAAATTTGGAATTTTTAAAAATCTTATAATATTATAGTTATATTGAATTGTTGTATGCCAATAGATAAAATGATGTTTTGTTAAATTAATACAAAAAATTAAAATAATTTGGATACTATGCAAATGTCATTTTGAGTCCTTTAAATTAACTATATTAAGTGTCGCAACTACACTTTCTTTTAAAGTAATAAAAAGGAATGCATAAATTCATATAATTGATTTCAAACTTTTTGTGTGATAAAACCATGTCCCCTTCTATGAAAGTACATGTTGATTGATGAATTTGATGAAAAATCAAATCATAATTTTTTTTCAAAATCTTGAAATTTTGAAGGAAAAGGTTGCAAGGCAAAAGACAATGGGCTTCAAAATGTCTAGCTTTAGGTCCAAGTCACATGTGTGCATAGGAAATAATCTTGCCAAAAACCATGTTTACTTTTCCATTGAAACTCAATTTGGGAATTTTGGGATTTTTTACGTTTCTACCTATAAATCAAAATTATATATAAACACAATTATGTATGCATGTGGAAAGTCACCACCATCACATGAATTATCTTAAATTGAACTATTCAATTTTTTTCACTTAAATTTGTTTTAAATAAATGTTATTTGCAAAAAGTAGCTCTACAAAAGTCTTGGAGTCCCTTTTCTTTTTTCTAGAACCCCAACCTTGAATAGGCCCATATGGATATTAAAAATAAAATTGGGTGAAATAAATCTCGTACAAATACATTAAGCTCAAGACTTTAAATGCATGGATGTATGTATCATGGTGTGGGAAAAAGGTGGAGATAATGGATTGACCTCATATCTTGATATTTTGGAATGATAAGAAAAATTGTAGAGTGATTCTAGATATATAGACTCAAATTAATTTTTCTATTTATTAAATGTACTTTTGTAAATTTTAAACTTTCAATATATGGGTGAAAACACATAATTTGTTGGGGGGGGGGGGGGGTGGGGGGGGTGGGATAGGGTTGTTTTATTATTATGT
>Ga0116229_10007107_pt1 | contig 17842 bp, 11 predicted proteins | sample S1TSphgellanicum_3_FD_87313 | JGI IMG/M metagenome (GOLD analysis project Ga0116229, IMG submission 87313) | Host-associated microbial communities from peat moss isolated from Minnesota, USA - S1T2_Fc - Sphagnum magellanicum MG | ecosystem: Host-associated > Plants > Peat moss > Unclassified... | reverse complement strand
TCTTTTTATTTATCCATTTGATCACAGTTTGGACAACCTCAATAGGCCTAGGAGTTGATTACCATGTGAATTCTCATTGAGGAGAAAATTTGAAACAAGTTAATTAACCAATATTAAAACAAATCAGCCCACTCACACCATCAGGCACAAATGTATGAATGACTAATGGAATGCATGAATGGATAAATTGACCACACAATTTTTGTATCATTGATGAAGTTTTGTAGGGACAAGCTCCACCCTGCCTGTTTGTGACTGACTCCAATTGATGACCATGTCATTCGTGTACTTGGGCTTGAATATGACCTTCAGTGAAATACAACACATGAAAGGGTATAAAGACCACCAGCAAGACAGTTGGGTACAAGCCCAAAAGTCTTTCAAAGTACACTATTAAGTACTCTTAGGCTTCAGCTGTGCGCTTCACAATATGGCACCAAGGACCTAAGAAAAGTTGAAGAATGAGCAATGCCCACTTTGCACTTTTACATTAGCATGGTAGTTTAGTACTCATTCTTCAACTTTGCAAAGCAAACTACCATGCTAAAGTAAAAGTCAAGGCAGATTTTGGAGTTGATATGAGTTGTTTTGTTAAATACTTTGATGTAAAACATGCTCTTTTGTTTTCCATCACCTCCAAAAATCTGTTCAAAACAAATGCAAAAAATCACAGAAGCTGATGATATGTACTTGGAAAATACGGAAGGACCAGTTTGTTGGCAGATTTTTAAAAAAGATAAAAGACTAGTAAGCATAGCATGGGATGGTGGAGAAAAGCAATGCCTGACCTGACATAAATTGTTTCTTCTTGTTTACAGGTCAGGTCAGGCTGATAGTTCACAATGTTGAACTTAAGAAGAGATCAACACGACATCTCTTAGACATAATGTCCCTATTAGGTGTTCATTACAAAATATTAGTGTTTTATTTTGTGTGTAGTTATTTGTTGTTGAAACCCAGTTCAATGTGATTGAGGTTTTAGTTTTTTTTTGGTGTTTGGGACTTTGTCCTCATAGGTGTCCTTGAATCCTGATCTTTGGTGCATGTTATTATATGAGCAACTTTGTTAGTTCTTTACTGTTGAGCATCCATTTAGTAATGCATAACATCTCTCTTTGCTAACTCTATTGAACCTACTTGTCAATAGACTCTCCATACTTAACCTAACACTATGGACAAACACCACCAAAATTTCCCCACCTACATTCCAACTCTTGAAACACCACCAAGGTGAGTCAAACAATATAAAATACTGTAACATACAATACTCACAGCTTTCAATAAACCAGAAAGATTAACTACTATAATGGACAGCAATCACTAACCAAAAACATATGATTTGCTTGATCCCCAACTAAAACATGGACCTGAAGCTGCAATCCAAACTAGATCCATCAAAGCTCCAATACCCATCCAACTCTTTCCAGCTTCTAACCAAACCTGCTTATTGTCAGAGCAGTGGAAAATGTCAGTGAACAATGTTAATGAACCCTTACCCTGAATCCCAACCCTCAATTTATCGTTATGAATCCTGTGAACAGGAATCCTATGAATGTCCAAAATAATGATTCTGATACAGACCAGGTGAGGCTTACAAGGAAGTAGATGAAGTCCTAAAGAAATGGAGCACCAGCCAGTGGTTGTTTTCTAGTGTAAAATTTTACACTATGACAAGTTTTAAAGTTCAAAGTGCTAAAAATCACTGATTTTGAACTTTTTTGGTTGCTAAAATTTGAAATCTTTTTCACAAAGAAATTAGCCCTTTTTTTTCTTAATGAGGCAGTCAATATTGAAAAAGGATGCTTCTCTTGTTGTAAATAAATTGTTTGCTCCAATTTGTTGGCCTTGCTTACCAAGGTAAGGATATTGTGTTTAGATTCATTATAGAGAATAGTAGCTTAAGGGATTTTGGCCCCCTATGTTATAGATCTATTTTATGTGAGGATTTTTGAATGATGATATTTTGGTTTGTGCTGGAACTTGAGATTAGTTACAGAGTTCTAGTATCTTGAAGGGTTTTGTTTTCTTTCAGAGGATTTTTTGAACATTATAATTTTGCATGGTGAAATATTTGAGTTTTCATAATTTTATTTTTTTTAAAACATGTATTTAATTAATTTTGGACTAAATTTTTAATTTTGAATTTTTTTAATTTGGTGCTTTAAATTATTTTTTTATTGAATTTGAGCAAAACATTGAAAATATTATTTGTTGGAACATTAATGAGACAAAACATTATTAATATATATTATTACATCACATGGTGGTCATCAAATCAAAGTTTCTCTTCAAATTTTTAATCTTCAAAATGATAACTTGTTAATTCTAAACTTGGCAAAAGTCCAAAATTACATACTAAATACATGATTTAAGATACTTTTTATTGTAAATGGCAAGGCCACAGAGTGACAGACCCCTTGTTATATAGGTAGATGATTGCCACTTAGTCTACATCACAAAGTTCAAAAAGTAAAAGCACTGGGACCAGGAGAGCAAGCAACTAGAACAAGAAAGATGTGTACAAGGCATTATTAGGTAGCTTGTCAGACTTTTTCTTTTTAAAAACAACAACAACAACGTGGTCCCAGTTAGATGGGTACACCTCTCTTTAGTTATATGCGGTCTCTTCTCTTAGGGTCAGATCAGGAAAGGATCAATTTAACGCCCAAAAACAACAACATGGTCCCAGTTAGATGGGTACACCCCTCTTTTGTTATATGTGGTCCCTTAGGACCAGATCGAGAAAGGAGCCATTTAACACCAAAAAACAACTACATGGTCCCAGTTCAATGGGTACACCCCTTCTCTTACTATATACGGTCTCTTAGGGCCAGATCAAGAAAGAAGCCATTTAACACCCAAAAAACAACATGGTCCCAGTTAGATGGATACACCCCTCTTTTGTTATACAGGGTCCCTATAGGGTTTAGGGTTTAGGGTTTAATGCCCAAAAAACAACATGGTCCCAGTTAGAGGGATAAACCCACCTTTTGTTATATACAGTCTCTTAGGGCCAGATCAAGAAAGAAGCCATTTCACACCAAATTTACCCCTCTTTCTTTGGATATTCTTGGATTTTGTTTCAAGTGGTCTGGACTAAGAGACCCTTAAGAAGGCTGCCTGTGCCCCCCTCTAAATACAACTGCCAGAAGGAATTGTGGGTGAGAACTAAAAAGTTTGAACTCCTGGACAGAGCAAAATCAACACCAACCATCATACTGTGCAAGATGGATGGTGTGTGGATAGGAAACACTTGTTCATTGTGTTTGTGTCCCTTACCTAACCACAATGGTTAGCTATCTACAAACTATCCAAATGCATCTACCCACCTTCTAGCCACCAATTGCACTCCCTGCCTACTTACTTCCCTATGATACTTACCCACTTACTTAGGGGAAGTTAGAAGTTACTTAGGTAGTGTGAAGGGGGCGGGAAGGGGAAAAGAAGTGTTAGTTAACCCTCCTAAAACCCTGCTAAACCCTAAACCTTGGAAACTCAGTTGCGTTTCATCCAAAACTGAGTCATAACATTTGGGTTTCCAATGGATGATGCACTGGTGGGTACTAGGGTTTTTTTATTCAAATTTCTCAAGTATATCCACTGGTGAGGATCCCCTGCATTAAATGGCGACTGTCCTGGGTGAGCTGTAGCATTTCTTCAAAAGTGCTGGTGGTACAATTGACAACCTTGGAAGTGCCTAGGTCTAGATGTGACTAATTTAATTATTTTTACATCAAAAAATGACGAAAAATCCCTATAATCACAAAATTTTCTATTTTTTTCATTTTCTGAAAAAAAAAAAAGAATCTTCACCCTGTAAAATTTTGCTCAAAGGAAAACACCAGTGGGTACTAGGCTACTCATATAATCCTAAAGATTCTAGGCCAAAATATTGCCTCTTTACCTATGATAATACTTACTAGCAAGTTAAGTAGGTAGTGTGAGAGGGGAAGCATCGGCATTGGGGGCTTTGTAGACCTACCCTGATAAACCCTCCTAAACCCTAAACCTCAACAACTCAGGTGTGTTGCATCCAAAACTGAGTCATAGGTACTACAAATATTCAGAAAGTGTCTCTAACTGGGAACTTATGTGGCCAGTTTGGCCAAACTGGTGGCAAAACCCAAATTTTTGGACAGCCAGTTTTGAACTACAATGAGAAAGGAGAATAAACTGGGAAAATTTATTAAAATTGCGCTCAAACTAGTTTAGTACCCAATCCTTCCTTCTCACTTTGTTTGAAGATTGAACTAGGTAGGTAATGTAAGTAAATAGCTAGCCTTGGTGGGTATGTAGGTGTGCAAGTAGGTAACCTCAATGGGTATATAGGTAAATAAGTAGGTAGCCTCAGTGGGTACATAAGTGTGTAGGTAAGTAGCCCAAATAAATAAGTAGCCTAGGTGGGTAACCTAGGCAAATGAGTTGTAGGTAGCTTAAATAAGTAGATAATTTCGGTGGGTAGACAAGTGATAACCTAAGTAGTTGTATAGGGAACATAGGTATGTATGTGGGTAAATAGGTAACTGAAATGAATGTATAATTTTGAAAACTTAGGTATTTTGGTAAGTAGGTATGCAAGTGGTTAGGTAAGGAGGTGAGTAACCTAAATAGGTAAGTAATGTGGGTAGGTGGATAAATTGGTAACTGTGTAACTTAGGCAGTTGAATAGGTAGCCTAAGCAGGTACATGGCTGGTGTGAAACAAGTGTTTACTTGGTATTGAGATTGGTATAAATTAATACAAGCTTTAGTATTACCTTTGGTCCCTACCAGTGTTTAATGATTTTCTCACATTTATCAAGAATCTCCAGTTCCAGTTTTGGTTTCAGTTTCACACATAAACAGTTTCACACATAAGCACAATCAAGAATCCAGTTCCAAGTGTGAGTGTACAAAAACAAAATCTAGGGTAGAATGGCCGGTGAGTGAACACTTAAATGTTTAGGCCACGCTGGATCGAAAGGGAGGGCTTTGTTGTTTCTCATGTCCAAACAAAACTTGAATGCCTCCTCTTGGGGCATCTTATTCACTAATTTTTTTCAAAAATGGATTAGAAATGAGAAAGTTATGCCCCAACCCCAAGTAGAGGGGGTCGAGAACTCAGAAAAACAAACCATAGAACATTACAAAGCTGGCTTCAGAACATCTCAAAAATTCTTTGTATGTTGCTCTGTTGCTATTACAGCTCAAGGAGTACAACTGAAGGTTAAATCATTTAAAATGAACGAGAAATGAGAAAGTTAGAAGCTTTGAAAATGGGAGGGGTCTAAAGAGAAGAAAGAAAAAAAAAACGAGTTTTGTAAGTTGAAAAGCTTAGTTTTCTTCTTGCTATTTTTCTAATACTCCTTTTCCTTTGCATTTTCAAAGATGATTTCTAGAGCTCAAGGTAACATTCTCATAACATTTTAAATCACTCAAAATGAAGCACAAATGACAAAGATCTAAAGAAGTGTTCAATCATAAGATAGTGATCAATGATGAGCAGTTCTACCCTAGTTCTTCAGAAAATAAATTTCAGTTTTGATTCTTAAAATCAGACCTGACTCCAATCCATTGACAATGAACCCCTGATTCTAAATTGGATTTTCAGAAACACATATACCTTACCCTAAGGTCAGTTTCATCGTTAAATAGTCCTTAAAATAGTGAAATGAAATTTTGTGAAAATATGAAGAAGACATGTTGAAAATCATCATAATTATCAAAGGCTACATTCCGAATAATTTCACTACTCATATCACTATATTATGGTAGATGATGGGAAAAAATATAATTCCAAAAAATATATATATTCATTTTTTGAAAAAAAAAATTATTCGTTTTGTCAATGTGGAAATTGACCCTAGTCTACAGTATGTCAGTTAAGTTTTAAGTCCCACACATAAAATAGAGGTGTAAACCTGGCTTCAGTTCCAAGTTCTTGAAAAAGCAATAACCTGATTCCAGTTCTAATTCCAGTTCTTAAACATTGAAAATCAGAATTGATTTTAGTTCAATTCTTACTAACTAAGACCCAGGAATCTACTGCAGCAAACCAAGTACCTCTCATATTAATTGGATGAGGTGGCTCCCAAGTTCTATTTTGTTTTATTTTATGTTTGCAACTAGCCAATTTGACGGGTCCATCACTCCAAAAATAAAATAAAATGAAACTATGGATGCTCCCCAAAATAGAAGGTTCTATTTTGACGTATAGAGTTCCTCCCCTTTGGCCCAGCTATATAGGTGAAAGGAGGACAACATTTGCCAAAGCATTCAGGATAAAAGTGAGCTGCTATGCAGAACATGTTGAGGAACACAATGGGAATTTGAGGAACATATTGGGAACCTGATGGGAACAAGGGAAAAATGAAAATCCTGAATTTTTTTCTTGCAATAATTTTTTTTGGGAGAAATTTTTACAATTAAAATTTCAGCACCTTTTAAATAATATTCTCTAGATTTATTATCTAGAGAATATGGCTTTAAGCAGCTCATTAAATATGTATATAATTCAAAAAAATATTATTTCAATACCCTTTCAAAAAAAACATGAAAGGATACAATAACATATGTCTTTTCATGTCCATGTTATATAACAAAATCAAAATTGAGAATAACAAAAATAATGATGACCTGTTGAAAACCAAATGGGAACATATGAGGAAAATAATAAGGAGAGAGAGAGAGAGAGGGGATATCATTAAATTGATAAACCTCAATCTCCCTTATCATTATTCCTCCCTTTTTCTCACATTTTCAAAATGAAACTTCAATTAGAATTTTAAATTTTATTTAACTATTTAAGTACATTCCATAAATCTAGAGCTTTAATCTTCCCTGGTCATTCTATTGTTAATACAAAGCACAAGCATTTATTTATTTATTTATTTGTTACATAATACATGGTGGGCACTGGGTGACATAAATCCCAAATTTCTTCCAGCCCAAAATTTTCCTGCCGAGTGAATCATCCAAGGGAAGGCTACATGAAAGCTGGAAGGTAGGTAGGTAGGTAGGTGGTGGAAGGCAGGGAGGGAGGGAGGGAGGGAGGTAGGTAGGTAGGTAGGAGTCCGATAGAGGGGGAAGGAAAAGAGCACACATTTGTTGCTTGCAGTGAGCGTGGCGAGTACAAGATCGTGGCCAAAGTCGAGTCGCGGAAACCGTCGGATGTCGTCAGAGTGCCTGTAACACAGATGATGATCAGTAGCAGCTGCTGATGCTGCTGCTGCTGCTGTCAGAAGAACCGGGAAGTCTATCGGATCGTGCAATTGCAGACGTAGTTGCAGCTGAGCTTGCAATGAGCTGCGTGTAGTTTTTCTGTATAAATCAGGGTGTCTTGCAGGAGACTTTCATCATTCCATTTACCCTCTTTTCTTCTTTCCACCCATTCCTTCCCGTTCTCTGCTCGCATCCTTTGCAGCAGCAACAGATAAGAAACCGCAAGTTCCTTCACAATTTCGTGAGAAGATTGAGTATTGAGTAGAGGAAGCTCCGGCTCATTCATGTCCTTTGCAGATCGAGAAGAAAAAAAGTTTGCTTTTCTTCTTAATCTCCGTATGTGTTGAGTACTGAGCGGAGGAGAGAGAGCTTCTTCGCACATTTGAGGAGCTGCTGAGGGAGCTTCCCTAGTGCAATGCAGCTGGCTCAGTGTTTCTTCTTTCTCATTGTAAACTGAGGACCAGCAAGACTCGGAATCACCAGCAGACGTACTCATCTTCTCTAGAGCTTCTCTTATGATCCGCACTACTAGTGTCGCATAGTGTGTATCACTAGGTGAAGAATCAGTCGTATATATTCAGTCAGTAGACTTTCGAAATGAAGAGCGCGTCTTCCGGCCGGTCGAGCTGCTTCGTGATTCTCAATCTGCTGTTGGTTTCGTCGACATATGTATTGTCAACGTCACCTCAGTTGGTGCAATCGACAGCAAGAGCGGACTTTATCACTAAGCACAAGAACGATGCCGTCGAGCTGGGCACCAAGAAATCGGCGATTGGCGCCGTGAGTACTATCGTGGTGCATCAAGGGGGCTTAGGGGATTTCAAGACAGTGGGTGAAGCAATTGCTGCGATCCCGCAACACAATACAGCACCCATCACTGTGTACATCCGCGCGGGAGTCTACGAGTAAGAGATTAGAATTGCTGCAATGTTGATTCTCACGACCCTTCTTCTCATGCACTTCTGTGAGAGTATTAATCTGTGCAGCAGCTCGTAGCCATGGATTGCGGCAAAAATGAGCTAGAAAACTTCTTCCCGATCATCTGTTGCAGCCGCCTAGTGCGAAATCTTCTAATGAAAATTGTTCTGTAAGTCCATAGCTGCTGATCAGTAGTTGCTGCTGTTTTCTGCGGGTTTCAGGGAACAAGTTGTGATTCTAAAGACGCAAACGCATGTCACATTGGTAGGAGACGGTCGAGACGTGACGAAGATCACCTCAAGACAGACTGCAGGAGCCACTGGCACCACCTACACATCATCAACCTTCGGCATCAGTGCTCCATACTTCACTGCCAAGAACATAACTTTCGAGGTACCCAGGTCGTGCAGCTCCAGCTGCTGCTGTTGATTGATCAGTTCTCCTCATGTGCAAGCAAGCAGTGATCGCGGCCTGATCATCGATGTCGCAGATGACTCTCTCTAGCTAGCTAGATACGTCGATATTGAGAGCTCCAAGCTGTACGTTGCTGCTGCTGCTGCTGAATGCTGATTTGTTTGGACATGTGTTTGTTGCAGAATGCTTCGCCGATTCCTGTCGATGGTGCTGTTCAACAGCAAGCTGTAGCACTGAGGACAACAGGCGACTTCAATGCCTTTTACGGTTGCGGATTCTTGGGAGGTCAGGATACCTTGTACGATGACAGAGGTCGACACTACTTCAAAGACTGCTTCATCCAGGGCTCAGTAGACTTCATCTTCGGCGATGGCACGTCCTTGTATGCGGTGAGAAGAAGATAGCTGGTTCCTTGAAGAAGCTGGTTCTTCCCGGAGCCGCCTGTAATATGCAGCTCCAGGAAAGCTTAAACCCAGCTTCTTCGTTGATTTCTAGTCCGATGTTTGTGTATTCCTGTGATAAGTAAGAATGGGTTTTGATCGGATTTATTCTCAGAATGTGTTTGATCAAGTCTGTTCACAGTGTAACAATCAAACTGCCTGCCATGGATCTGTGCGTGCCTGCAGAATTGCCAGCTGAATGTGATTACTACAGCCGGGGGCGGATCTTTGACGGCGCAGAAAAGGATGTATGCACAAGAGCAATCAGGGTACTCGTTTGTGAACTGCGTGGTGACGGGAACTGGACCTCCAGCTGTCTTGTTGGGACGAGCATGGGGACCATACTCGCGCGTGGTTTTCTCCTACACTTATTTCGACAACATCATCGCACCACAGGGCTGGTTTGATTGGAACATTCCTGCAAGACAAAGGTAAGAGCTCAGAGTCTCCACAGGCTTCAGCTGTCTCCTGCACGTGTTCAGTCGATGATCTTGATCAACACTAGAACAACAACAAGAGCTGTGGAAGAGCTGTATTAGTCTGATCTAGTATTGGGTTAGAAGGGACATGTGTGGCGTCGACAAGCTAGCAAAGTTGTTCCCATGTTGCAGGCTGCGGCAGCAGCTATGAAGCTGGATTCTGGCAGACATGGAGATGATTTTATTGTGTGTTCTGGGAATGTGCAGTACGGTGTTCTATGCGCAATACAAGTGCACAGGTCCTGGAGCAAATGAGAATGGACGGGTTGCATGGTCTCATGAACTCACTGACGCTGAAGCTGCTCCTTTCCTGTCCACCTCTTTCATCGACGGCAACTTGTGGGTTGACGCACAGGCCTAGAAACACACACCACAAAGTTGGTCATTTCAATCCTCCTTAGCTCATCCCCAGTTTTTCCCCCAGCAAAGCTCACGAGATCAACTCCAGCTCATGGGGTCTTCTAAGTGGTAATAAAGCTGGGAGCTGGAAGGCATTGCAGCTAGCTGGTGGACCATCTGTCGACCATTCAAGAAACCCCACACAAAAGTTCTCAATTTCTCTCAACACTAAGATGCAGAAGAAGAGCTTGTCGAATTCGAGGTAGTCCCATGTCTGCAATCGTGGAACTCGTCCATGAAAGAGACACATCTACGAGTCCTTTCGTCGTGGTGGTCTCGCCGCTCCCCACCGACCAGGCCTGTCCAAACGCGTGAAGGCTTGGGTTCCAATCTAGACCCAAGATTTAGGGTTCAGGGTATTTTCAAAATTCGGAGTTTAGGGTTTAGGGTATTTCCAGAACTTAGATTTCTGGAGTATTTCCAGGGATTAGGGTATTTCCAGGGTTTAGAGTTTGGTGTACCGGAGGATATTGCAGAGCGTCAGTCACTCTTGGAGGTTGGAATGTGTGGTTAATTTAGGTCTTGGAGAATTTAATTATCTGTTGTGGAATTTAGACAGAAATTATGGGAGACTGATGCATTAGTCTGTCTCTTCTTTGATGAACACTTAATTCCCTTTCTGCTCAACTTCTTCATTCCCATTCAATAAACTACTTACATGTCTATCAATTCCATCAGCTCATTGTTCAATGGTGGGTTAAGTTCTGTTGTTGCCATCCAAGCTATGCTCACTGCTCAAGCCTCGCTCAAGCCTGTTTTGTTGCTTGCCTGATGAGAACTAATCTTCTGTTTTGTTGCTTGTCAGGTGCAAATCTTTTGTTGCACTGTAGGTATGCATTCTATTCTATAAAGTGCATTGATCAAGCGTACACTGTAATGCTCATCATACTTGAAAGGGAATGCCCACCATACAATTTTCATGCAATGGAAACCACTAGCAGCAAACCATTACATCCACTGACCTCAGACTCTGCCCTTGATTGGTTAGGTGTAATGCCCTGCTGCCATGGCTTTCTCCTCTACTGAATGAACCTGGATTATCTTAAATTTCTGAAGCATGTGATTCTTGTTTCCATTTGCTATGGCATTCATTAATCTTTTCTTTGTATTTAGAGGTACTTTCTCTGGGTGGAGCTTTCAAGCACACTGAGAGACACTTCCCTGGGCAGAACTTTCAAATATATGGCTCATTTCCCCCACTTCAAATCCACCAAACACCTTGGTCTTACTCCAAGCTCGCCACACAATCCTACCTCACCTATTTGATTTGGGTTTGCCATTTTATGGTAGTCCAGGAGGAGAAGAAGAGGGGCCCAGGTGGAGGGGTATGGGTTTAGGGTTAGGGTATGGCCGATATGGGATTAACCTGGAGGTACTTCAAGTAATTGGTTGGCAGTTTCTGCAGTGATTTTGTGAATCTCTCTGTCATCAGCAGCTAGGCTAGCTGACTTCAATCACCACTACCAACCAGAATGTGGATTCTTTCCTGGTACTAATAAGGAAAACCAGACTAGGTATAATTAACTACTTCTCAAGAATTCCTTGACAATTGTGGACTCCCAGTCTCCAACCAAGGGCATTGGTAGTGACAACCCATCCCAGAGTACTATAAAGTGCATAGGAAAGTTGATAGTAGATCCTACAAAGCAAGCTAGTACGAATTTTGAACCTCTACATTCTTCAAAATAGAAATGTGTTTCTTGCTTGCCATTTGAAGAGGCCCCTTGAAGAAGCTTTTCTTTTTCTTTTTTTCATCTTAGCAACAAGATAAAATATATATACAACAGGAATATGCCGTTTCAGTTTAGGTCACATTCAGATCACATAGCTGAAGGGGCCATCATCCATAAGACATTATAGCAAATCAGACTACAAACAAAAAAACATGAAAGTAAACAAAAATTAAGAATCCTTCTATGTTATTGGAACACAATACAAAAATCTGGTGATTTTTTAGTTTAAAATTTCTGAAATTTGGCAACTAGAAAAACCGAAAAACACTTGTTACTGCCATTTGGAAAATGTTAAACAGGCCAAGGGTCTTGAATGCTACCGGGATGAAAGGGTTACCCCATGTAACCATGACACCATCCTTCCCCTTGCCCTTGTAACCTCCAGGCCCTCTATTTCCCTCCTCGCATAACAAGCCGTCCGTTCATTGACATCAATTACACCCACGTTACCTATTTTGTGTAACAAACCATTAACATCCCCACCCCCATGGTACTCTTGTGCCATGCATGCCATACCACCATGTCCTCTCACCGTCATGATGACGGACCTTTTCACTTTAGGGCATTGCCATCATCCTTTGTTGTTGCACATGTTTTATGCTTTGTATCGCACAATCTTGCAACATCCCCCTCCATCATTTCTCTACATGCTTGTGCCCATTGTCAAATGCTCCCACAACAACTTTGGTTTTTCTCTAGTGCCTTCGTTGTTGATCAATTACATCAATACAATTGCTACAAGTGCTTCTACAACACCCTATCTAGGTGCATGTATTGCCCAATTCGAAGATCTTACATTGCTTGTAGTTTGCTTTTAAAAATTACATGTTATTAGTTTTGTTGTAGAAATTACATGTAAAAGAAGTTATCTCTACTTGGCAAAGCTTGGATGCATAAATTACAAGTGGAAGATTGTTTTTCAGTCCTTTTCTAAAGTTGCCAAACGCACAATTGTCCGAATGTTATGTGCCTACGTGGAGATGTCTTTTTCCTTCCTTTTTCATTGTTACCTTCATTAGTTTGGTCAGAGTCTTCAACATCTTGCATCTCCCAAAGCGATTTGAGTTCCCCCTTTTCTATTAGATAGATAGCAATTCTTTGATCACATGTTTCTTATAGGCATTATTCTTTCATCCGAGTTCAAACTACGTTCGATGACATTCTACAAAAGATCTAGCTCTTCTTTATGGTCCTTAAAATCGAAAAGGTATGCATTGTTCAATAGTTTCCTTTGTAACATGTACATATTATTAAGTCTTTTAGTTTCCATGGTTTTTTTTGGTTTCTTGTCCTTTGTAACCTACAATTCATTTCAAACAAGGCATTCAATTAAATTACAGTTATAGGCTTTCCCTTATAACATGCATGCCCACGAATTGTCTTCATTTTGTGCTGACAATGTTTTTATGGTGCCTTTATAGATCAATTGAACCACATAATGTAACCTATAATTCATTTCAACAAGGCATTCATTCCAAGCAACCTCAATTTATCCTCTATAACATGCCCACAAATTGTGTTTAATTTGTTAACATGCATATTATCTTATTATAATGTTTATGTATGGGTTGTAACCTATTGATATCATGTTATTATCTTAGTGTATATTTTATATTGTCAGTCCATGTTTAGTTATTAGTATGCATTTCACTCTTACATGTTTTATGTATGTCATTGTTGGAATAGAATTTTATTCTGGACCTTTCATGTATAAACATTGAAAGACAAGTTCCAATCATCAGTCTAGTATCCTCTTCTTGCATACGTTTTTGTTGTTTGTTTGTGCAATATTAATGTGATACATTTATGATGTAAATCCTTCACATGAAATTGTAGCTAAGTTTATTTTTTAAACCAGTTCTTAGTATGCAACATTTTAGTTGGCAACTTGGTTTAAATATGCATATTTACTTTAATCCATTGCATTGTAACATGTTTACAATTATTTTGGTGGGAAAACATTCATCATTAGGATATTATGGAACCGTAAACCTATCAATTAGTTTCCTTAAACCCTAAATTGCAACAAAACCTTTAGTGAGTTTATTATTTCCACAACTTTGTGAGGAGAATGTTCATAGAACTTTGGATTTTGTTGGGCTACACTTTGATGTTGTTTGTATTGTTTCTTGGAATAGCAATTGGCACAAACTTAATCCTTTGGAAGCCTGAATCAATTCCTAATAGTGTTGTATTGGGTCAGTTTTGCAAGACATATTCGAATAATCTTTCACAATTGAATTTTTTTGTGGTAGGTGTTTTATCAATTATGGCCACCAAAAATATCATTGTGATGGTGTTAAAGGAGCATTTTGAAAGCTTGTTGAAGTATTATGTCAAAATGAATGTGGGGCAAGTCGTAGAATAGTGGGTGACCCTTGGACTTTATCATGAATTGCTTGAACATACCCAAACTACTCAAGTTCTTTCATTATGGGGAAAGAAGGATCACCTAGACTTCCAATGCATATAGTGTGGGGGAGAGTGGTCTAGTAAGTTAAGGTTGTTTAACCATAGGGTTAAGGGGTGTGAGTTTGGTCCATTTCACCTAGGCACGAAGAACCAGATCCCTTTTCCTATTTTTCCTAACCTACATAGTGCCCAAATGTCTAAGCTTATGAAGCGCACAATGGAAAAAAAACTGGTTGTGCGTTGCCTTTCAAACTAAGGATGTAATCAGAAGTCGATTCAGAGCAAGACTTAAATAAATGCGCCCCTAGAATTGCAGACCATGTGGATGTTCAAGTGTGCAAGTTCAAAAGTCTCAAGGGGCTATTTGTATAACCTGTTTATAGCAAAGACAATCATAAACAACAAGCATCAACATCTAATCCAAAGGCAATTACATCAAACATTGGGTTGTAGTTGGAATCCACAAATGTTATGGTAGATCATCCACAAGTATCCAAGGGTGTCCAGCCAAAAGCAAAGCTCATATTAAAACAATTAAAGACAACTAGGCAGAGGTGCACAGATAGTGTCTACCCCAATGAATGTGCCATTGTCAAAAGATGAGGATGATTATACCATGGGATAATTGTAAAGCCTACGCATGAACAAAATGTTAGTAAACTTGACACATGTGCGCCTGGTGAAAATTGGCATACACAAAAGTGACAGTGTTTTGTTCACCCAACCCTGCAAGGTGAACAAAATGTCCAGGACAAAATTCCACCAACAAATTTTATAATTGAACTTATTACATTTTTTCTTCCCAATAAGAAGCCAAAAACTACTCCAAATCTTTGACACAAATGATGGGATGTGCTTCAAAGGGTAAAAATGTGTGGATTTCTTGCTCCTAAATCTTTGCTTATAACTCCAAGTCTTGACTAGCATGAAATTCAATTGGTGGGGTTAAGGAGTGGTGAGGAATTTGAAAATGCATGTAGTCAATATTTGAAATGTGTGAAGGCAACTGCCCATGAAAAGGTTACACTTTCATGGGAACCACCATTACGTCTTCCTTTTAGCATCCACCCAGATTGTTTAGCTTAGTCCCATATATGTTGAGGAAGTATGATTGGTTGAGTAACTCTATTGCTGATTTCAAAAAACAATTTACAATATATCAATCTTTCCTTGAAGGAGGTTGGGCAAAATGGGTTAATAATTTCTTCTCAACATCAAATGGCCAATGGACTATGAAGGATGAAATAAGCATCACAAATTGTATTTAAGTTCCTTAATACCAATTTGTGTTTCTAGCATCTAGTTCTAGCCTATTTGTTGGTAACAAATGTTTTGCATCATATTATACTTTAGTTCATGCAATCATTTTTCTTTTGTTTATGCCATCAAACTAGGTTATGTTCCATGCACATAATGTAGTTATATCTTTTTTTTTGTAAAGGTTTTGGCATCATGTCAGTTTAGTTTAGGTCATCATTATGGAATAGGTTGTTCCAAGCACAAAATCTAACTTTTTAGATTTTTATAACATCCCCATTTCTAGTTGTCGATTATGGTTTTGTTTGCATCCTTTCTTTTATTGTCCCTATTTTGGGACCCTATGTGTGCATCCATAACATTACATTTGGTTAAGGTTGTTTTGTGGCATGCTGATATTATATTATTTCATGATATTAACTACTACCCTTTTTCATGTTTGGGGGCTTGTGTAACATGCCAATAATTTCACAACCGCTTGTTATAGGGTTTTTGAAACATGGCCATAATTTCAAAACCCCTTGTTACAGGGACTTTGAAACATGGCCATAATTTCGAAACTCCTTAATACAAGGACTTTGAAATGTGCCCATCATTTTAAAACTCCATGTACATGTTACAAGTTTATATTTATAATGTTTTCCTTTTACATTATAATGATATATATTGAACATGCTCCTTATGATTGTGAACGATTTACTAACCAATGTAAGGTTTATTGCCTTGTGTCAAGACCATTTATCAAAAGCCCAAAAGAAATAAGTGCAAATTGTTGTTGGCCATGTAATGAACCCTGAAACTATGGATGAGGAATTCACCTCACTTGTTGAGTACATAAAATATAAGTTATTTGAACGAGAGAACCAAAAGCTTGAAGCACAATGGGCAAAGGAACATGTAGAGAAGATGGCAGACTACATTGATAAGCAAATGCAAGATTTTGACATTTTGCATGCTACAGAAGTTGGGGAAAGGAAGTGGGTTTGGCACCCATTTTACCATTTGTTCACTTCAATTCATGCACTCCAACGTCTTGGTCCCACTTTTCCATGGGCACATAACCAAGAAAAAGCCACAAGCTTGTATGATGTTATGTGCAACATGAAGAGGTTACAAATGTTTAACCTTGTGCCATGGTTTACAAGGTTTTTTAAATTATACTTATTTTCAAAAGGGTTATAGAGTCCATTGGTGCACCCACTATGTGGAGCTACCCAAAGCAACACATCAAGATGGTTTTCTAAAAGGTCACATAGTAGGCAATGGTTAACTATTTTTCAAATGATTGAAGAGGAGGGACCCTTGTTGTTTGCTAGAAGGGTGGGACCGTTAACTATAGAGGGTTGGCAGACCCATGCCATTCATATGAAACATTATTTTCTTCTAATGAGTAGCAAACATAGTTCACAGAATGGATGCATCATGTGCAATTGCAAGCTATCCAAAACTTTGCTTTGCAAAACAAAGAGGAATTTATTTCAACTTAGCAACACCTCCATGAATATCCAAAAAGTTGTGCTTTTGATGTAACCTTAACTACTTGGTTAATATGGAGAAAAGACATTGACTTGGGTGGGTTATTGCCAGGACATGTAAATATGCATTATTCCCAACCTATAGTTGTAATTAAAACTATATGATGCTCTTTTCAATGACCATTTTGTGCACTCCAAAGCTCCTTGTAACATGGCAAATGTTGTGCATTCTAAACCTTTTATAACTAGGCAAATCAAACAACATCTCAAAGTTTCCTGTAACATGGCAGATGTTATACATTAATGTAGATATAAACTTTTAGTGTTTTTTATTAATAAGGTTTATTTTTTCTAGGAGGTATTCAAACATTTGAAGAAATTGAACAAGATGTGAAGGTGGCTACCTAAAAGAAATTTCGAGATTGCAACCAATTGAGATATCCTGTAACAAAAAAACAATTTTCCACTCTCTGTGTTACAAGGCAAACTAAAGGTGCAAATCAAGGTTCCCCTTTTAACACATCTAGACATGATAATTGACCTATTATTGAAGAGGGGATGGAAGGAGGTGACCATTAAACACCTCAAGAAATTGGGACAAAATGTGGCATTAATGGTGTTATGGCAATATCACCCGTAGAACATGTTACCTCCCATAACCCAACAACTACAACAAAGGCCACTATCCTAATTATATTTGTTGCATCTGAAGTAATATTGCCACTATCCCAACTCCCATTAGAATTTGACCTTAACCAAATGCAACCTTTCAGCCCATTAGGAAGAGGGGTAACTTGTAGCCAACTAAATTTGCTAGGTTACGTGCCATCTCAAATGTTTGAGTTCACTACCCCTATAGACTACCTCCCCTAAAAACCTTACTTAGCAATTTGCTACAACAAAAGAGTAGGTTTTGCCAACCCCACCCCTAATTGAACCAAAATCTCCACCTACTTTTAGTGTGTCAACTCTTGTTTCAGTTGGGTTACTTTTGACTCAACCACTACCCCCATCTACAATAGTTGCATCCCTTGATATTGAACCCCCCCCCCCCCCCCCCCCCCCCCCCCATTCTTATCTTTTAATTTCTACATTCCAAACCAGCAATTCACACCC
>Ga0116229_10007105_pt1 | contig 17846 bp, 13 predicted proteins | sample S1TSphgellanicum_3_FD_87313 | JGI IMG/M metagenome (GOLD analysis project Ga0116229, IMG submission 87313) | Host-associated microbial communities from peat moss isolated from Minnesota, USA - S1T2_Fc - Sphagnum magellanicum MG | ecosystem: Host-associated > Plants > Peat moss > Unclassified... | reverse complement strand
CGTGAACTGCTCTTCGGAGAATTCCCCGCCTGGCGTGCGGCAGCCGAAATAGCCCGAACCGATTTCCCAGATCAGATCGCCGCCTTTTTCGCGGTGATAGCGGCTGATGCTGCCTTCGCCCGTGTCGTGCGCGAAACCGCCGCGTCGTGCGCCTTCGTTTAACGCCATGATGGCGTTGGCAGAAAGCGCGCCGAAACTCATCGCCGAGATATTGAAGATCGAGGCCAGGTAGGGCTTGGTGACACCGGGCTTGGCTGCGCCGGCTGCGGTCACGCCCACCGCAACGCGATAATCGCTGGTCGTCACGCGCGTGGGTGCTATCGAGTGGTTGATCCACTCGTAGCCTTGCGCATAGACATCCTGCGTCGTGCCAAACGGCCGCTTGTCGAGTTGGCGCTTGGCGCGCTGATAGACAATCGAGCGCTGGTTGCGCGAGAACGGCGTCGCGTCCTTGTCGCTTTCGATGAAGTACTGGCGGATTTCAGGCCGGATGTACTCGAGCATGAAGCGGAAGTGGGCGAGCAGCGGGTAGTTGCGCCGAATCGAATGCCGCGTCTGGACCAGATCCCAGATGCCGATCAGCGTCAATGCCAGCGCTGCGATCGTGATGCTTAAGAGCCAGGGATGCAAGGCGACGAGAAATGTGCACACGACAAGGGTCAACGCGCAGATTGCAAGCGCGTAAAAGCGCGACGGCACCAGCATGGGTTTGTCTCCGGCAGTGTCCGTTCTCGGACGTTTCAGCTAGCCTAACACCGGGCCGTGGGAAGGAGAAGCCTCGCTTGCGGCGGCGACAAAAGACTGCGTGCCGGCGGCGTCGATGACACCGCCGCCAAGACACACTTCACCGTCGTAGATCACCGCCGACTGGCCAGGCGTGACCGCCCATTGTGCCCGGTCGAAGTCAAGCGACAGCTCGTTGCTGTCGATGGCGAGCCGGCATTTCGCATCGCTTTGGCGATAGCGTGTTTTCGCGGTGTACGGGCCAGGCTTTGGGGCCTCGCCTGCAATCCAGCTGAGATTGGAGGCGTTAAGGTGCGTCGCGTAGAGCATCGGGTGGCCATGTCCGCGGGCGACAACGAGGGTATTGGTGGCCATGTCCTTGCCGGCAACAAACCACGGCGCACCCTCGTTGGCGGAGGCATCCTTGATGCCGCCAATACCGATGCCCTTGCGCTGGCCAAGCGTATAGAACGCCAGTCCGACGTGCTCGCCGATGAGCCGTCCTTCGGGGGTCTTGATCGGCCCTGGCTGGTTGTGCAAATAGCGATTGAGGAATTCGCGAAAGGGCCGCTCGCCGATAAAGCAGATGCCGGTCGAGTCGTGCTTGGTGGCAACGTGCAAGCCAAGCCGCGCGGCAATGCGCCGCACTTCGGGCTTTTCGAGTTCGCCTACCGGAAACAGCGCACGCGAGAGCTGATGCTGGTTCAGCCGATGCAAGAAATAGCTCTGGTCCTTGTTGCCGTCCTTGCCGCGCAGCAGCAGGAAGCGCCCGTCGCGCTCTGCAATGCGCGCGTAATGGCCCGTGGCAATGGCGTCAGCACCCAGTGCCATGGCATGGTCAAGGAAGGCCTTGAACTTGATCTCGGCGTTGCAAAGCACATCGGGATTGGGCGTGCGCCCAGCCGCATACTCGCGCAGGAATTCCGCGAACACGCGATCCTTGTATTCGGCAGCGAAGTTGACCGCCTCGATGTCGATGCCAAGGACATCGGCAACCGACGTCGCATCGATCAGGTCTTCGCGCGTTGAACAGTATTCATCGTCATCGTCGTCCTCCCAATTCTTCATGAACAGGCCAATGACGTCGAAGCCCTGCTCTTTCAGGAGAAAGGCCGCGACCGCCGAATCGACGCCGCCAGACAGGCCAACCACAACTTTTTTCTTCGCCGTCATGAGCTGCCCCTGGTCACGCTCGCATCGGTGAAGAGGAAATCGAGCCCGACCGCAGGTTTCTTGCGCAGGTGATCGTGCACGCACTGCATGACAAGTGCGCTGCGATGGCGCGGCTCGAGCGCGCGGATTTCCTCGGGCGTGAGCCAAAGCGTCCTGACGATGCCCTGATCGAGGCTTGCCCCAGGATCGCGCTCGCCAAGCGTGCCTACGAAGGCGAAGCGAAGATAGGTCGTGGCACTGCCGTCATCCCGTGCCGCCGAGGCGCACAGGTAGGCGCCAAGGCATGCCGTTGGCGTGAAGGCGTAGGTGGTTTCTTCAAGGACTTCGCGCATCACCGCCTCGGTGAGGGTCTCGCCGCTCTCGAGGTGACCGGCGGGCTGGTTATAGCGCAAGCCATCGAATGCCGCTTCTTCGACGAGCAGGTAGCGGCCGTCCTTCTCGATGATGGCGGCGACGGTGACGCTGGGTCGAAAGCTGCGTTCCATGGCGCATTTTACCGCGCCAGAAGGGGCACAAAGAGGCGCGCTGCCCAGGGTGCAGACGCGACTGAGCTTGCGATGCGCTATGTTAGGATTGCCCCGATTTCAGCGACGCCGCGACTGTTTTGGGCGTCCTGGCACCAAAACAGGAGGCTTTCTCGTGAAGATCGGTGTGCCCAAGGAAACCCACGCCAACGAGACTCGCGTCGCAGCAACACCGGAGACCGTCAAGAAACTGGCCGCAGGCAAGCACAGCGTGGCGATCGAGCGCGGTGCGGGGCTCGCGAGCAGCATCACCGATGCGGCCTACGCTGCCGCAGGCGCGAGCCTTGTCGATCGCGAGGTCGCGCTCGCGGCCGAGCTGGTCCTCAAGGTCAGGGGGCCCGATGCGACCGAGCTGGCCTTGATGAGCCGCGGCGCGATCCTGGTTGGCATGCTCGACCGCTTTGACAGCGCCGGCATCGCGCGCCTTGCCGAGGCCGGCATTACCGCCTTCGCCCTTGAAGCCGCGCCGCGCACGAGTCGTGCGCAAAGCATGGACGTGCTCTCGTCGCAGGCCAATATCGCAGGCTACAAGGCGGTGATCCTTGCCGCCAACGTGTATCAGCGCTTCATGCCGATGCTTATGACCGCAGCCGGTACGGTCAAGGCCGCGCGCGTCGTGGTCATGGGTGCGGGTGTCGCCGGATTGCAGGCGATTGCCACCGCCAAGCGCCTGGGCGCTGTCATCGAAGCCTCCGATGTGCGCCCGGCCGTCAAGGAACAGATCGAATCGCTTGGCGCCAAGTTCATCAATGTGCCCTTTGAAACCGAAGAGGAGCGCACCATCGGCGAGGGTGTGGGGGGCTACGCGCGGGCGATGCCCGAGAGCTGGATGAAGCGCCAGGCGCTGGCGGTTGCCGAGCGCGTGCGCGAAGCCGATATCGTCATCACCACGGCGCTCATTCCCGGGCGCGCGGCGCCGCGCCTGATCACGCGCGAAATGGTCGAATCGATGAAGGCCGGCTCGGTCATCATCGACCTTGCGGCTGAACAGGGCGGCAACTGCGAGCTTGCCCAGGCCGGCGAGACCGTCGTGCACCAGGGTGTCAGTATCGTTGGCACCGTCAATCTCGCCTCATCGGTTGCAGCCGACGCATCGGCCTTGTACGCGCGCAACCTGCTCGACTTTGTCAAGCTGATCGCAACGCCAGAAGGCGCTGCCCATATCAACATGGCCGACGACATCGTCGCTGCCTGTCTCATGTGCCGCGACGGCCAGGCCGCCAACGCCTCCGCCCTGAAGATCGAAACCCCACCCCCTGCCGCATCCGGAGCTGCCCGATGATCGATCCCACCTTGCAGAATCTGACGGTCTTTGTCCTTGCCATATTTGTTGGCTATCACGTCGTCTGGACCGTGACCCCGGCCTTGCACACGCCGCTGATGTCGGTCACCAATGCGATCTCGGGCATCATCATCGTTGGCGCCATGCTGCAAACCGTGAACCTGGCAGGACCGATATCGCTGACGAGCATCCTCGGTGCAATTGCAGTGATGCTCGCCTCGATCAATATCTTTGGTGGCTTCCTGGTCACGCAAAGGATGCTCGAGATGTTCAAGAAAAAAGAACGCAAGGCTTAAGGGGCCGATGCGATGACGCCTCTGGCTGCCAATGTCACCCTGCTTGCCTATCTGATCTCGGCTGTTCTTTTCATTTTGGCCTTGAAGGGGCTGTCCTCGCCCCTGACGTCACGGCGCGGCAACTACTTCGGCATGACCGGCATGCTGATCGCCGTGGTCACGACGTTTTTTGTCGCCCATAACCCGGTCTTGCCGCTGATCGGTGGCGCGATCGTGATTGGCGGCGTCATCGGAGCGACGGCAGCGCGACGCGTGCAGATGACCAAGATGCCCGAGCTTGTCGCCCTGATGCATTCGCTCGTGGGCATCTCGGCCGTGCTCATCGCCGTCGCTGCGCTCTACCATGCCGGCGAAGAGCACACCACGGCGCAAAAGGTCGAACTGTTCATTGGCGCATTCATTGGTGCCATCACCTTCACGGCGAGCCTGATCGCGTTTGGCAAGCTCTCGGGCAAGGTCTCGGGCAAGCCGATTTCCTTTGGCGGCCAGCACCTGCTCAATTTGCTGCTGGCGCTCGCCATGCTCGGTTTCGGCCTGACCTATTTCGTGACGGGAAGCGCCGCCGCCTTTCTCGTCATGGTCGCCATCGCGCTGGTGCTCGGCGTGACGCTGATCATTCCGATTGGCGGTGCTGACATGCCGGTCGTGATTTCAATGCTCAACAGCTACTCGGGCTGGGCCGCCGCGGGCATCGGCTTCACGCTGAACAATTCGGTGCTGATCATTGCCGGATCGTGCGTCGGCTCATCCGGGGCGATCCTGTCCTACATCATGTGCCACGCCATGAACCGCTCGATCATCGCCGTGCTGCTTGGCGGCTTTGGCGCGGTCGCAAGCAGCGATGCCGCAGCGCAAGGCGAGCGTGCCTACAAGAGCGGCAGCGCCGAAGACGCGGCGTTTCTCATGACCAACGCCGACAGCGTCATCATCGTGCCTGGCTATGGTCTTGCCGTGGCGCGCGCCCAGCACGCCCTGAAGGAACTCTCGGCCAAACTGACCGAGCATGGCGTCAACGTCAAGTACGCCATCCATCCGGTGGCGGGGCGCATGCCCGGCCACATGAACGTGCTGCTCGCCGAGGCCGAGGTGCCCTACGATCAGGTCGCCGAGATGGAAGACATCAATGGCGAATTCGGCCAGGCCGACGTGGTCCTTGTGCTGGGTGCCAACGACGTCGTCAATCCCGCCGCCAAGACCGACCCGACCTCGTCGATTGCAGGCATGCCGATTCTTGAGGCCTACAAGGCCAAGACCATCATCGTCAACAAGCGCTCGATGGCGGCAGGCTACGCGGGCCTTGACAACGATCTTTTCTACATGGACAAGACCATGATGGTCTTTGGCGATGCGAAGAAGGTCGTCGAAGACATGGTCAAGGCGATCGAGTAAGTCCGTCGTTAACGACGTGGCGCGCCATCAGCGCGTCGTCGAGCACCTCGATCCAGTGCAAGACCGGAGCGGCCGTGCCCCCCTGCAGGTGCGCAATGCAGCCGATGTTCGCCGAGACGATGACAGGAGCGCCAAGTTCGGCGAGCTTGGCGAGCTTGTCCTCGCGCAGCCGGGTGGCGATTGCAGGCTCGAAGATCGAGTAGGTTCCGGCCGAGCCGCAGCACAGATGGGCGTCGCGAGGCACAAAGAGATCGATGCCGGCGGCCTTGAAAAGCGCCTCGACCGTGCCGCGAATCTGTAGCGCATGCTGCAAGGTGCAGGGGGGATGAAACGCGACGCGCGGGAAAGGGGCGCGCACGAGTTGCGGCAAAAGGCGCTCGTGTACGCCTGCCACGACCTGGCTGATATCGCGCATCGCAGCGGAGACGCGCGCGGCTTTTTCGGCATACTCGGGATCGTCGCGCAGGAGGTGGCCGTATTCGGCGATCATGGCTGCGCATCCCGATGCATTGACGACGATTGTCGTTATGCCCTGATTCAGATACGGGATCCAGGCATCGATGTTTTGCCGCATGCGCGAAAGCGCTCCCTCGCGATCGGCAAGATGCTGCTGGATGGCACCGCAGCAGCCCGCGTCGCGCGCAATCACGAGGGAAATTGCGGCCTTATCGAGAACGCGTGCCGTCGCCGCGTTGATGCGCGGCATCATCGCTGGCTGCACGCAACCGTCGAGCAGCAGCATGCGCTCGTTGTGAATCGCCCCTGGCCACGGGCCCGCCTCGCGGCGCCTTGGCACCTTCGCCTGCAGGGATGCCGGCAGGGCAGGGCGCAGCGCCTGGCCCAGCGCCATGAGCGGATCGAACAGCCAGCGCCGCGTGAGGCCAAAGCGCAGCGCTCTGCGCAGAAGGCGCTGCCGCAGGGGCCTAGGCGTCGTCGCCCGCTTTTCGACGACGTCGCGCCCAATGTCGGCAAGACGGCCGTACTTCACGCCCGACGGGCATGTCGTCTCGCAGGCGCGGCAGGTCAGGCATCGATCAAGGTGCAGCCGCGATTTTGCCGTCGGTGTTGCGCCTTCGAGCATTTCCTTGATCAGATAGATGCGACCGCGCGGGCCATCGAGCTCATCGCCCAAAAGCTGGTACGTCGGACACGTCGCCGTGCAGAAACCGCAATGCACGCACGCGCGCAGGATGGCGTCAGCCTCGATGCCATCGGGGGTATCGCGGATGAAGTCGGCGAGGTGGGTTTCCATCGATCAGAGGGCCGGATACATTCTGCCCGGGTTGAACACACCGGCCGGATCAAAGTGTTTCTTCAAGCGCTGGTGCAGCGTCCAAAGCGCTGGCGCAAGCGGCGTGAATACGCCCAGGCGTACGCGCTCGGCGGGGCTCGCCCGAAACAGCGTCGCGTGTCCACCGAGCGCCTCTGCGCGTGCGCGGATCGTCGCCGCGTCTTCGCCCGAACGTATCCAGCGCTGCATGCCGCGCCATTCGACCAGTTCCGCACCGAGTGCCAGGGGCGGCGCGCCGATGGGCAAGGCGATGCGCCAAAGCGGTGCTCCTGGCGCGAAGAAGGCAAATGTCTGCTCGCGCAGCGACAGCCACAGTGCCGCGCCTTGGTCCTCGTCAAGGCGCGTGCCGTTGACGATCTTCGCTGCAGCGGCGAGGGCGGCGCGCGATCCCGAGGTGCGAATCCACGCGCGTCCATCGTGCCAGGCGGTTGCCGTGACCGGTATCGAACGCGTGCCAAAGGCGCGAAAGCGTGCCAGTGCATCGTCAAGCGTGCACTCGACTTCGAAGCTTTCGCTGCCTGCAGGTCGCGGCAGCACCTTGAGCGAGACATCAACGACAATGCCAAGCGTACCGAGCGAGCCGCTCATGACACGCGCGATATCGTAGCCGGCGACGTTTTTCATGACCTGACCGCCAAAGTTCAAGTGCTCTCCGCGGCCATCGATGATCGAGACGCCCAGCATGAAGTCGCGAAGCGGTCCTGCGCTCGCACGTGCGGGGCCTGAAAGGCCGGCGGCAATGCAACCCCCAAGCGTCGCCCCGGCGCCAAAATGGGGCGGCTCAAAGGCAAGCATCTGTCCCGATTGCGCAAGCACCGATTCGATCTCGCCAAGCGGCGTGCCCGCGCGCGCCCTGATGACAAGTTCAGTCGGCTCGTAGCTGACGATGCCCGACAGTTCGGACGTCAAAAGGGGCTCGCCGCTTGCGGGCAGGCCATAGAACGACTTGCTGCCGCTGCCCGTGATGCAAAGCGGCTGGCCGTCTCGGGCGGCGTCGCGCACGCGCGCGCTTAACTGCTCGATCGGATTCAAAAGCGTTCGAGGCCTTCAAACGGCAGTACACCCCCATGCACCTTCATGCGCCCATATTCAGCGCAGCGGTGCAAGCTCGGAATGACCTTGTCCGGATTGAGAATTCCCGCCGCATCGAAGGCGTGCTTGACGCCAAGAAACGCATCCAGCTCGGCGCGATTGAACTGCACGCACATCTGGCTGATTTTCTCGATACCGACGCCATGCTCACCGGTCACGGTGCCTCCGACTGCGACGCACAGTTCGAGGATTTCGGCGCCAAAGGCATCGGCCCTTTCAAGCTCGCCTGGCGCATTGGCGTCGTAGAGGATCAGCGGATGGAGGTTGCCGTCGCCGGCGTGAAAGACATTCATGCAACGCAGCGCATAGCGCTGTTCCATTTTTTCGATGGCTTTCAGGACTTCGCCGACGCGTCGCCTCGGTATCGTGCCATCCATGCAATAGTAGTCAGGCGAAATCCTGCCGGCCGCGGGGAACGCGTTTTTCCTGCCGGCCCAAAAGCGCAGCCGCTCGGCTTCGCTTTGCGACGCCTGGCAGCGTATCGCGCCTTGGCTCTTCAGGATCGCTTCGATGCGCTCGATCTCGTCTTCGACCTCCTCGGCCATGCCATCGGATTCGACCAGCAAAATGGCTGCGGCGTCGAGATCGTAGCCGGCCTTGACGAAGGGCTCGACCGCGCGCGTTGCCGCCTGGTCCATCATTTCGAGACCGGCAGGAATGATGCCCGCACCGATCACGGCGGCGACCGCGTCGCCCGAGGTCTCGACATCGGCAAACGAGGCCATCACGACCCGGGCCATGGCAGGTTTCGGAATCAGTTTCACCGTCACTTCGGTCGTGACAAGCAGCATCCCTTCCGAGCCGATCGAAAGCGCCAGCAAGTCATAGCCAGGGGCGTCAGGGGCACTGCTGCCAAGCTCGACGATCTCGCCCGCGCTTGTGACGCCGCGCACGCGCAGGACGTTGTGCACGGTCAAGCCGTACTTCAGACAGTGCACGCCCCCGGAATTCTCCGCGACGTTGCCACCGATGGTGCAGGCGATCTGCGACGACGGGTCGGGGGCATAGTAAAGCCCAAAGGGTGCTGCAGCTTCCGAGATCGCGAGGTTGCGCACGCCGGGTTGCACCCTCGCCGTGCCATTGTCGCAATCCAGCTCGAGGATGCGGTTCAGTCGGGCAAGGCCCAGCAGCACGCCCTCCTTATGCGGCATCGCGCCTCCGGAGAGGCCGGTTCCCGCGCCGCGCGCGACCACCGCAACGCCCAGGGCATTGCAGATCTTCAGGATCTCAACGACCTCGGCCTCGGTTTGCGGCAGGGCGACGATCATCGGCAGCTCGCGATACATCGTAAGGCCGTCGCACTCGTAGGGTCGGGTGTCTTCGGCGGCGACAAGCAATGCATCTTCGGGCAACACCGCGGCAAGTGCGCGGGCGACTTCTTGCTGGCGCGAGGCGTGGATCTGGGGTAGGGCGTTCATCAGCTCGGCGGGAAATTGCGGGGTTGAGCCCCAACACTGGGCAGCCCCATCATTTTCGGAGGAAAGGAGGCAAGGTCTAAGGTAGCACGCGCGCTGTGGCACGCAAAGGGGCACCTAGAGCAGACTTTCCGGGGCAAAAGGCGCAAGCATGTCAAGATACGCCTTCTCGAAAAAACTGACCCCGGGTTCCTCGTGCACGATCTGTTCGTGCCCGGCGATGTGGCTCACCCAAACCAGTGAGCCCTCCTTGTTAAGGCGGACGCGATAGGACCCGAGTTCGATGTCCCGATCGATCAACTCCTTCAGTTCGGCGGCAAAGGTCTGGCTTTCAAGAATGATGCCGGTTTCGGTGTTCTCGTGGCCGGAGCGGCCATCCATGTTCATCGACCCGACAAAAATGCGCCGGCCATCGATCATCACGGCTTTGGCGTGCAAACGGCCCAGTTGCGAGCGGAAATCACCAAGCTTGACGCGCGCTGAGGCAATCTCCGGACTGAGTTCGTAGATCGTCACGCCGAGTCTTAGGAGCTGCATGCGATCGCGCCGGTAGCCGACATAGACAATCGGCGCATCGCTTGCGGCAAGCGAATTGGTCACGATCGTGATCTTGACACCGCGCGCGATGGCATCGCGGATGTTGGCCATGGCCGTCTTTCCCGGCACGAGGTAGGGTGAGACGATGAGAATTTCCGAGCGCGCCTGAGCGATCTCCTCGTCGATGTCAAGGGTGACCGTGCCCTTTAACGTCGTGGAGTTAAGCCCGGCGGCTTTTTGCGGTGAATCGGCGAGCACCTCGGCTATCGCCTGGTGCAGTTCCATGTCGCCCGATTCCAGGTCTTCGCTGACCGGCCGGTGCCCAAGCGGGTCAGTTGCTGCAAGTGGAGCCTGGGTACTTTCTGCGGGCTTGACGACGTCGTCATCATTAAGGGGCGTCACGCCAAGCTCGGCCGACGGCGCCTTCTGCGGGCTCGCAGCCAACGCCCTCTTTCGCCCTCTCGCATCGGGCCTTATCGAGTCGACATCATGGTCAAACACGCGCTGCGCAGCGAGCGGGTCACGCGGCGGCGCATCGATGCTAAAGAGCGGATAGACGACATCGCTCATCCAGTAGGTATCAAACACCGAGGACAGGGTTTTCACGACAGGGCCTGCCGACAGGACGTCAAGATCGACAAAACTGTTGGTGCCCGCGCGCGTGAAATATTCGTTGGCGATATTGCGGCCACCGGAAATCGCCATGCAGTTGTCGGCAATGAACAACTTGTTGTGCATGCGCCGGTTCACGCGTGCGAGCTCGCCAAGTGACATCAGAAGGCGTGTCGCAGTCGAGCCGCGGCCAAGCGGCATCGGATTGAACAGCCGGATTTCGACGTTGGGATAGGCAGCAAGGCCTTCGAGCATGCTGTCTTCGCCCGAGGTGTAGAAATCATCAAGGAGAATGCGCACGCGCACGCCGCGCAGGGCGGCATCCTTAAGTGCCGCGAGGAACTGCACGCCGGTCTCGTCGTTGGCAATCAGGTAGTACTGGACGTCAAGCGTGCGCTTAGCGCGCGCGGCCAGGGCCAGGCGGGCGTCAAGTGCAAAACCACCGGTGGGCAAGAGGCGAAATCCCGACACCGTGAGGAGCGGATCGCCCGGCAGGACGTGATCGACAATGTTGCAAAGGGCAGTGCCGCTGCCATCTTCGGCCGAGGACGGCAAGCGCTCGACGTGATCGGGAAGGGTCGCGCAGCCGCCGAGCCACAACGCAAGGAGCGCCAGGAGCCCGAGCCTGCCCGTGCCGGCCACGACCCGCGTTGCGACGGGAGAGCGCAAAAGACGGGCGCCCCGCTTGCGGACAGCGGGCCTACGCGCTCGATGCAGCAGGAAAGATCTTGCCCGGATTGAGGATGTTGTTGGGATCAAAGGCGTTTTTTAGCTGCCGCATCAAGTCCAGGGCGTCTTCACCGTGTTCTTCGAGCAGGAACTGCATCTTGTGCAGCCCGACGCCGTGCTCGCCCGTACACGTGCCGTCCATCTGGATGGCGCGCGACACCAGCCGGCGGTTGATGCTTTCTGCTTCTTCGTAGTCGGCAGGGACGTTGGGATCGACCAGAAGCATGACGTGGTAGTTCCCGTCACCGACGTGGCCAACGATCATCGATGGCAGCTTCGAGGCCCGCAGCTCGGCGCTGGTCGTCGTGATGCTCTCGGCCAGTGCCGAAATCGGCACGCACACATCGGTCGTCAGCGCGCGCGTGCCAGGCTTCATCTGCAGCCCGGCAAAATAGGCCTTGTGGCGCGCCTTCCAAAGCCGCGTGCGGTCTTCCTTGGCGGTGGCCCAGGAGAAATCCTGGCCGCCATGATCGCGCGCGATCTCTTGCACCTGCGCGGCCTGCTCGGCAACACTTGCCGGGGTGCCGTGAAATTCGAACAGCAACAAGGGCGTCTCGCGCAAGTCCATGTGGCTGTGGGCGTTGAGGGCGCGAACGCAGGCCGCGTCGAGGAACTCGACGCGGGCCACCGGAATGCCAAGCTGGATGGTCTGGATGACGCAGGCGACTGCCGCTTCGGTGGTATCGAAATTGCAGATCGCAGCGCTGATCGCCTCAGGCTGCGGATAGAGCCTGACGGTGACCTCGGTGATGATGCCAAGCGTGCCTTCGCTGCCCACGAAAATGCGCGTCAGGTCATAGCCTGCAGACGACTTGCGCGCGCGCCTTGCCGTACGCACGATCTTGCCATCGGCGGTCACGACCTTCAGCGAGAGCACGTTTTCCCGCATCGTGCCGTAGCGCACGGCGTTGGTGCCCGACGCGCGCGTTGCGCTCATGCCGCCAAGCGATGCATCTGCGCCCGGATCGATCGGAAAAAACAGTCCGGTGTCCTTCAGCGCGGCGTTCAGTGCCTCGCGCGTCACGCCGGCTTCGACGGTCGCCGTCAGGTCTTCGGCATGGATGGCGAGAATGCGCGTCATGCGCGAGACGTCAAGGGAGATGCCGCCGTCTAGCGCGAGCAGGTGGCCCTCGAGCGACGACCCTGTACCATAGGCAATGATCGGCACCCGGTACTGCTGGCAAAGCAGCATCGCCGTCTGCACGTCTTCGGTGGTCTCGGCAAAGACGACGCCGTCAGGCGGCATCGGATCGAGCATCGACTCATCCTTGCCGTGCGCGTCGCAAATTGCGCCGGCCATCGAGAAGCGCTCGCCAAAGCAGGCGGTCAGGGCGGCGACGAAGGCCTCGGGCAAGGCGCGTTTTTGGGTGGCGAAAGCCGCTGCGGGATGATTCAACGAAGGCTCCTTGGCCCGGTGGAACCCTATAATCGCTCTTTTTAGTGAACGGCGCCAAATGGGCAAGCGCTTGACCTCGATTGCTACCCGCACCGGTGATGACGGCACGACCGGGCTTGGCGATGGCACGCGCGTGCAAAAGGACGACCAGCGGGTTGCCGCCATGGGCGAGGTCGATGAACTGAACTCGGCGATTGGCGTTTTGCTCACGCATGATCTGCCTGAAGCCGTGACGCGCCTGTTACACGACGTGCAGCATGACCTGTTCGATCTCGGCGGCGAGCTGTCGATCCCGGGCTACGCCATGTTAAGCGAGCGCCAGGTGCTCATGCTCGATGATGCCCTGGCACTGTTCAACGGCAGCCTGCCGAGGCTTGAGGAATTCATCTTGCCAGGCGGATCGCCCGCCGCGGCCCAGTGCCATATCGCACGCACGGTATGCAGGCGCGCCGAGCGTTCTGTCGTCAGCCTGGCCGCGAGCGAGCCGGTTCGCAACGAGGCGCGGCAATATCTCAATCGCCTGTCGGATCTGTTCTTTGTGCTTTCACGCAGCCTCAATCGCTACGCCGGCCGCGGCGACGTGCAGTGGCAGCCGCGCAAGAACGCGGGCGAGGCTGCGTCGTAGGGCCTTAGCGCGCGTGCCTCGCATCGGGCGCATCGAGCGCGAGTTCGGACAGGCGCAGGCGTCGATTGCGCACGGCTTGGGCCAGGGTTTGCAGCGTCTCGACGCTGGTTTGCCATCCGAGGCAGCCATCGGTGATGCTCTGGCCATACGTCAGCGGCCGACCCGGCTTCAAATCCTGGCGCCCCGCGACAAGATGACTCTCGAGCATGACGCCGATGATGCGTTCCTCGCCGTTTTCGAGCTGCTCGGCAATATCGGCTGCGACTTGCGTCTGGTTTTGTGGATCCTTGCGGCAGTTGGCGTGGCTGGCGTCGATCATGAGGCGCTCGGCAAGCCCCTGTCGTGCGATCTCCTGGCAGGCGATGGCAACGTTGTTGGCGTCGTAGTTGGGCGCGCGGCCGCCGCGCAGGATGATGTGGCAGTCCTCGTTGCCGTTGGTCGACACGATCGCCGAATGGCCGCCTTTGGTCACCGAGAGAAAGTGGTGCGGCTGCGATGCCGCCTTGATGGCATCAATGGCGATGCGGATGTTGCCGTCGGTGCCGTTCTTAAAGCCGACCGGGCACGACAGTCCGGAGGCCAGCTCGCGATGGGTTTGCGACTCGGTGGTGCGCGCGCCAATCGCGCCCCAGCTGACCAGGTCGGCGATGTATTGTGGCGTGATCATGTCGAGATACTCGCAGCCGGCAGGCAGCCCCATGGCGTTGATGTCAAGGAGCAGCTCGCGCGCCTGCCTTAGGCCCTTGTTGATCTGGAAACTGCCATCGAGATCGGGATCGTTGATGAGCCCCTTCCAGCCCACGGTGGTTCGTGGCTTCTCGAAGTAAACCCGCATGACGATTTCCAGATCGTCGATGTGGCGCTCGCGCTCCTTGGCAAGCCGCGCGGCGTATTCGCGGGCCGCGGCCGGGTCGTGGATCGAGCAGGGCCCGATGACGACGAGCAGGCGGTCGTCCTTGCGATCAAGAATTCCGTGGATCGCGAGGCGCGCATCGTGGACGACGCGCGACACCTGTTCGGTGCAGGAAAATTCGCGCACCAGGTGCGAGGGCGGCGTGAGCTCCTTGATCTCGCGGATGCGCAAGTCATCGGTGTTATGCGGCATAGGTCGTCATCGTTGGGCTGGACAAAAAAAAACCGCCAGAGCACTGGCGGTTGGTTCGATCTTCGCTGCCTGCTTCGCGCGTTAACCGTTCTCCACCGCCACAAGGCAGGGATAAAAGTAAAAAAAGCTCCAGTGCGCAGATTTCAGCATGCGCTCACTATAGCTGCCGATTCGGGGCGCTGGCAAGCAGTCGATGCGCTCGGTGCGCACAAAAACCTCATTTTTGCGGATTTCCACGGCGCGCTGGCGCTGCCGTCTTGCCGCGCGGGCGGCTGTATTTGTCGCACCAGGCCAAAAATTCGCGGTACCAGAGCCTGGAGTTCTGCGGCTTTAGGATCCAGTGATTCTCGTCGGGAAAGAACACCATGCGGGTGTCAACGCCAAGCACCCTAAGCGTGTTGTAGTAGGCGAGGCCCTGGTAGTAGGGCACGCGGTAGTCGAGCTCGCCGTGAATGACAAGCGTGGGCGTCGAAAAGCTTGCGGCGTAGTGGTGCGGCGACTGGGCAAGAACGCGCGCTTCGTCCTGCCACGGAAAGGCGCCGAGTTCCTGGCCGAACCAGTAGTAGCCGTCCGAGCCCATCATCGCCACCCAGTCGTAGCAGCCGGCATGGCAGACGTAGGCCTGATAACGGCCTTTCTTCACGTTGCCGTTCATGTAGGCGACCATGTAGCCGCCATAGCTGCCGCCGGTGGCGACGACGCGTTTGGCGTCGATGTAGCCGGTCTTGATCATGTAGTCGGTGCCGGCTTCGACATCGGCAAGCTCGCGTCGTCCCCAGTCACCGTTAATCGAGCTGATGAAGTCCTGGCCCCAGCCGGTGGAACCGTGATAGTTGACCTCGGCCACGACGTAGCCGGCAGCCGCAAACAGCTGGGCATTCCAGCGCCAGTGCCAGGCGTCGCCAAAGCAGGTATGCGGGCCGCCATGGATCACCTGCATCAACGGCCATTTGCGCTTCTTGTCAAAACCTGGCGGCTTGATGATCCACATCTGCACCGGCTCGCCTGCAAAGCCTTTGAGCGTCACCGATTCGGAACTGGCGAGTCTCAGCTTTGCCAGGATGGGGTCATTGAAGCGCTCGATCGCGCGCTCGTTGTCACCGTTTGCAGCGCATGCAAAAAGTGAGGGCGGGTAGGCGATCGCCGCGCGCAGGTAGACGAGCGTTAAGCCGTCGGCAGAAATCTGCATCGGACCCGTGGTGCCGCCGTGGCCTTTGCCGCGGCACACTTCCTCGGGCGTGCCGCCGCGTGCTGCGACCCGAAAGAGCGGCTGGATTTCGCCTTTTTCGGCCGAGAAATAAATCTGCTGGCTGTCCGCTGAAAAGCGTACCGGCGCGTTCACGCCGAAGTCCCAGGCGTCGGTGATGGGGCGCACTGCCGCATTCTTGACGGTGATGAGGGCAAGGCGCGCCTGCTGGTTGTGGGCGCGCAGATAGTCAGATGCGAGGCAGGCCAGGGTACTGCCGTCTGGCGCAAATGCCGGATATTCGTGGCTAAGCGCCTGGCCCGCCGTCAGGTTTCTCGACTTTTTGGTCTTGATCTCCAGAAGCTGGATGTCGCAAAAGGCCGGTGCCCCGGGGTCACGCTCGCGCTGCTCGGTAAACGCCACATGACGGCCATCCGGCGCGATGTCATACATCGACGCATCCGGGTCTTCGGGGGGCAGGAAGTGGCGCGTGCCCGAAAACAGATCATGCGCCTTGCCGCCCTTCGCATCGACCACCCACAAGTGGGCCTCGCGTCCGCGCGGGCGCCAGTGGTCCCAGTAACGGTAATGGTTGTTGTCGATGACAAAGGCCTGCACCTTGTCTTTGCGCTCCTTTCTGCTCTGCTTGTTTTGCGCGTCTTCGCCGTCCAGGCCCGGCCACACCCAGGAAATGAAGGCGAGGCGCTTGCCGTCGGGAAACCAGCGGATGCCCGACACGCCAGTCTCGAGGTGCGTGATCCGCCTTGCCTCGCCGCCATCGACATCGATGACGTAAAGATGGCTGCTTTCGGGTTTGTCCGTGCCGGATTCGCCATCGTCCTTGCGGCGGCTGACGAACGCGATCTGCCTGCCGTTAGGCGAGAAGGCGGGCTCAGCATCATGCTTGCCACGCGTGAGCTGGCGCTGGACGCGTCCGTCAGTCGAGAGCAGCCAGAGATTGGAGCGCGCCTCGTTGCTTTGCATGTCATAGCGCGTGACCGCAACGCAGGCCCACGCACCATCAGGCGAGACGGAAGGCGCGCCAACGCGCGCCAGGGACCACAGATCATCGATCGAGAACAAGCGCTTTGCAGCCATGGCCAATTGGCGCCCACCGCGGCCGGTGTGCGCGTTCAAAAACGCGCATCATAGCTGACCGGGCGCATGGCGCCGGACTAGGCGCCGGTGCCGCCGACCGTCAGGTTTTCGATCAGGAGGGTGGGCTGGCCCATGCCGACCGGCACACTCTGGCCGTCCTTGCCGCAGGTGCCGATGCCCTGATCGAGGGCCATGTCGTTGCCGATGCGGCTGACCCGCGTCAGGGCGTCAGGACCATTGCCGATGAGCGTCGCGCCTTTGACCGGGTAGGTCACGCGGCCATTTTCGATGCGATACGCCTCGGTCGTGGAAAAGGTGAACTTGCCGTTGGTGATGTCCACCTGGCCGCCACCGAAATTCACGGCATACAGTCCGTCTTTCACCGAGCGGATGATGTCAGCCGGATCGTCCTTGCCGTTTTCCATGACCGTATTGGTCATCCTTGGCATGGGCAGGTGCGCATAGGACTCGCGCCTGCCATTGCCGGTCACGGCGCTCTTGGTCAGGCGTGCGTTGAGCGTGTCTTGCATGTAGCCGCGCAGGATGCCGTCTTCGATGAGCACCGTGCGCCGCGTCGGATTGCCTTCATCGTCGACGTTAAGCGAGCCACGGCGTCCGGGCAGCGTGCCATCGTCGACGATGGTGATGCCAGGCGCCGCAACGCGTTCGCCGATCATGCCGGTAAACGCCGACGAGCCCTTGCGATTGAAGTCGCCCTCAAGACCATGGCCGATGGCCTCGTGCAGCAAGACGGCCGGCCATCCGGGTCCAAGCACCACCGTCGTCGGTCCTGCAGGCGCTGGTCGCGAGTCGAGGTTGACGATCGCCTGCTCGACCGCCTGCCTTGCGATGTTTGCCAGTGTGGCATCGTCAAAGCGCGCATAGTCACTGCGACCGCCGGTGCCCGATGAACCCTGCTCGCGCCGGCCGTTTGCCTCGGCGATGACGGTAAGCCCGATGCGCACCAGCGGCCGCACGTCGGCGACCATCGCGCCATCGCTTCTGGCCACCAGCACGACGTCGTACTCGCCGCTAAGCGATGCCATGACTTGCGTGACGCGGCTGTCGTGCTGGCGCGCCAACGTTTCGAGTTTCTCGAGCATGGCGATCTTGCTGTGCGAATCGAGCGAGGCGAGCGGGTCGCGATGCGGGTAGAGGTCGTGCGCAGCCGCCGACTTGGCGAGCGGGGCGATGCGCACGCGACCTGCGCCTTGCCTTGCGATGGCACGGGTGGTCGAGGCCGCCTCTGTCAGGGCAAGAGCGCTGATCTGGTCGGAATACGAAAACGCCTGGCGTTCGCCCGCGACCGCGCGCAGTCCGACGCCCTGGTCGATGCCGAAGCTTCCGGACTTGACGATGCCTTCCTCCAGACT
>Ga0116229_10007103_pt1 | contig 17848 bp, 16 predicted proteins | sample S1TSphgellanicum_3_FD_87313 | JGI IMG/M metagenome (GOLD analysis project Ga0116229, IMG submission 87313) | Host-associated microbial communities from peat moss isolated from Minnesota, USA - S1T2_Fc - Sphagnum magellanicum MG | ecosystem: Host-associated > Plants > Peat moss > Unclassified... | reverse complement strand
GATTTTACGGTTTCAATAACCTTCGGCATGCGGGTCATGCCGCCGACCAGGATGACTTCGTCGATCTCCTTGGCGGTGACACCGGCGTCCTTCAGCGCTGCGCGGCAGGGCTCGAGCGTGCGGTCGATCAGGTCGTCCACCAGGCTTTCCAGCTTGGCGCGGGTCAGCTTCAGAACCAGGTGCTTGGGGCCCGAGGCGTCGGCGGTGATGAACGGCAGATTGATCTCGGTCTCCTTGCTGGAGGAGAGTTCGATCTTCGCCTTCTCGGCCGCTTCTTTCAGCCGCTGCAGTGCGAGCTTGTCAGTGCGCAGGTCAATGCCCTGGTCCTTCTTGAATTCGTTGGCCAGGAAATCGATGATGCGGGCGTCAAAATCCTCGCCGCCGAGGAAGGTGTCGCCGTTGGTCGATTTCACCTCGAACACGCCGTCGCCGATTTCCAGCACGGAAATGTCGAAGGTGCCGCCGCCGAGGTCGTAGACAGCGATGGTGCCGCCTTCCTTCTTGTCCATGCCGTAGGCCAGCGCCGCGGCGGTGGGTTCGTTGATGATGCGCAGCACGTCGAGGCCGGCAATGCGGCCGGCGTCCTTGGTGGCCTGGCGCTGGGCGTCGTTGAAGTAGGCCGGGACGGTAATGACCGCCTGCGACACCGTCTCGCCGAGATAGGATTCGGCGGTTTCCTTCATCTTGCCGAGGATGAACGCGCTGATCTGTCCCGGCGGATATTTCTCGCCGCGGGCTTCCACCCAGGCATCGCCATTGTCCGCGCGCACAATCTTGTACGGGACGAGATTCTTGTCCTTGGCGACGGTGGGGTCGTCATAGCGCCGGCCGATCAGGCGCTTGACGGCGTAGATGGTGTTGGTCGGGTTGGTGACGGCCTGCCGCTTGGCGGATTGGCCGACCAGCCGCTCGCCGCTTTCGGAAAAGCCGACGATGCTGGGCGTGGTACGGGCGCCTTCGCTGTTCTCGATCACGCGGACATCCTTGCCCTCCATGATCGCGACGCATGAGTTGGTGGTGCCCAGGTCGATACCGATGACCTTGCTCATAGGGGTACTGCTCCTTTCAGCGGTTGCGCATGGCCCGAAGCACCGTGGGCAACCCTACGTTTTGGTGGTGTGGATGTATGGGAGGGAAGGGCTCCGGACAAGGGGAAATGAGGAAATTGGTCTACGGTCGTCGGTCTTCGGGCCCTAGGCGGTTGTATCGACCGCCGGGCTAGGCGCGTTGCCTTGGGACGCGCCTTTGGCGACGACGACCATGGCGGGGCGGAGCAGGCGGCCGTTCAGGGTCCAGCCGCGGCTCCAGGCTTGCAGCACGGTGCCGGGGGGGTGCTGGTCGCTCGGCTGTTCGCCCATCGCCTGGTGCAGGTTGGCGTCGAACATTTTGCCCAGCGGGTCCTCGGGTACGATCCCGTTGCGTTCCAGCACGCCGACGAAACTGCGCTCGACACCCTCGAATCCCTCGCGCAGGCGGCCGACGATGTCGGGCTCGTTGGCCTGCGGCTTGGGGATGTTGTCGATGCCGCGGCGCAGATTTTCCGCCATTTCAACGACGTCACGGGCGAATTTCTGCACCGCGAACTGGCGCGCTTCGTCCACCTCGCGCTTGGTGCGGTTGCGCAGGTTCTGCATGTCGGCCTCGGCGCGCATCCAGCGGTCGCGCAAATCCTGCACTTCGACCTCGAGCGCACGGATGCGTTCGGCGGCTTCGGCCATCAGGCTGTCGGCACCGAGGGGGCGCGGCGGGGAGCTGTCGCCGGGGGGGCGCGGCGCGGGGATGTCGCCGGGGGCGGCGGTCGGTTCGGGCAAAATGTCGCTCATGCGCGCCGAGTTAGGAGGTTGCAGCGCGCGGAACAAGGAGAACGTCGTTTTGCGACGGCAGAAAAGCGCGGCACCCAGGCGGCGCGTGCGCGAACGTTCGTGATGGCGACGCGAGCGCGAACGTTCGTGAAGGCGACGCGAGCGCCGACGGTGATGGCGGCAAGCTTGCAACCGCAGCGCGGTATTCAGGCCGCTTGCGGGGCCCGTACGAACAGGCCGGCGCGCTGGAGCAACCATACCAGCGCAAGCAGGCCGGCGATCATCACCGGGAGGCCGAGAATGCTACCCTCCGGACCCGCACTGCCGCCGCTCATGCGCGCGTTGCCGGCGGCGTGCGACAGCATGAGATGCCCCTGGAACATGATTCCGCTGTCGGGCGTGCCATACAGATAGGATTGCGCCCAGTCCCAGGTGGTGTGAAAACCGATCCCCAGCCACAACGAACCACTCAGCCGCAGCAGCAGGCAGAACACCAGGCCGGCGGCGATGACGCCGGTGATGCCGGCCGGGCTTTCCCCTGGGTTTGCGAGATGCGCCGCGCCGAACACAAACGAGCTCACCAGGGCGGCGGGCCAGAATCCTATGCCGCGCGCCAGGGTAGATTGCAGATAGCCGCGGAACATTGCCTCCTCGCTACACGCCACCAGCAGGAACGCGAGTAGCCAGATCAGCGCGTATTTGACGATTTGCACGCCGTGCAATGCCGCGCCGTCAAACACCAGATAGCCGCCGGCAGCGAGGGCGCCGACCAGCACCGACAGGCACACCAGGCCGCCGGCCAATCCGGCCAGGAATTTTTGCGCCGGGCGCCGTCCCCCGAGCCCGTAGGCCCAGACTGGCTTGCCCTCGATCCATCCCATGACGGCCGTCGCGGCGACGACCAGGACGGCGAGGCTCGCCTCGCTGATGAGGAAAACACCGGGTGAAATCAAGCCCTTGGGCACGATAAGTTCGGGGGGGCGATGAACCGCCAGGCGCACGGCCAAAGCTGCGGCAACGAGCAGCGCGACCAGGACCAGTCCGAAGATCAGGAGGCTCCAACCGGCCCGGATGCCGTCCGGGCCGCGAAAAACCCAGCGCAGTTTGCTACCCCAGACTGCGGACATTGATGAAACTCCCGACCGGTACGAAGGAAGGAAGTATTTCTTTTTTGAAAAAAACAAAAGTTTTTTGGTTCTTTTTTTCAAAAAAGAACTACTTTTTTCCTTTCCCTTCCTTTGTCGAACGCCACATCCCGCGGGCGCGCCAGCAAACTCTCGCCGCCGTCCAGCACGAGAATCTGTCCATTCAAGGATGTCACCGCCAGGACGAAACATACGGCGCGGCCCACTTCCGCCGGCGTGGCGCTACGGCCGAGGGGCGGGGCGGACCAGGCGCGGGCGAAGCCCTCGGGGCTTTGCTTGCCGCTGATGAGGGTAATGCCGGGGGCGATGCCGTTCACCCGGACCCGCGGGTAGAGCGCCTGGGCCAGCATTTTTGTGGCGCCGGCCATGGCGACCTTGGTGAGCGTGTAGGTAAAGAAGTCGGGATTCAGCGCGGTGACCTTGTGGTCCAGCAGGTTCACGATGGCGCCGGTTTGCGCGCGCCCCTTTTGATCGGCGAGCGACGCCGCGAAATCGCGGGCCAGGAGCAGAGGGGCGGCGAGATTCGGCGCGATATGGTGGGCCAGATCGTCGGCGGTGAAGGTTTGCGGGGTGTCGTAGCGGAATGCGGCGGCGTTGTTGACAAGCACACGCACCGGGCCGAGTTTTTCGGCGCAGGCGGCGAGCAGTTGCGCGGGGGCGCCGGGGTCCGCGAGGTCCGCCTGAAGCGTCACGGCGCGATAGCCTGCAAGGGTGAGTTCCGCGGCAAGCGCCTCGGCCGGGGCGCCGGAGGCATGGTAGTGGATGCCGACAGCATAGCCCTCGGCGGCAAGGGCGCGGACAATCGCCGCGCCGATGCGTTTCGCCCCGCCGGTGACCAGGGCGACGCCGATCGCCGAGCCCGTTTGAAAAGCTGCCCTCGTGGCCATCCGACGCCTATTTGCTCCGCTTCGGTGCTCACGGCCACAGCCGGCCGCTCGGTTCCGGTGCTGGTAAATCCACGCCGGCGGACTGGCCAGGGGCCGCACAGCGGTGAAGTATGGCGTGTGCGTCGGCGGCGGTTGCCTAAACCGGAGTCGGGGGCCATATGCGCGTCACCAGGATGACGTATAGGGAAGCGAATGGCTCTACTTCAGGTTACCCGCACTGCCGCGCCGCCGCCGGCAGTGGCTGCGGCACCTGAGCGCTTTCTGACGGTAACGCAACTGGCGCGCGCGTTGGGCATTACCGCCCGGACCATTCGCTTCTACGAAGACAAGGGCCTGATTTCGCCGCAACGTGCAGGCACCACCCGCGTTTATACCGCGCGTGACAGGGCGCGCATGATCCTGGTGCTGCGAGGCAAGAATCTTGGATTTTCGTTGCGGGAAATTAAGGAATATCTAGACCTGTATGATGCCGACCATACCCAGGTGGAGCAGGTGCGCGCGCTGCTGGCCGGGGTGCATCAGCGGCTTGAATTGTTGCGCAAGCAACGAAGTTCGCTCGAGACGACCATTGCGGAGCTGCAGGACATCCAGCGCCAGGCGGCGGAGGCACTGCAAAGGGGGCCGGCCGAGGTGAAACGCGCGCCGCGTTGACACACCGGCGCGGCACGATGCCGGCGCCGTCATGAAAAATCAGGAGGTAAACTTATGACCAATGTCGTGATTGCAGGCTACGCGCGCTCGCCCTTTACGCTTGCGAAAAAGGGCGCATTGGCGCGGGTTCGGTCCGACGACATGGCGGCCGAGGTTATTCGCGGCCTGATTGACCAAACCGGCGTGGCGCCTGAGGATATCGAGGATATCATCCTCGGCTGTGCGTTTCCTGAAGGCGAGCAGGGGATGAACCTGGCGCGCCTGATCGGGTTGCTGGCCGACCTGCCGCTGAGCGTCGGCGGCTGCACGGTGAACCGTTTCTGCGGCAGTTCGATGCAGAGCGTTCACATTGCGGCGGGTCAGATTCAGCTCGGCGCCGGCGACGTGTTCATTTGCGCCGGGGTGGAAAGCATGAGCCGGGTGCCCATGGGGGGGTATAATCCGCTGTTCAATACCATTCTGGCGAGGAAATCACCGGGCGCTTACATGGGCATGGGCGAGACCGCGGAGAACGTGGCGCGGCGTTGGCAGATTACCCGCGACGCGCAGGAGGAATTTGCCGTGAAAAGCCAGAAGAAGGCAGCCGCGGCGCAGGAAGCGGGGAAGTTCCGCGACGAGATCGTTCCTATTCACGCCAAGGCGGGTGTGGTGGACAGCGACGGTTGTATCCGCGGCGACACCACCAAGGAAGGCCTGGCGGGCCTGAAGCTGGCGTTCGATCAGGAAGGCACCGTGACCGCAGGGACCTCGTCGCCACTGACCGATGGGGCGGCGGCGGTTCTGGTGTGCTCGGAGGATTACGCCGACAAGCACGGGCTGAAGAAGCTTGCACGCATCAAGAGCGTGGGCGTCGCGGGTGTTGAGCCGGAAATCATGGGCATTGGGCCGGTGCGGTCGTCCAAGAAGGCGCTGGATCGCGCGGGGCTGCGCGGTTCGGACATGGATGTCGTCGAGCTGAACGAGGCTTTTGCGAGCCAGGCGCTGGCGAGTATGTCCGAGATCGGATTTCGCGCGGAGGTGACGAATATCGATGGCGGGGCGATTGCGCTGGGTCATCCGCTGGGCGCCACGGGCGCGCGGATTGTCGGCAAGGCGGCGAGCCTGCTGGCGCGCGAGGGTGGCAAATACGCCATCGCCACGCAATGCATCGGCGGCGGTCAGGGCATTGCTACCGTGATCGAACGGATTTGAATGATGCCCGATGAAATCAAAAAAGTCTGCGTTATTGGCGCGGGTGTGATGGGGTCCGGCATTGCGGCGCAGGTCGCCAATGCGGGCGTGCCGGTGCTGCTGCTGGATATTCTGCCAAAGGACGGCGCGAACCGGAACGCGATTGCCGAAGGGGCCGTTGCGCGGGCGCTGAAAACCGATCCGGCGCCGTTCATGTCGGCCGCCGCGGCGAAGCTGATCGAGACCGGCAATATCGACGACGACCTCGCGCGTGTTGTCGAGTGCGACTGGATTGTCGAGGTTGTGCTGGAGCGGCTCGATGTAAAGCAGGCGCTTTATCACAAGCTGCAGGGGCTGCGCCGGCCCGGCACGGCCATTACCTCCAATACCAGCACCATTCCGCTGCAGACGCTGGCGGAAGGCATGCCGGAGCAATTTGCGCGCGACTTCTTCATTACCCATTTCTTCAATCCGCCGCGTTACATGCGGCTGATGGAACTGGTGACCGGCCCCGCCACCGATCAGAAGCTTGCAGCGCGCATCGCGGAATTTTGCGATGTGAAGCTCGGCAAAAGCGTGGTGACGTGTCACGATAGTCCCGGCTTCATCGCCAACCGGCTCGGCGTATTCTGGATGACGGGGGCGGTGACGGAGACGCCGGAAGTGGGGCTGACGATCGAGGAGGCGGACGCCATCATGGGCAGTCCGTTCGGTATTCCCAAGACTGGCGTGTTCGGGTTGTCGGATCTGGTGGGCCTCGATTTGATGCCGCACGTGAATGCCAGCATGGCGGGCGCGCTGCCGAAGGATGATGCGTTTCACGGCGTCAATCGGGACATTCCGGTGGTGCGCAAGTTGCTGGAAACCGGCTACACGGGGCGCAAGGGCAAGGGCGGCTTTTACCGCATGAACAAGGCGGGCGGAAAGCGGGTGAAGGAGTCGGTCGATCTCGTCACCGGCGAATTCCGCGCGGAGCAGAAGGCCAATCTTCCGGAATTGCGTGACGCCGGCCGGAACATTCAGAAGTTGTTCGAGGCGCCGGGCAAGGTGGGCGCATACGCCTGGAACGTCATGGGTCGCACACTGGCTTATGCCGCGGGACTGCTGCCGGAGGCGGCGGACGACATTACCGCTATCGATGAGGCGATGCGGCTTGGCTATAACTGGAAGTTTGGGCCGTTCGAGCTGATCGACAAGGCGGGTGTCGATTGGTTCATTGGCCGGCTGCGCGCCGCGAAAATTTCGGTCGCGCCCATTCTGCAAGCCGCGGCGGGACGCAGTTTTTACCGTATCGAAAACGGACGGCGGCAGTTTCTCGGGCTGGATGGCGCGTATCATGATGTGGTGCGGCCGCAAGGTGTGCTGCTGCTGGAGGATATCAAGCTGGCCGCCAAACCGGTTCTGAAGAACGGCAGCGCGGCAGTGTGGGATATCGGGGACGGGGTGCTGTGTTTTGAGTTCACCAGCAAATCGAATTCGCTCGATGATCAAATTCTGGCTTTGTTGCAAAAGACGATCGGGCTGGTGCGCGAGAAATACAAGGCGCTGGTGATTTACAACGAGGCCAGCAATTTCTCGGTCGGGGCGAATGTCGGGCTGGCGCTGTTTGCGGCCAATATCGCGGCGTGGGCGCAGGTGGAGGCGCAGATCGCCACCGGCCAGGACATGATGCAGAAGTTGAAATATGCGCCGTTCCCGGTGGTGGCCGCGCCGTCCGGCATGGCGCTCGGCGGGGGCTGCGAATTTCTGCTGCATAGCGATGCGGTGCAGGCGCACAGCGAAACCTATGCCGGGCTGGTCGAGTGCGGCATTGGATTGTTGCCGGGGTGGGGCGGCTGCAAGGAAATGCTGGGGCGCTGGGCAACCGACCCCGCCATGCCGCACGGGCCGATGCCGGCAACGCTGAAGGTGTTCGAAATGGTCAGCACGGCGAAAGTCGCGCGCTCGGCCGCCGATGCGCGCGACATGGGTGTGCTGCGGACCGATGATGGCGTAACGATGAACCGGTATCGCCTGCTGGCGGACGCCAAGGCAAAGGCGTTGTCGCTGGTGCAAGGTTATAAGCCGCCGGAGCCGCGCGAAATCGTTCTGCCGGGGCCGTCCGGCAAGGTGGCAATGGATCAGGCAGTGGCGGGATTCGCCAAGCTCGGCGTTGCCACGAAGCACGACATAGTTGTGAGCGGCGAGTTGGCGACGGTGCTGACCGGCGGAGGCACCGATATTATCGATACGGTCAACGAGTCGAAGATCCTCGATCTTGAGCGGGAGGCGTTTTTGCGGTTGCTCAAGACGCCGGCGACCCTCGCGCGTATTGAGCATATGCTGGAGACTGGGAAGCCGTTGCGTAACTAGATAGTAAGGCAGAAAGACTTCTTCTTGAAAAAAGAAGCAGAAACTCTTGCTACCAAGGAGTAGGATTATGCAGGTTTATAACGCGCCGCTTCGGGATATGCGATTTGTGTTGCACGAGCTGCATGATAGCGCGGGGCACCTGGAGGCCATCGGCCGCACCGATGTGAACGACGAGTTGATCGATAGCATCCTGGAAGAAGCGGCAAAATTCGCGCAGGAAGTGCTGCTGCCGATCAACATGAGCGGCGATGAGGAAGGCTGCCGTTATGAGAATGGCGTCGTTCGAACGCCGAAAGGCTTCAAGCAAGCCTACGACATGTTTCGCGAAAATGGCTGGGGTGCACTGTCATCGCCGGTCGAATTCGGCGGCCAGGATTTGCCGGAAATCCTCTCCAAGATGGTGGAGGAAATGCAGTGCTCGGCCAACCTCAGCTTTGGCTTGTATCCGGGGCTGACGCACGGCGCGGTTCTGGCGATGCTGGACCACGCCAGCGCGGAATTGAAGGCGCGCTATCTGCCGAAGATGATCGACGGCACCTGGAGCGGCACGATGAACCTCACCGAGGCTCATTGCGGTACCGACCTCGGCCTGCTACGTACCAAGGCGGTGCCGCAGGCGGATGGCAGCTATAAGCTGACCGGAACGAAGATATTCATCAGCGCCGGCGAACACGACCTGACGGAAAACATTATCCACCTGGTTCTGGCCAGGCTGCCGGACGCGCCGAAGGGCGTCAAAGGCATCAGTCTGTTCGTGGTGCCAAAATTCCTGCCGACGGATGACGGGCGGCCCGGGCAGCGTAATGGCGTGACGTGCGCGAGCATCGAGCACAAGATGGGGCTGAAAGGTTCCGCGACCTGTCAGTTGGTGTTCGAGGACGCAACGGGCTGGCTGGTGGGCGAGGTGAACAAAGGCCTCACCGGCATGTTCACCATGATGAATGCGGAACGGCTGTCGGTGGGCATTCAGGGGCTCGGTGTTGCGGAGACGGCGTATCAGAGTGCCGCCGCTTATGCGAAGGATCGCTTGCAGGGCCGTTCGCTCGCGGGCGCGAAATACCCCGAAAAGGCAGCGGACCCGATCATTGTGCATCCGGACGTGCGACGGTCGCTGATGACGATTCGCGCTTATGTGGAAGGCTGCCGGGCGCTGTCCGGCTGGGTGGCGAAGGCGCTGGATCTCGAAACGAAAGCCACCGATCCGGAATTGCGCCAGCAATCGGAGGATTTTGTCGCGCTGATGACGCCGGTGGTGAAGGCTCTATTCACCGACCTCAGTTTCGAGATGTCCAGCATGGCGGTGCAGGTTTATGGCGGGCATGGCTATATTCGCGACCATGGCATCGAGCAGTTGGTGCGCGATGCCCGCATTACGATGATCTACGAAGGCGCCAACGGCATTCAGGCGCTCGACCTTGTGGGGCGCAAATTACCGTCGCACATGGGGCGGCTGATGCGCGGCTTTTTCCATCCGGTGCAGCAATTCATCGAGGACAATGCGTCCGATCCGAAGGTGCTGCCGCTGGCGAAGGCGTTCGGCGCGTTGCAGCAGGCGACGGCGCATATTGCGCAGGCCGGCATGAAGGACCCCGAAGAGGCCGGTGCCGCGGCGACTGATTATTTGCGTCTGCTGGGTCTGGTAGCGCTGGGCTATATGTGGGCCCGGACCGCGAAAATTGCCGCGGAGAAATTGCCGGCGGCGAACGGAGATGCCGGATTTTACAAAGCCAAGCTGACTACGGCGCAGTTCTTCAATGACCGGCTGCTGCCGCAAGCGGGCGCGCTGTGGGGCGCGATCAAGGCGGGGAAAGCCAGCATGATGGCTCTGGAAGATGCAGCCTTTTAGAGCGGGACCCGCAGGCGGCTGCCTTGCCTTACGAAAGGCGGAGGGCAAGGGAGTAGTTCTTTTTTGAAAAAAAGAACCAAGAAACTCTTGTCCTTGGTTTGGCGCATGGGTGTTTTCCGGGGGCTGAACTAGACCCGATCTATCGCCAGCTAGGCTTGACGGACTCCGTCCGTTCACCAGCCCAAGAGAGGGGTCCCCTCCATGCAGTCTCGGACAAATCGGGTCGTTGCGGCACCAATGCAACGCGCCGCCGCAATCGCGCTGCTCGCTAGCGGCGCCTTGTTCGGCGGCGCGTTGCAGATCGCCCACGGGCAAACGCCGGCCATAACCCGCGCCCACTGGTCCAGCCACGAAACCATCGACCAGCGCATCAGCCTCCTGCACGCGCAATTGAAGATTACGCCCGGCGAAGAAACCCAGTGGTCCGACGTCGCCCAATCCATGCGCGACAACGAAACCGCCATGGAAAAACTCGCGGCCGACGCAAAAACCGCGTCACCCGAAACCGCAACAGCGCCGGATGACCTGAAATCCTATCAGAAATTCGCACAAGCGCACGCCGACGGCCTGACCAAGCTGATCGCGTCGTTCGACACGCTCTACTCGGCAATGCCGGACTCCCAGAAAAAAATTGCCGACCAGGTGTTCGAGAAATTCGGCCGCGCGCCCACCCATCGTCACGCCTGAACCCACCGTCACGTGCCAAAGCGCATGACAGGAGATCGCCTTGATTACGCCTAATGATATGAAAAACCCATGGCCGGGATTGGCCGCGGGCTGCGCGCTTGCCGCCGCACTCGTCCTATCAAACGGTCAAACTCTGGCGGCGGGCCGCCCGGAAGGTGGCGCCCACGGCGGCGGCGCGCCACATGGTGGTGCCGGCGGCCGTGGCGGGCCAAACTTTGGCGGTGGTGGCTATGGCCGTGGCGGCCACGATTTCCGCGGCGATCGCGGACGCGGCGGCTGGGGCGGTGGCGGCTGGCGCGCGCCCCCGATCATCTATGGGTCGCCGTATTACGGTGAATGCGCCGGATACTACGCCTGCCCTCCGCCGGTCATTTACGGCCCTGGCTTCGGCGTCGCCCTACCGGGCGTCAGCGTCGGCATTTACTGAGCCACCCGCCTGGCACGCGGCACGGAATTGGGCTAATACCTCCGAAACGGAGTGTTCCCATGATCCACGTCGTTGCCATTATCAATGCCAAGCCGGGCCAGCGGCGCGAACTGCTCGCCGCGCTGAACGCCAACCTCGATACTGTCCGCGCCGAGCACGGCTGCCTTGAATACGGCCCTGCTATCGACGCGGAAACCAGCCCCGCCCAGTTCGGCCCGGACAGCCTCGTCGTCATCGAGAAATGGTCCACACAAGACGCGCTCGCAGCCCATGCGGCCGCGCCGCACATGGCCGCCTTCGCCGCGGCAACCAGACATCTCGTCGCCGGCCGCTCCATCCACGTTCTGAACCCGGCGTGAACAAGAAAAAGCAGTTCTCTTTTGAAAAAAAGAACTGCTTCCTTCCTTACCTATTTGCAAACACCTGCGCCATGAACGCCGCTGCCGCACCCCCCGAGAACAGCCGCCAGATCCCCTCCCGAAATCCCCCCGATTGCCGGGTTCCCATCAGCGCCCCGAGAAAATCTTCCGCCCATCGATCGATATCGTTTTCCTGTAAATACGCGAACATCGGCCGCCACCGCGCCTGCCGTTCCGCAAGCTTCATGTCCAGCGCGGTGCGAATTGCGTCGGAAACCGCGTCAGGCTCATGCGGATTGACAATCAGCGCCCCCTGCATGCCCTCCGAAGCCCCCGCGAATTGCGACAAGATCAGCACACCGGGATCATCCGGGTCCTGCGCCGCGACATACTCCTTGGCCACCAAATTCATGCCATCCCGCAACGGCGTCACCAGCCCCACATGCGCGGCGCGATACATGCCCGCCAATATGCCACGCGAGAACGACCGGTTCAGGTAGCGGATCGGCGTCCACGCCGGCGCCGCATGCGCGCCGTTGATGGTACCCACCAGAGCCGACACCTCATGCTCCAGCTCGGCATATTCCCGCACCTCGGTCCGGCTTTTCGGCGTCACCTGAAGTAACGTCACCTTTTCATGCCATTCCGGATACCGATCGAGAAAATGCCCGAATGCCTGGATGCGTTGCGGAATACCCTTGGTATAATCCAGCCGGTCCACGCCCAAGATCAGCTGCTTGTCGCCGAGGCTGTCGCGTAAGTCCGCCACACTCTGCGTGCGCGCCGCGCATCGCGCCGCCCGCGCATACACGTTCGTCGCAATCCCCACCGGAAACGCCCGCAACTGCACCCGCCGCCCGTCCCGCTCGAACACTCCGTTGCCGCGACCTACCGCGCCCAGCGACTGCTCGAAATAATTGCCCAAATTCGCCGCATCGCGTTCGGTCTGCAACCCCACCAGATCGTATTGCATCAGTGCACCCAGCGTCTCGGCATGCTGCGGCATGGCCAGCAGAATGTCCGGCGGCGGGCACGGAATATGCAGAAAAAACCCCATCGGCAAATCGACGCCCAGCGCCCGCAACTCGCGCGCAAACGTCACCAGGTGGTAGTCGTGCACCCACACCACATCATCCGGCTGCACCACGCTGGACAGCGCATTGGCGAACAGCCGGTTGACCCGTAGATAGCCGCCGAGCTCCACCGTGTTGAATTCCGCCAGATCGACCCGGTAATGAAAGATCGGCCACAGCACCCGGTTGGCAAATCCGTTGTAATATTCCTGATAGTCGGTGGCCGGCAGGTCCTGCAATATGAAGCTGCGCCGGCCGCGCGCAATGACAGTCGGCGGCGGCGGCGTTTCGCTCTCGCACACGTCGCCGCTCCAGCCGAACCACACATTGTCGCGCAATTTCTGCGCCGCGTGTATCGCAACGGTCAGCCCGCCGGCGGTTCGCGAACCCTCGGTATCCGGGACCGCCACACGGTTTGAAACCAGGATCAGGCGGCGGGCCATTCATCCCCCGACAGCCGACGCAGCCAGGCGCGCACGGCGGTGGGATCAGGCAGGCTGCGCGCCACACCCGGCATCTGCCGGCCAACCGAAATACCAAATCCGCCACCCTCATCGGCGGCGTCGAAGCCTGCCTGATCGATCGGATGGTCGGACACGAACACCGGGCGGCGTCCCGCAAAGGGAGCAAGGTTCATGAAATACCGCAGGGACCGGCCCTTGTCGAAGCCGGCTGGCTTGAGTTCATACACGAGCTCCCCCGCCATCAACTCCACGCCATGTACCTCCCCGCCAGCAACATAACGTAGCAAGGCGTTACCCAGTTCCGCCTGCAGCCCCGGCGCGCGCCGATAGTGCACCGCCAGGCTAAGCCCTTTGTCCTCCAGCAGCGCCGCCGGAAATTCCGCCAGCAAACGCGCCAAATCCGGCCGCATCCGCGCCGGCAAGCCATCATGGAGGATTACCTGAACCTGCTCGCCAAAGGCGGCGCGGATTTCCGCGCCATGCAGTCCGCTTGCCGGCAATGCCAGCGGCGCCGTCAGCCGATCGAGGTCGGCGATGGAGCGCCCGCTCAGCAGCGCCAGCGCACCGTTCACCCGTCGCGCTGCCGCCGCCAAGGTCGGCACCAGATCGTCCGGCACCGCCACCGCATCGGGTGTCGCGGCAAAATCGATCAGCGTCCCATCCATGTCGAGGAACAGCGCAAGCCCATCCGCGGCAGGCGCCGCCTCGATCACGTCCATGCGCTCACCCGTTGCCGCACCGCAAACGCGCCGCGGCGATCGCGGTTCGGATTGCGGTGCGGATAAGTTTGCAGCCGACGCGGACCCTTCCGCCGCTGCTTGCACACCGGTGCAGCCCCCCGTACATGCCACCCCGCATGCAGCCCACCGCCCTTCCGGAACAGTCCCGCGCCGCGGTTGTCGACCTCGGCTCGAATTCCGTGCGCCTCGTGGTGTTCGAGGGCCGCGGCCGCAATCCCGCAATCATCTTCAACGAAAAAGCCGTGCTGCGCCTCGGCCGCGGCCTGCATCAAACCGGCCGACTCAACGAGGAGGGCCTCGATCAAGCCCTCATGGTGCTCTACCGCTACCACGCCCTCGTGCGCGCGATGCACGCCGACCCGTTCGAAATCCTCGCCACCGCCGCGGTGCGCGACGCCAGCAACGGGCCGGATTTCATGCAGCAGGTGCGCCGCGCCCTTCCCGGCGTCGAAGTGCGCATCCTCACCGGCGAGCAGGAAGCACGCCTCTCCGCCGCCGGCCTGCTGTGCGGCATTCCCCAAGCCGATGGCATCCTGTCCGACATCGGCGGCGGCTCGATGGAGGTTGTGCACCTGCGGGCCGGCCTCGTGGAAGCCGCGCAAACCCTGCCGCTCGGCGTGCTGCGCCTCGCCGACCGCGCCCAAGGCGACCCGATCCGCGCCCGCGCCATTGCCGAAGCCGCGTTGGAACAGGTGCCGTGGCTCGCGCAAGGCGTCGGCCGCGACCTGTATCTGGTCGGCGGCGCCTGGCGCGCCCTGGCCCGCATCCACATGGAGCAGACCGGCTACCCGCTCGCCATCGTGCATCATTACACCGTCGATCGGGAGGAGGCGCGCGACCTCGCCGGCGTCATCGGCGGCGCCAATCGCCGGCAACTGGAACGCTTGCCCGGCATCAGCCGCCGCCGGGTCGACGACATGCCCTTCGCCGCTGTCGTGCTGCGCCGCCTGCTGCGCGCCACCGGCGCCAAACGCGTCGTGTTCTCCGCCAACGGCCTGCGTGAAGGCTGGTTCATGCGCCTCGTCTCTGCCGACGCCCAGGCAGCGCCCCCGCTGCTCGCCGCCGGCCAGGAAATGGCGGTCCGCTACGGCCGCAGCCCCACCCTGCCGCCGGACCTCGCCAACTGGACCGCGCCCCTGTTCGACACCGAAACGCAGGAGGCGCTTCGCCTGCGTGAGGCCGCCTGCTGGATGAGCGACATCGGCAGCCACGACCATCCGGAATACCGCGCCGAGCAGGCGTTCTTCCGCGTCCTCCGCCAGCCCGCCGTGGCGCTCGACCACCACGCCCGCGCCTTCCTCGCCCTCACCCTGGCCCTGCGTTACGATGCCGAACCAGATATGGCGTTCCTCGACACCGCCCGCATGCTGCTCGACATCGGCAGCCTGCGCCGCGCCGAGGTGCTGGGCACCGCGCTGCGCCTCGCCTACACCCTCTCCGGCGGCACCCCTGAGCTGCTGGCCGGCACCTCGATCGCGCGCGACCCCACGCGCCTGACACTGACGTTGAAACAGGGCAGCGGCGTGTTCGCCGGCGAAAGCGTCACGCGCCGGCTCGATCGCCTGGCACAGGCGCTGGGGTTGGAGGCGGCTACAAAAGTCGTTTAGAGGAAGCGGTTCTTTTTTGAAAAAAGAACCAAACTTTTGTCTGTTGAAGTCGCAGCCAACAAGCAATGTGATTGCGCAACCAAGGTATCAAAAGTTTTTTGTTTCTTTTTTTCAAAAAAGAAATACTTACTTCTCCCTCCCCACCCGCGCAATCAACTGCGCCATCGCCCGCGCGCGGTGACTGGCAGCGTGCTTTTCCGCCGGCGTCATCTCGCCGAAAGTGCGCGTCCCGCCAAGCGGAACGAACACCGGATCGTAGCCAAAGCCGTTCGTTCCGCGCGGCGGCCAAACGAAGGCACCCTCCGCACGGCCGAGAAAAGTGGCCGTCTCGCCGTCGGGCCACGCCAGACACAGCGCGCAACTGAACCAGGCGCGCCGGTCCGGGTTGTCGCCCAGCCCCTCCCGCACACGCAGCATCGCGGCGCCAAAATCCTTCTCCGGCCCCGCCCACCTGGCCGACAGAACGCCGGGATCGCCACCCAGCCCCGCCAGCGAAAACCCGCTATCGTCAGCCAGCGCCGGCAGGCCGGACGCCTGCGCCGCCGCACGCGCCTTCAACGCCGCATTGCCGGCAAAATCGGGCGCGGTCTCTTCAGGCTCGGGCAAGCCCATCGCGCCGGCCGAGACGGTTTCGACACCCAGCGGCGTCATCAGTTCGGCGATTTCGCGCAGCTTGCCGGCGTTATGGCTCGCCAGCAGCAGGCGCTCGCCCGGCAGGAGCGTGCGCATCGGTCAGTCCCCCAACGCCGCCCGCTGAGCCGCGAAAAGCTGCGCCGTCCCCGCCTTCGCCAGCGCCAGAAGCTCCAGGAACTGCGCCTCCGAGAAGGCGTGCTGCTCCGCGGTGCCCTGTATCTCCACAATGCCGCCCGCGCCGGTAAGCACGAAATTGGCGTCCGCTTCCGCGCCGCTATCCTCGACATAATCCAGGTCCAGCACCGCCGCCCCGCCGACCAGGCCACACGACACCGCGGCCACCTGCCCGACCAGCGGCACCGCGGCCAACACCTTGTTGGCAACCAGTTTCCGAAACGCCAACGCCAGCGCCACATACCCGCCGGTAATGCTGGCGCACCTGGTGCCGCCATCGGCGTTCAGCACATCGCAATCCACCGTAATGCACATCTCGCCCATGGCCCGCCGATCCACCACCGCGCGCAGACTCCGCCCGATCAGCCGCTGGATTTCCTGCGTCCGCCCACTCTGCTTGCCGCGTGCCGCCTCGCGATCGCCCCGCGTGTGCGTCGCGCGCGGCAACATGCCATACTCCGCCGTCACCCACCCCAGCCCCTGATTGCGCAGAAAGGGCGGCACCCGCGATTCCACGCTTGCGGTGCACAGCACCTCGGTGCCCCCCGCGCGGATCAGCACACTTCCCTCCGCGTGGTGGGAAAACCCCGGCTCGATCGAAAGAGTGCGCAACGCATCAGCGGCGCGGCCCGATGGACGCATTTGTCAATTCCCCAGTGCAGTGGCCGTAGCTACGGCCTGTCGGGTGCGAACGCCATAGCCGAAGAAGGAGTAGTTCGTTTTTGAAAAAGAGAACCAAAAAACTTTTGATTTTCAAGGCGTTGGTGCGGGCCACGGGGGTCGAACCCGTAAATCCCGAAGGACCCGAGATTTTAAGTCTCGTGCGTTTACCAGTTTCGCCAGGCCCGCCGCCGCGACGTGTAACAATGTAGGCGAGGTCGCGCGATGATGCCAGACCAACCACGCGGGGCACATCCTGCCCGCCGGGCAACATCTGCCGAGGTAAAATCGTTCGCGTTACACGGCAAATTCGCGGCAGCCCAGACCGGCCGCGTGGCACGGCGGTTGCTGAAACAGGGTTTACCCAGCCAGAAGCGCAAGGAACGATCCTGTGACAATTTCCCCCCTAACAAATAGCCTACAGGTGCCCGCCCGCACCGGCACCGTTTCCGGTGGCCGCCCAGGTGACGGCACCTATTCAACAAGCAGCAGCCGCAGCGGCGACACCACCACAAAAGACGTTACGAAAACATTCGCCTCCGGCCGAACCGTAAACGACATCATCGACATCACCCATAATCCGGACGGCAGCATTTCACGAAGTTCTACCAACGCGCTTGGCAATGGCAAAACAACGCAACGCGACACCACCTTGTCGGCATCTCAAAACGGCACTCGCACGATTACCGGCACCACCACCAACGCCGCCGGCGACACCGATGAAATCAGCGGAACGCGGGCAACCGGTGCCCAAGGCAGGGACACGTCGTTGACATTTACCAATGCGGCCGGCCAGACCGCGACCTCGAACGATGCGTCGTCAACCACCGGCTCCGTGACGATTTCGGATATCACAGGAACGTCCTTCAGAGGCCGGCAGATAGCCGAAGACATTACCAAGACCCAGCTCAGCTAACGCTCGTTTGGCAAATCGACAAGGCAGGAAGCATTTCTCCCATGGCTGACGCCGCCGTAACAAAGCCGCGCTCCAGAGAGAAAGAGTAAAAGTTTTTTGGTTCTTTCCTTCAAAAAAGAACTGCTGCCCTGGCTTAGAGCATTTTCAGCCTGACTGGAATCGCTCGATTGAGGCGGGCATCTTGAGGCTGATACAAATGCTCTGCAAACAACAACCTGGAGCGGCCCGACGGACGCTGGCGATTTTCCAGTCAGG
>Ga0116229_10007099_pt1 | contig 17850 bp, 7 predicted proteins | sample S1TSphgellanicum_3_FD_87313 | JGI IMG/M metagenome (GOLD analysis project Ga0116229, IMG submission 87313) | Host-associated microbial communities from peat moss isolated from Minnesota, USA - S1T2_Fc - Sphagnum magellanicum MG | ecosystem: Host-associated > Plants > Peat moss > Unclassified... | reverse complement strand
TATATATATATATATATAATTTATTTCAATGTATAAGGTGTTTAGAATTCATTATGAAAATAATATTTTAAAATATATCTAAAATATACAAAGAATGACCTCCTATGATTTGCACAAACCAAGAAACAACAAAATTAGTACAAATTGAAATCAAAATGGTGGATGAATGAAATCACAAAAAGACACTCACATGATTCACCATGGGTAAGATTTCAAAAAATCTTTCCTTCCTATAGAATAATTTGTAAATATTGATAAGAATTACATTGAAATGCCACAATTTTTTATATTCCCAAGTGAAAGTCCCCAAAATTTCTCAAAACTACTTAATATGAATTTTTAGTAGTTCTTGAAGGCAAAGTTATAACCTTTCAAAGAAGAAATCAACACCATATTGCACATTCTAATTAGAGGTGATTTGACCCCTTTATTGGACATTTTAGTAGTTAAAAGTCAAACTACCAATTTGAATTCTAACCATCTTAAATGGTTATAACTTGTGTTTCAAATTTTCAAATAATGAATGCACCACCACTTTAGATATATAATTTTCAAGACTTTTCCAATAATCTAAAGAAGGCCCAATTTGAATAAGGTTTAGTCCCTACATTCACAATACAAGAGATAAAAACTTAAATGGTTTTGGAATACAATGATCTACATGGCTAAAGTTTAGTCTTTATCAAGTCTACACCAAATGGGGAGCTCATCACACCTAATTAAAGACCTACCTTTATGGGGATTATTCACCAAAAACATGTAAATTTGCTTTTGTGAAAGTCTTTTCTATAATTAAAATGACATATAAGTTTATTACGATATGGGTCAATTACATAGAAGGTGTATCCCAAGATTTATTAAAAAGCTAATATGAAATCATGAAAAAAAAAAGAGTTCAAATCTCCAACCACAAACCTTTAAATACTTAAAGTGGAGAATGGATGTATTATCAACCCTATTCATCTACGTGTAACAACAATTGTTTAACACCTATGTAACTTTGTCAAGTGATATCAAGGGTTAATGTCAATTCCCAAGTTTGTAATGAAATGCAAGTTTAGGGCACATTCCTTAATTCCTAAGAAAAATGAAGTTAGGAGTTTGTCAAGTGATGGGATTAGGCTAAATTCACAAAAGGGAGTTCAAGGTGTGATTGCACAAACCAACAAAGAGGGTAATTAGCATAAGTTAAAACCAAAATGCTACATGAACAAGACATGGGCAACAACTTTCACAGAACCCAAAACCCAGACTTAAAAAGAAGCCACCACCTCCTTTTCCTAACCTCTTCTTCTATAATATATTTTATGATCAATAACAAGGTATTAAAGTGAGAAAACTCCCAAGAATTTCAAGACTCCCAAATGTTTTGGGTTTTTTCTTGTGTTATGAATTCCACATTTTTATGAACTCATAATTTGGACATACAAATTTTGATTAAAAAGTTCTCAAAGGAAAAGTTGTAGCCCTTGAAGAGACCTTTCCAATTTCATATCACATGCTTAATTCAAAAGCCATGGCCTATTTAATAAAAAAATAGTGGTTAAAAATAATGGTGCTAATTTGATTCTTTGCCATTCTTTTGACCATAACTCTTAGTTCACAACTCCAAATGGAAAATGTAAGCTCACTTTCAATATCTACACTTCAAGAAATTTGTAATGGTATATTGAAGGCCCAATTTGGATAACTTTTACTACTTGCATTTTTTCTTCAAAGATTTGGGAGTTGGTAGGACTTCAATTTTCAATACAATAAATGCATGGCTTTTCAAGTTGTCCAACTTGATTGTCTAGTTTGTTTTGACTAAAAATTTGGTCAATTTGATAAAAATATTTAACTCTTGAAATGACATGTTTATTTTGATTGGTTCAATTAATTAAAATGACATTTTTTTATTAATAATTAAATGTGACATTTAGTCACATTGAACAAAACATGAATACCTATAGTAAAAAAAAAACATAGTTGTTGTCAAATGGGACATTCAATTTTGTTTAGACTAGATTCATAATTACATAAATACAAAATTTAATTATATTGGGTTATATTGATCGGTCAACTTGACCAATTATCATTTGACTATTAGTCAAAATGACCATTGTCATTCAATAGGTAGATAGGATAGGTAAACTAAGTAGATAAGTAGGTTATGTAGGTTAGGTAGGTAGGTTAAATGGACTAGGTAGGCTAGTTAGGTGGGTAAGTAACTAAGTAGGTGTTTAAGTAAATAAATAGGTGGGTTAAGAAGGCTAAATAGGATGTAGTTAAATAGGTGGGTTAAGTAAGTTAGGTAGGTCGGTATGTAGGCAAGTAAGTTATGTAGGTAAGCCAAATAAGTAAATATGTTGCGTAGGCTAAATATGTTAAGTAAGTTGGTAGGTTGAGCAATTCCGTAATTAAATAGCCTACTAGGGTAAGTAAAGTAAATTTTAACTAACTAAATGGTAGTTAGTTAGTTAGTTAGGTACCTAATTAGTTAGGTAGGTAGTTAAGTAGACAATTTTGAGTTAGGTAGTTATTTGAATAGGTTTTAGGTAGTTAAATAGTTAGGTTATTTAGGTTTGGTAGCTAAACACTTTAAGGTAGTTATGTTATGTTTTTAAAATTGGTTTTAAAAAAATGTTCAAAACATTAGGATGACATAATTTATTATTTGTTGAAGATGAAGTGCAATGGTTGAAGATTTGGTTTTAAATTAGCTAGCCAACCTAATTAACCTAGATCAATATTTTTGTTTAGTTATGTTCATTAAATTAGCGAGGTTAATTAGGTCGGTTAACTAGGTTAAGACTAAAATAACTTAACCTAGGCTAGGTAAGTCAATTAGATGTTAGGCTACAAGGTATGTCAGGTTTTTAGCATAAGTGCTTACATTATTCTAAGTTTTACCTAATTACCTATTTACTTAAACTTTATCTACATATTGAATTAAATTTTCATTCATTTTGATTAACAATCAAGATGACAATTGGTCAAGTTAATTAGTTGAAATGACTAACAAAAAAATTGTCAAAAAAATCATTAGTAAAAAAAACCATCAATATTATTATTATTATTCTTTAAAAAGCCAATAGTCAAATTGGTCATGTCAAATTTGACTTGATTAATTTGACAATTTGGTCAAATGGGACATCACTACAAGAAATTACGGTTTTTTTTACTGGGAATTTTGGTAAAAAATACCCCCTTTATGGGTTTTTTGTCCCCATGTCCAACTTGAACAAAATGTAATTTTGGACAAGTCAATTTGGACCTGACCATTTTGACTAGGTCTTTTTGATTGGTATTTTTTACTGGGTATTTTTTACTAAGTTGTTTTTACTAAACCACCATGACAATAATATAATTTTGGCACCAACCAAAATAATATATATATTATTTAAAATTAATACGAAAATATTAATTAATTAATTAATTACCCTACCTACGTTACCCTACCTTACCTACTTAATTAATAAACCTAATAATTAATGCTCAAAATTATTTATTTATTTACGTTTCAACCCTATGTCCTAGGTTTAGGCTAAGCCACTTGCTTAACCACCTAGGCTAGGCCAAAGCCCCTAGACTAGGCCAAGTAGCCTAGGCTAGATGGTTTGGTAGGCTTTATAACATAGGTTACTTAATTAGATCACCTAAGTAACCAAGGTAGCCTAAGTTGCAAGTGTGGGGATTTGAACTCCTCACCTCCATATTAAGGAGTCAAGTCCTTAACCATTGCACCACCACCCCATAGGGTGATTTTTTTTAAACAACATATTGTAATGGACATGATTTTAGATCAACATATTGTAATCAATTTCATTGAATTTTTTTTCAACATATTGCACTAAATGAATTTGAACGTTTTTACACTACTTACATAAATAGGTAGGTTATAGGTAGGTTAGCCTACGTAGGTAGGAAGCGCCTATTAATAAATGCATGTACTTAGGTAACATGTAGGTTATAGTTTATTAAGCCTTATAAGTACCTACTAGGTTTATGCTTATACCTACTTATGCTTATGCTATTTAGTAGGTTATGTAAGTACTTACTAACCTATAATTAATAAATTTAGCCTAGACATACTAGGTAGGTAGCCTAGCGTATTAAGTAGGTTTAGGTTTAAATTACTTACCTACTACTAGACTAGGTTACCTACCTAATAGCTTAAATGGCCTAACCTAGGTTAATACATACCTACTTAATAGGCTTAAGTGGCCTAGGTAGCCTAAGTTAGGTTACGTACCTATTTAATAGGCTTAAGTTATGTTAACCTAGGTTACCTAGGTTATGTACCTACCTAGTAGGCTTAGGTTTGGCTAACATAGGCTACCTAGATTAGGTTACGTACCTATTTAATAAGTCTAGATGGCCTAGGTTAGGCTACCTACCTTGTAGGCCCAGGTGGTTTAAATTAGACTACATATGTACCTAGTAGGCTTAAGTGGCCTATGTTAAACTACCTACCTTGTATGCCTAGGTGGCCTATGCTATGTACGTAGCTACTAAGTAGACCTCAATAACCTAGGTTAAGTTACTTTATACTTAATAGGTCTAAGTGGTTTAAGTTACTTACCTAGTTAATAGGATAGGTTACCTACCTATTAGGCTTAGGTGGCATATGTTATTTACCTAATAGACCCAGGCTATGTACCTATAAAAGGCCTAGGCTAATAGGCCACCTACATGGTTAATAGGTCTACTTAGTAAGTTTAAATCACATAGGATACCTACTTAAAAAGCTTACAACACCTATTTATAGGCTACTTAATAGTCTTAGGCTATGTCCTAGGTAACTTATTAAATAGGTCTAGGCTAGGCTACTTAGTTACACTATCAGTTAGGTTATTACTTAACAAATAACCTACTAACCTATTAATTATGCTAGGTTAGATAGGTAGTTTAAGCCTAACCTAACTTATTAATTATGTTAGGCTAGGTAGGTAGCATAAGCTTAACAAGTAGGCTAAATCATCAAATGAGTATGGTTCATTTGACTAAGTGTTAAATTATAATGGTCAATTTGATTAAAGGTCAAATCAAGATGGTCAATTTAACTAAACCTTATTCATTCAATATGGCCAATTTGATTAAGCATGATCAATTTGATGGACATTTGTCCATTTTGACCAAATTTTCCACTTGACACTTAGTTTAAAAAATCACTTTAGTCAAATGTATTGGTGAAATGTAACATGTGTTTTCATGCCCCAAACCTTTAATTGAAATGAACATACCCTTTGGTCAATGTGAACACTTTGGTCAAGTTGGCTTTCTGAAAAGCTGTGTTTTTTTATAGTGCATTGTGACAATTTGATTGTTTTTGGTCAATTTTTCTAGTTCAACAAGCCATGATTTCTAATAGTGTTTGAAAGTGTAAAAACTATTCGGGAGGACTTACTATCCCACATTCGTGAGATTGTGTTTAAATCCCAATTTCCCCACTCGCCCCTTTTTTCACTTTAAATGTAAGCAAAATAAAATGAGCATTTGATAACCTTTATTAAAACTACATGCAAGTAGACATAAAATAATAACAAAACCCATCATAAAATTGTGAAACATTTAATGTTTTAAATTAAATAATTCAAGATAAAATATTTTTTCATTATTTTTAAATTTCACATTGTAAAAATATGTTTCAAATACATGTCAAGGAGTTGCAACAAAAAAATAAAAAATTAATTAATTAAAAAACTTATATATATAATGATTTTTTCAAATAGATGATGATCTTAACTTAATACATATCTATTTCATTCCATAAGGGTGAAATCATTCCATAACATTTAGGTTGAAGGTGGTAAATTCAATGATTAAAAAAAAATCATGTTCAATAGACACAGAAGAAGGGGGTTATACCCTCTTTGTATATATTTGGGTGAATGGGATAAATGTTTGTATTTTCCATTTTTAATTTATAAATATGGAGTTTTGGAAATTAATGAATTCTTAGATATTTTTATAAAATAAATCAAACATCTTTCATTATATTTTCAATGTGACTTGTTCATTTTATAAATGTATTTTCAAGGTTTTTTCAATGACTAATTTATTTGAAAATGTTTATAAACTTGGGTTCCACATTTTTTTGCACTACTAGTGATGATCAACCTTTAGAAGGTAGAATATATAATGTTTAATTTTGTAAATTAGCTTGTCATTAGTTTTTAAAAACTTCCATGTTTTCAAATTGGGTTTGATATTTCTTTAACGATAATACAAGTGCCTCATTGGGGGGAGGGGGGGAGGGGGGATGGAATAAAAGCCATGGATTTGTTTTTTTTGGAATAATCCATCAACTTTCCGAGCTTGTTCCAAAAATCAATGGTGCTTGCACTAGAACATGCATTTATGCCCTCCCCCATGTTCATTTACTCACCCTTTGTAAGGCATTCACCCGTTGATAAAATGTTCACATCTTTTTATTTATACATGATTCAATATGTCCAACAACAAAAATACAAAGTTGGAGTGAACAACATATAAGAATTATAGTTGAGTTATAATATTGGTTTCTTGCAATGTATTTAAAGATGGGTGGGTGATCAACATAAGTTTTGTTCCATGAAATATATGAGTGGAAAGAGGCACCAATCTTGAACTTGAATAACAATAATAAACTCATCTCCATAACAAGAATTGAAATTTGTCACCTCTGACACCAAAACATTGTACAAAAATCTATTCTTTTTTTGACCTAAAATAAAGAAAAATGGGGGCACAAAAGAACTAAAAACACAAGCAAGGCCATCTTCATGTACTAAACATGAAAAGTTGGTAGACTTTAATTTTGATTTTCTATTGCAATGTGGAACAAAAATAAAATGAAAAAACATTTCTTATGTAGTGAATTTTCATTCACTTTCTATAGAAAGGCAAAAGAGTTTTCATAAGAAAATTTGCAAAAGAGTCTTTGGAGAAAGAAAATGTGTTAATATGGTTGGATTTCAAGGAATGTTAGTTTTTCAAATCATAATATTCAAACAATAGGATTTAATAAGTTGTTTATATATGGAAGGATTTAAAATATATATTTTTCATTTCTAACATGTAGTCAAATTTGGTTAATGCCTCTTGTGGATGATCACTTGTATGGTTACATCAAAATTTTCATAAAAATAACCATATTGATGTTCAAGTTGCTTTGTGTTTTGTAAGAAAAGAAATATCATGTAGGTTGTACAATATGGACCCATTGCCCAATAACAGAGGAAAAAAAGAAGTTTTCCCATGGTTATACATACATTTGATAGATAGGAAACATAATATTGTATTGGGAAATGGTGATTGGGAGGGCCCAACCAAGTAAAAAGGCCACACTTGAGCCAAATTTATTTGCAAGCCCCTCATGAATGAAATTTGTGATTTAAAATTGAACACATGTAATGTAGCCATGTTTTAATCTCTTAGAAGTAGAACCTCAATCTCTAGAGGTTTTCATTTCACCTTTAGGAGAAAATCAAATTTGTAAAGGCCAAAAAAATGTTATCAATTTCCAATCTTTAAGCATCATTTCTTGCCTAATTGTAGTCTAACACAAGGACTTTTGTATGTAGAAAGTATGGGTCCTAAAATCCTTTCAATAGCTTTTGTCATTTGTAGGTTGCAAGGATAGATTTTACAAATCCAAAAGTTTTTGAAACTTTATGTTTTGGGTGCAATTGTTGCTATTTTGCAAAACTAAGACTTAGATACTAGTAATGAACAACATATGAGACTTACAAATAAAGCAAGTTGATTTGTAATTGGATTTTTGTCATTGAAAGAAAAATCAAAACTTGGTGACATTAATCCAATCATGCATTATTCCAAAAGAAAATCCTTCATTTAAATTTTGCTTTATTTTGAAATATAAAAAATAATCACAAAAGGGAAAGAAAATTGGAGGAAAAGACATTAGAAAATAATTTGCAAAAGGCTTTTTACAAAAAAAATTGCAATTTAAGAGTTTATCAAAGAACATTTTGCAAAAACATTCTCAAAAGAAAATTTTGGCAAATGGACGATGCCATAGCTCATGCCACTCAACCACATGCATTGTTGGAAGGAAAATAAAATAAAATAGTTGTTACTTCTACTATTATTGTTGTTGTTGTATTATTATTCTCCTTTGACTTCTGCAAAAATATTGGCCAAATCCTTGTTGGATGCCATAGGAGATGATTGTTCAGAATTAATTAGAAATGCATACTACCATTATTGATCTAGCTAATTCCACCACCTTGACAACAACATAAAAATGACAAAAGTACCAACAAATGCACCATTATAATGAATCAAAGATCACATATCTTGATGACTGGCAACCCAATTTTAAAACTTTTCCAAAAATCAAAGAGTGAAATTATTGAAAAATATTTAAGATTTATAAAGGGTTAGTTGTTGACAAAGATTTAAAAGTTTCCTTTGCTCTACACCTGTAAAAGTTGTCACAAATTCCTTATGTTTTCAATGTTGGAATGGTATCATTTTGTTGTTATGGGTGCAAACTTCATTTTCATTTGATATCCCATCCAATCACCAACAAATCACAAACTACAATTGATTCCACAAGATCATGAAGATTAACAAACTTTGGTTGTGATTTATAACTCTTGAATAATTCATTAAAAAAATTGTTCTAAACATGTGTAATAATTTGATTTTGGGTTGATATAATTCATTGAGAAGAATTAATTTAAGAATTCAACAAATGTCAAAAAATTATAGCTTTTGTTTACCCTACCCAATCATGGTGGTTTCATTGTTCAACTTTTCATTGAAGTGGTTGGTAATGTTGTTAAGCAAGGTGGTGGTGTTTGTCCAAATTGTTAGCTATTAATCCACTTCATGATGACATGATCAACACAAAATTAGTTTGTAATCCTTGAAAATAATGTTTGTAAAATAAATAAACTTTTACAAATAAATATTGCTACAAAGAATTTAATTGGACCATGCAAGTTTATCCTAGACCCTGAACTAATCAAAACCTTATTTGTAAAATGTTACTATAAATTTTTTTTTGAAAATATTGATTTTAACAACTAATGAGGATGATGTGAATTATTAATTCTTGAAAAATAATTCCAAATTGGGTGTAGATCATTTTGAAATCATAAATGAATCTTGTTATATTTTAATGACCCATTGGGACCTATTGTCTAAATATGGCAATTTCAAAAAAACAGTCCTTCATTTAGAGAATGCATTCATCAAACCCTATTGCATCCTTAAAAACTTGAACAAAAGAATCAACTATTTTGTTCATAGATTGTATTAGTCAAAATTGATGAATTTTTGCAAGTTCAATTGTAGATCGAATCTTGTTTCATTTTTGAAATCACATTATATCAAAGATTGTTGCATCCTTGCAAACTAAAACATAAATGAATTGTTTCATTCAAAGATTATATTCATTTAGCTTCGTTACATCCCTACCAAGCTTAAACACAAATTAATTTGTGAAGAGATCAAAATACATCATCACAAGAGATTTTTTTACCTTTTTTCAAATAGGAAGGCACACACTTATTTTTAGGAACACTACTATTTAATATTTATGAAATTATTGAAGATTTGGTTTCAAAATTATTTATAGGAACAACAACAAAACAATTGAAAAATCTAAAAAGGAAAAATGCACAACTCACGTAATAGCAAAGTTTGAAGAAAAGGAATGATGCATAAATTAGAAAGGGAGGTGATATGGCATTGTTGCACAATGTTTTAGGGTTTTATTTATAACTTCATCTACCATCTAGCTTCTTTCTTTCTTCACATTTGAGCATCTTCATTAGTTGAACAATCACACAACAATTTGTGCATGAAAACCAACAACAAATGTTTTGCAAATTTTACAAAAGTATTTTGAATGAATAGCTCATTATTCAAATCAATTTGAAAAAGCAAAGTTCATAAAAGGATGATTGCTATGAAGTAAATACCCTTACCTTGGGTTTCAAATGACTCCCATTGTGTGAGCCAAAAACATTGTAATTGGGGACAAAAGAACAAATATAGGGGTAGGATCCACCTGTTTCTCTTTACAACAAAAGATTTGAGCAAAAGATAGTGAATTTCACAAGCCTTGAAACATAAAGAAAGAAAATTAAGATTCTACCAACGTCCATGAAATAATGTGCAAGAAAGAAAAGCATAAGGTAAAGAGGTGTACCTAGTTTCATCTAAAAGGAAGCATGCTTGGACCACGATCTCTAATGAAAGTTTCACGATTCTCTAAAGGACTTTTACAACACCTCAACTTGTCATGGAAAACATAATTTTCAAAGACTTGTTTTTAGCCTAAGATGCTTAATTTAGAGTTCACATGCAATCTAATGGGTCCACTCTGCTAGGTTGCACTTGATGTACATACATAACATAAAACAAAGTCAAGCCAAACATGCTTATGAAAATTTTATTGTATTTGCTAACACATTGTTGCCCAAAATTTGACACTCGACAAAAAGGGATGAGAAAGGATGGCAATCTCAACATTTTGATCTTTGACCCACATGTCAAAATAGGAATATTTCTTTTCATGATTTTTGCAACCAAAAATTTGGCAACTTAAGAACTCTTTATTCAACACTTTTAGTTTAATCCATATAGTTTCCCACTTGTTTCCAACAAATAACCTTCACACTTGTTACAAACCATCACCAAAATCATGAACACTTGCTTGCAAAGAAACAAACCTCAAACCCAAACAATTATTTGGAAGTGAAGTGTATACCTATACTTCAACAGTTGAAGCAACAATTCCTCTTGTCTTGCTCACATCTTGCATGCACCCACTCAATCTTTGATATAGGTGGAAAAATTTAAAAAAACCTAATGCAAAATGAGTGAGCAAATGAACAACGAAATGCGGAAAGCATGACAAGTATTAATAACATATTGTTGTTGACGGAAGGTAAGCCATGAAGAAAAGTTACAACTTCCACAATGGAAAGAAACTCCAAAAACTCATTTCAACCAAAAACAATTGCATTGTATTTTAGGATAATGCTTGGAAAAGACTTAACACTCTATGTGGGATGTGGTCAATATTGGTTGAGGTCCAAATGTGGGGTTTGGGTGAAGAATCAAGATGCTCTTCTTACATGTACAAACTCTTGATTTCAAGTTCCCTGCCAACAATCTCTGTGAGATCCATGATTGACTGCCACATTACTTTCATTGTTGGAACGTGTTCTGACACTATGTTTCGTGATTTGATTTATGTACAGGAATTCCAGGTTGACCCTATCTTTTTTGGCTGCTCATTTCCATACATAGTAAGCACAGAGTGAGGATTCTCAATGGGTCCCCTGTGTATGTTGATCCAAGTGCACCAAATTTAGGTGCATATACACAAGACAAAAATAAGAAATAAGAATTTGCAGACAGTGTACTTTCATTCTTTCATTTCATCCCTTTCCTCACCCATCTCCTACATAGGGAATTTGTAGCTGCTCATGTACTGTCATCTTTTCATCTAGATTAGTTGAGTTTCCTGGGTCCCTCTTGTACACGACTTGCACTCATTCCCATTCCCCTGCAACTTGCAAGTATTGTATGTGTACATCACTTTTACCCAGGTTAAAATTGGTTAATGTAGCCAGTTTGGACCTGGGGCTATTGGATTTCTATTTGCCCACAATTTACCTGATCCCAAGAGTTATAAAAACTTGAGTAACCAGGGTTAGGTAAAACACCCAGAGTTCCAAATTGCTAATATTCTATGAGAGCATGCATGGCCTGTTGTCAATTTTTGACAGAACATAAATATCACAGAAGTGTGAAAATGAGGTTGCTTCTGCAAACTCGCGTCTGGATAGGCAAAGGTGATTAACAAAAAAGAAATTGCTTATTTGTAGTTACTTGGCATTGTTGTTTTATCACCAGTGATTGCCCATGTGTGACACATGAATGCTCCCTTGCATATAGTATTTTAGTGTTTATGGGTGGAAGGGGGGTAAAAGTTAACACAAAATTTTAATGCAATAAATATTGGTATTGCCTCAAATACAATGCATGACTAGAGTTGCTCTTGGGACAAAATATATTGAAGGATGGTATGCAATAGTTGGATCTTCGTTTGCCCTAAAAATAATTGTAGCTGCAAGACAATTCTCAACAACCAATGTGACAGTTAAGAAATGAGCAAGTCACTAATTGTCTTCGCATTTTAAAATGCAAAAACCCGATCGGGTTCTGTCATTAGATAGGTTGTATAAATTTCAACAGCATGGTTAGTGTAAAGCCCATAGGACAATCCCAAATGCTGACCAGAGTGAACCAGCACACACCAGTGCAACATCGGCTGGCTTAGTTGTGATGAACCTCAACTGAGGTAACATTTGGTTTGACCTTGGTAACTCATTCTGTGAGAAGTAGGTCCTATATATAGGTAGATAGGTATGAAAGTGCTTTATTACTAGGTTGGTAAATGGTATATGCGAAGGTAAGGGCTGTTTTTACCAGTGTTGGGCGGTTCTCAGTTTTTTAGAACTGTCCAGTTCAGTTTTTAAAAGAGTTTGTAAGAACTACCCAACTTGTTTTTTTTTATAAAAAACTTCTTTAAGAGAACCAGTACAATTTTAAAATTTGAATCTTTTGTCCAGTTGATTGGAATATTACTTTTGCGATATTAACTTGGCTACTATCTCATCCTAGGCCCCTTACAAATTTGGGATATTGGTTTTGATTCTGAAAATGAGACTCAATTCCAATCTGGTTCCTGGGAATGCAGACCAAAACCGACGATTAACTACGAGTTTAATCTCTAGTTAGCCCTCAATTCTAGTTTTTTTTTCATTAATTTCGTCAAAAAATCTTAATTTTGGTTCCAGTTCTGGTTTGACACATAAATAGAATCAGGAATTTGGTTCTGGATACAGTCCTCAAAAGGTTCTCGTTTTGGTTCAAAATCAGACCCAGTTCCAGTTCAATTTTTACTAGCTGGAACTCCAAATTGGGTACGTGCCCAACATTGGTGTTTATTGTTTACGGCATCCATGAGAGTGAGTTTTTAATTATTTTTCCCATTCCCACCTGGAATCATGAAATAAAGTGGCCGACCATTGAGGCTGGCCAATGAAATGGGATCATTTTCTTTTGTTAACCCTTTTGGAGGTCATTGTGTCCTATGCATATTTACAAGTCAAAACTAAGTTTCAGGGTATTGAAAGGTGCTGTATAATGTATTTCATCCTGCGTGTTGTGTGTGCAGGCCAATTGTATTGCTGCTGGTGGAGATGCTGTAAGGCTAATGGGAAACTTTATGAAAGTATTGTGTATAAAGAATGAAATCAAACTGACACTTTGCTATTTTAGTTGCACTTAAAGCAACAAAGCCACCTACCTAATGCCCCCCAACCCACCACCATTGGATCCAGTTGCCCCCTATGCCTAATATGACCTGCATTATAGTTGCCACTTGGGCCATTTATTGGTTCACCACCTACCCCATGTTCATGCAACTTTTTCTCATTTCCCCTTCATGGATGCCACATACCATCCTAATACCCACCGAAAGGTTGCCATGCAAAAAGTCCTCCATATGACACCCTTCTTACTTTTTCTTTGAAGGAAAAAAATGTATGGATGATAAAAAGGAGAGCCTAGGACACCATCTGTGCCTATTTCAAGGAATGATGCAACCTAAAAAGCTCAACACTCATCTTAGCTACCAAGAAAATCATACCTTTTTAAAACATCTAACATCATCTATGTTGTCCTCTTTTCTTTCTATATTGCATAAAGTACATACACAAGAAAGAATAAACTACTTTTTTAAGGTTTTAAGTGTAGACTTGAAATTAAAGTTCACAAATGTTTCATGTAGATATTCATGTTGGACATTATGTATTATTTTTACCATGGCAAGGCAACTTAGGAAACACCTTGGCTCATCCTCATCACTAGAATGAAATAGTGAAAACTTGAAGCTTACATGAACACTTAAGATTGGTTCATTTTGCAATTGCACACTTCCATATTTGTTAACAAAATCTTTCATGTAAAGGAGTTCACAATCTATCCTACTTATTATATTGTGCCTATCAAATTGCTGATCTCAATTAACAAATCAATATGGACATTGGAAACTGTTGCTTTAAAACACGTCTTTAAAAAAGTTTAATATTGCACGTTAAAATCTTGTTTCATCTTCATCAATATTGGAACAAATCAAAATATATTTTGATTATGAAAAATCAAATTGTGCATGTCAATTAGTCTCGATAAAGTGATGTGCTAACATGGGATTGGTTGAAAAGTTTTAAACAAAGTGGTGGAGGATAATTATATGGCTTACCTATGCTAGCAGAATGTTTGTTTTTATTCACAAGTTATGACTTGTTGATGTCCAAGATTATTCATGATATTTTTGTTGTAAACTTCTTACACACATGTGGAATGATGTTGAAGCATGTCACCATTGGAGTTTTTGAAAAATAATTGATCCAAATAATTAATTATCAGATATTTAATTCTAAATTTAGTTTTCAGATAATCATTCCAGATAATATCAGATAAATTATTTTGATAATTAATTTCTGAAATAAATCAATTAATTTAAATCACTATTTCAGAAAATTAAAAATTAAAAAATTAATTAACTTATATAAGTATTAGATAATTACTAATTTAATTGTGTGAATTACATAATGAAAAAAAACACAAAAGCTTATGTAGTTGCAATTCAATTTGTGACTAAAAACCAATTAAAAGATTTAAACCCATATGCTTTGTTTTTGAATCCTATGTCACAAACTATATAAATAAGGTGTGTTCTCTTATGTTCTCACATTAAAATACATGTGTCATTTTGGGATGAGTTCAAAAAAACTTAACCATAAAAGCAAAACAGAAAATAAAAATAATTATATGACTATTCTTTAATTCACTTAATCTTGTACTTTTCTACCTATTTGCCTACCTATGAAAATAAGTATGTAATGTAGGTATGTAAGTCTTAAGACCTAACCTACTTACCTATGGTTATGTATTGACCTACCTAACTATGAAAATAGACATTTATTTTAATTTTTCTTCAAAATTTAATTAATATATGTGACAATTTTTTTAATTGTGCTATGTGTCATAATCTCAAACCATCATTAACAATCATAATAGATGATGGAGATCAATATTTCAAAAAAATGAAATCCAAAAATCCTCATAATTTTAATGGATAGATGAAAACTAGTAAATCAACATGACGTTATAGTTGTAGTTGTAATGAAGTTGCATAGTAGTTGAAAATGAGACGTTTCAATAGAGTTGCAATGAGTTGCATTGTGTATATAGTGAGTTGTTCATGCAACTTGTTCAATAACACTCATAGTGTAGAAATACAAAAGTTGCAAGTGGTCATTGTAATTCAAAAACTAATTTATAGGGCTAGTTGCAAAACACCCATTTTTTCATAGTGATAGTTACATATGCACTATGTTATGACAAATCTAAATTTTAGTTGTACATGTGATTACAATTTATCACTATCACAAGTTTATATGAAAAGATTGATAAAAAGTGAACATACATCATCCATTATTGGTGGCATCTATTAATGATTGACAACCAAGTTGTTTGTAACTATATTTGTAACTATACACATATGATTGATTGACACATGACATTTATACTATTACAATTGTTTACTAAAGTGTACAAACATTTATTAGCAAATAGATAGGTTAATATAGGTTAATTTAGGCTAGGTTAAGTTAGGTAGACTAAGTTAGGCATGCTTTGTACAATAGGCTACCTATAAGTTAGGAGGTAGTTATGCTAAATAATCCTAATATGCTAGGCTAGACGCCTATTACCTACACACCTAAATTACATGCTTTGATACCATGTTAACAAATAGGAGATCTACTCAAGTGCAAACGTAAATATTTATTGAAAGAAAACTACAACATGATGCTCACAACACGAAACATAACATCAAGAATTCCTCAAGGTTTTTGTCACATGAAATACACAAACTTGTGTAATGAAGAAAATAGAACCAAACCATCAACACCAAGGTATTTAACTAAAAGATTAAACCACAAATAACCAAACTAATATAAGTAAAGAAAGTAATTCAACCTTGTGAAAGTAATTTAATTACTTTCCTACTCCAATAACAAATGAAACTAAACTAGTTGACTTTGAATTTTCAACACTCCCCCTCAAGCTCAAATCCACTTCTAGTACACCAAACATTTTTCTAAACTTCTGTAGCTTGTTCGTACTTAAAGCTTTTGTGAAAATGTCAACAACTTGATCTTTGGTACTAACATGAATAAGGTTAATTTCGTTTGCTAGAACTTTTTTTCTAATAAAGTGGTAGTGCACCTCAATGTGCTTTGTCCTAGCATGATAGACCGGGTTGTTAGCAAGTAATATGCTACTGATGTTATCACAATAAATGACAACAGGAGCATCCACTGACTGTCCCAAATCTGATAGTAATTTTTGTAACCAAACTACTTCACATGCAACAATTGTTGCATTTCTGTATTCTGCCTTCGTGCGTGATAGTGCAATTATTAGTTATTTCTTACTGCTCCAACCAACAGCACCACTTCCAAAAGAAAACATGAAACCACTTGTCGATTTTCTATCTGAAACATTGCTAATCTAATCAACATCCGTGTATCCATGTACTTGTAATTGGCTCTTGGTTTCATAAAAAATTCCACACTGCAAGGTATGTTTTATGTACCTTAATATGCGCCTCACCGCATCCAAATGTGGCTTTCGTGGTGTTTGCATGAATTGACTTACCACTTCAACTACATAATTCAAATCTGGCCTTGTGATGGTCATGTAAATCAAATTCCCCACCATGCGTCTACACATAGTGGTATCTTCCACAAGGTCTCCTTCATCTACACTTAACTTCACATTTTGCTCTAATGGAATTGAAATGGGTTTGCAACCCATCATCCCATATTCGGCCTATTTGTTCAAGGCATATTGCCTTTGTAGTAACCATATCCCTTTAGGGGCTTGGATTACCTCAATGCCAAGGAAGTAACGTAACTTTCCCAAATCCTTCATCTCAAACTTTTGCTTCAAAAGTTTCTTCAAATCAAAGATGTCTACATCACTATTTCCTATGATAATCAAGTCATCAACATAGATGACTATGATTACAATCCCATGATTTGTCTTTTTCACATATAGTGAAAAATCTGCATTGGATGTTTGAAATCCACTTATGACAAGATATTGACCTATCTTCTTTGACCAAACTCTAGGTGCTTGCTTTAAGCCATACAAAGCTTTCTTCAACCTACAAACCAAATTAAGGTATGTTTGGTCCAAATAACCTAGTGGTTGCTCCATGTACACTTCTTGTAAATCTCCATGAAGAAAAACATTTTTTACATCCATTTGATGTAAGGACCATCCTTTTGATGTTACCATAGCAATGATTGCTCTTACAGTTGTCATTTTGGCAACTGGACTATAGGTCTCCTCACAGTCTATGCCATAAGTTTAGGCATAACCTTTGGCAACCAATCTTGCTTTGTATCTGCTCACAGATCCATCTGCATTGTGTTTCATTTTGTACACCCATTTGCACCCAATTGCTTTTTTGTCTTCTGGTAAAGCTACCTGACGCACTCCCAACTCCTCAAAGGGCTCAAATGTGAGCCCAAGTAGAAAGCAGCGGAAAAGGAGGAGTCGAAGCACGCTCCTTAGCTCACAACACTTTGAGGGGTAGAGGGGCGTGTTAGAGCTCCGGGATGGGACTAGGAAGAGTTGAAGCTTTAGTCACTCACACGGGCCTGCACACAACCCACACAAGGTGGTTAGTGCAAAGTTGGAGCACCCTTGGTGCTAGGACGAGCCACGGGCAACACGGACACACAAGACTCACCACGGCCC
>Ga0116229_10007098_pt1 | contig 17852 bp, 18 predicted proteins | sample S1TSphgellanicum_3_FD_87313 | JGI IMG/M metagenome (GOLD analysis project Ga0116229, IMG submission 87313) | Host-associated microbial communities from peat moss isolated from Minnesota, USA - S1T2_Fc - Sphagnum magellanicum MG | ecosystem: Host-associated > Plants > Peat moss > Unclassified... | reverse complement strand
TAGCTCCCATTGTCCCGCGCCCGCTGCGAACCCGTCAACTTCCCCCGGTGAGGAAGTCGCTGATGGAGTTCACGACGAGCGCGGATGTTGTGCTGACCGCGGATTGTGGAAGGGATGCAGAACCGGTGCGGCCGGTGAGGATGTTCTGCAACACGGTGACTTGGTTGTTGATCGTCGCAGTTTGGGCGGTGGCCCAGGCCTGGGTCGCGGCGACCAATGCATCGAGACGAGCGTTGCGAGCTGCTGCGTCAGCCATGGAGAGAAGACTAGCCCACGCGCCGAAGAAGAACCATGGCTAAGGAAAAGGGACCAAGGTCCCTCTCCCTATTACTTGCGCAAGGGCTTTACCACGCGCCAATCGACGGGCATGAAGCCGCCCCGCGAGAGCCACTCATCGAGGGCCTCGAAGGCATCGGCCATGTTGCTGGCGGCAACGCGCTCAGCCATCGATCCTGCAGGTGCGGCTCGGTACTGCTTCTCTGCCTCGCGCAGGTTCTTCAGCGCCTTGTTAGGATCCATCGAGCACTGCCTTCGTGAGCGCGACGACGAGCTTCTTCATCGCGCTGACCTCTTCACGCAGGGCATCGTTCTGCGCCTCCTTGATGTCCTGCTGCGAGTCGTCCCACACACGCCCAGCGCTCTCAACGTTCTCCAGAAGCTTCTTCAGCTCCGCCTCCGCCTTGGTTCTAGGGCCCATCCTTCTTCTCCTGCTTGTACATGACGGGGAGCATCTCTTGAATGACCCTGGCTTTCTCGCTCATCTGGCGCGCCATGGCGTCCACCCTCGCCTCCAACTCCGCCTGCTGCTCCAGACTCCAGCAGTCCGTAACAAGTTCGTGGATGCGGTGCGAGAGCTCGGTGTAGCCTTTGTTCAGCTCCACCATGTTCTCCTTGATGACCTGCATTGCGCCGCGGTAGGTGCCCTTCACGCCGTGCTCTCCTTCGCCATGGCGTCTGCGAGGAACTTCCCCGCCTCGGACTGCAACAGCATCTTCTTGTCTGCATCCTCGCTCTTTGAGGCGATGTGACCGAGCGCGCTCGAGATGAAGTAGAGGTTCGGCACGCGTTCGTTCTCCGGGGTGTAGCTGATGGGTGGGAGGTCGATGATGTCGTCCCCCTTGTCGACGGCCGTCTGCAGCCAGACCATCTCGCTCTTCGTGAGCACGCCTTGAAGACGGCTGCGCACCTTGGTCCAGGGGATCTTCTCCTCGTGTGCGTGACGTAGGGCGAAGAGAACACGCTCAACCGTCTTCTCCGAGAGCTGCGCCTGCACTGCGTCGCGGATGGCCGAGCTCTGTGCAGTCACTTCCTTGTGCATCGTCTCCTCGCTGATCTCGAGGTCGCTATCGGTGATGACGCTGCCGAGATGCACGCGGCTGATGGTCTCATCGAGTACTGCCGACGTCGCCGTCTTCGCACGCCAGATGGTCTGGCAGATAGAGAGCTTGCCGGCTCCGAAGTCGGAGTTCGCGAACTCGACACCGATACCAACGTGCTCTCCGGGGAAAGCCTCGAAGACGTTGGGCAGCAGGCACTTGAGGCTGGAGCGCACAGGCGAGCTCGTTGCCTCGATGGGGCGGGCTCCCATCTCTGTGCACGCATCGCGAAAGGCCTTGAGCAGGGGCTGGCTGGCGAGGTGGCGGTTGAAGCGACTCGAGAGGAACCCGCGAAGTTCATCACCCACAACACGGTGGAGAAAGCGCGCTGGCGCTCCGCTGCGGTCCTTGAACTCCTGCATGGAGAAGAGCTCGCGCAGGTTGTTCGCGAGGAGATGCAGCCGAGGGAGCTTCTCCTCCGCGCGCGGTGGCGTCAGCAGGCTGCTGGTGAAGTTCATCGGCATCGTCGCCTTCTGGCACAGCTGGCCCAGGGCGTGACGATGGATGCTGACGTCCTTCGAGCCGTCGTACCGGATGCGCAAGCTTTCAGTCACTCCGCTCACGAAGAACGTCATCCGCTCGACGGGCACCAGCTTGTCGACGATGAGCGTGTTCGCCACCACCGTGACCAGCGCGTCCTCCTGGAGCTTGCCCGCAGCAAACCGCTTCATGAGATCGCTCTGCGACTTCTCGTACGTGTCGAACAATCCTACTTGTTGCATCGCTCTCCTAAAAAGAAAGCGACGCACCCGGGGTTAGCCGGATGCGCCGCTGGGGGCGCCACCACCTCATGCCCCACACCATCGTGGAGCAGGAAGAAAGAGGGCCACCGGCGCGAAGGGGGGATCGCGGTCGGTGGCCCAGTGGAGCTGCCGGGAATCGAACCCGGGTCCGTCAAAGTAGCATCAGGTCTTCATCCACGTGCGTGGCTCTCTTTGAGGCTTGAGCGGCCTTGCTCCCGCCACCTCACATCGTCCACCCAGTAGCCGGTAGGTCGTAGGCCCGCCTGGGATTCGCCTCGTGTAGTTTCGCCACCTGGAGTACTCGAGGTCCTTCTCCGGATGACGCCGTATCAGCCCGTGAGGCCGAGAGCGGGGACTGCGTTGTCGTTCGCAGATGACGTTGCCCTCTTGAACAGAGTGGGCGCTGTTGCACGCAGACCTGACTTTCCTCCAACGTCGAAACCTATCAGCCCCGTATATCCCGTTTGCCGTCGCCGGACTCCTGTCCGCTTCTGCAGAAGCTCGCAAGCACCGAACGCAGCCACCCTTGGTACAACCCGACACGCGATCACATCGGCAGGGGTGAGAGACACTTTTCTACTGCAGCTACTTCTTCATGGCAACCTCGCAGGTAGATACCGTCGTCGAACGCGTCACGGATCTTGTACCCTACTTCTTGCGCTTCTTGTAGCGCCTAGTGATCTGCCTGCCGTTTTGACGCATGGCGCAGAGAAGGAGACGAAAAGAATAAGCGTCTTCCTTGTGCTGGAAGTACGCGATGTAGCCGCCCTTATCGTCCCATACCCCGTACCACCCTGGTGGGCAGTTACAGTTTCCCTCGACCTCGTTAGGACGAGCGACACCGACACCCTCCTCCAGTAGATATTGGAGCTGTCTGTGGCGCTTCATGCCTGACCCACGACCTGCTTCTGACCGAAGATGGTTTCGAAGTTGTTCCTGTAGGCCGCGGTCGCCACCTGAGCGGGGCCGCCAGCTGATGCCGCGCTCTCCGCGTCGCGTCCCTCAAGGGCATCGGCGAACTGCCTGAAGATCTGGCCGACCCCACAGTCTTCGCGGTGCTCTGACGCAGCCCTGCGAAGGACAGCGGCGACTGGGTTCTCTGGTTTCTTTTCGTCGTCATTCATCCGCTTGTCCTGGGTTCAGGTACTTCTTCAAGACTGTGCCCATCTGCGTCTTCATGCGCGCGATCTGGCTGTCGGACTTGCCCATCTTCTTGGCGAGGGCGCCGGTTCGTGTGATCTTGGGGTGGTCGTTCTTCCCGAAGGTGTAGTTGAACAGCGTGTGGATGTCGGGTTTGTTCGGGAAGAGGGTGTGCAGGGTGTTGGCGGCGAGCTCGAGCTGCTGCTCCTCGAACGCACGTCCCCCCACGTTAGAGCCGGGGGTGTAGTCGAACTCCTCGGCGCCAGCGAACATGCCAGCGGGAATGTCTCGGCGTTGCGCCTTCTGGATCTCTCCGATGAGCTTCGGTGTGAGCTTCCGGAAGTCGTGGTCCGGATCCTTCAGCATGTGCGTGTGGATCTCGTCATTCGTCGGCTCACGTCCAAGCTCGTCGAGCAGCGCATCCTTTGCTCGATTGATGTGGCCGATGTACCGGGCCTTCTCCTCGGGGATGTAGCCGGTGTTCTGGTGCTTGTTGTTGTAGCGCTGCACCTTGATGAGGTGGTTCTCGACGTGCGTGTTGAGCGCCGCACCCTTCGTCGGGTCGTACGTCCTGAACGCCTCGATGGCGTGCTTCTGGAGCTGGGAGCGGAACGCGCTCTCCGGCACCATCGGGGCCTTCCAAGTCGAAACCTTCCTGGTGAAGACCGGCGCGTACAGCTTGAGGAGCGGCTCGAGATGCTCAGGCTTCTGCCCATTCTCCTTCCACTTCCTCCACAGCGAGAGCTCGTGCTCTTTGCGTGCTGATGGGGCCCCGGCCTCTTTGGAGCCCAGGTACTCAGTGAGCGGATTGCTCATGCGTCTCCTGTTCTAACGGTGACCCACGATGCGCATGACAGCGTCGGTGAGGGTCTCGCTTGCATCTTTCTCAGAATGCTCCTCCACGGGCAGACGCCCACGCTGAAGAAGCGGAGTGTGCGGATGACCGTCGCGAGCGTTCTCGAAGAGCTCGGACATCATGGCCTGCTCGGGGGTAGCCGAGGTACGGGGTGAGTCGAAGAGACGCTCAATCATGTCGGCGCGTGTGTCCTTCGCCGCTCGCATGACGCCCTTGCTGTAGATGTCGGGGTAGCCGTTGGCTCCCTCGGGCGGCGCATCCCCCCAGCGAGCATTCAGCGTCCCCGGCTTCCGACCTTCGGGCTGCTCGTAGACGTTGTTCACGCTGACGTTCGTGTCCTCGAGGTTCGTCTCTGCGGCGTCGGCTTGCTTCTCGTTCATGGCGGGGGGCTCCTGCTGGGATTGTACTAGGTCAGGCCGGAGGCTGGTAGGCCCAGGCCTTGTTCCGCGCATCCCACCGATCGAAGCAGGCACGGCTGCAGAAGGTATGTGTGCTGTTGCCTTGCAGGGGGATGAGGCACAACCGGCAGGCACGCCCGGTCGGCGTTTCGTACATGACGACCTTCCTCGTCTCCTGGTTGTGCAGGTCCTTCTCCTGCGCGAGCTCACGCTGCACCTGCTGGAGCTCCTGCCCGAGACGCAGTACGGAGCTCCGCATCGCCGCGATGACTGCCTGCTCGAAGTCGCCGGCATAGAAGCGGATGTCCTGGTTCAGCCGAGTCACGACGGCCTCCTTCAGGGCCTCGTCGTTGTACTCCCCCTGCAGCGTGATGGTGAGGTGCCGGTTCCCGTTCGCCAGCTCGCTCACCTTCACGCCGATGCAGTGCATGTCGATGCCCGGTGCTGACCGGTCTTCATTCATGATCATTCGCCTTCACCTCCAAGAGTCGTTTGCCTTGTTCCACTGCGAAGTCTGGGCTGCCGTGCGTGTAGCAAACCTCGAAGAGAGCCTCCCCGAGCTTGCGGGCATGCGCACAGGTCTGCTCGCGGGCGTACGTCTGCGTCGCCACAACCCCGGCACGTGCAGCCAGGAGCGCAAGCCTTGTTTTCTCCCTGCGTGCGTCCGCCAGCTGTCTTGGGCCACGTCGCTCCTCTGGCGTGTCGAGCTTGAAGACAACGTGTGCGACGACGGCCTCGTTGATGCTCTCGTCGATCTTCTTGATCCAGAGCTCGAGGTACTCCGGGTTCAGCAGGTCCCCCTTCGAGGACATCGAGGGAATCAGCCGGTCCTTGTTCCGGATGATCTGCCAGACGTCCCCCGAGAGGAAGGCCACGTTGAGGAAGATGTTCGATGCCTCCCACGCGCGAGCGCGTGTCTTGGCGTAAGAGCGTGGCTCCCTCAAAGGATCCAGGTCTGCCTTCCCGGTCTCTTCGTTCACAGCACGAATGAGCGCGCGCTGCTTGTCGAATGACTCGGAGAAACTGGCTGCGAGCTTCGCGTCAGAAGGAATGAGGGCACAATACGCCTGAAGCAATGGACACATTGAGAGAGAACCTCCTCGAGGGCATCGTAAAGCCCTCGAAGTCCTTGTCTCTCAACCAATCCCAGATTTGAAGGCGCCTGGAAGACCGATCCCGAACTTGGGTCCTCTTGGTTTTACTTGATCAGCTATCGAAGGACCTGGCGGAGCACTCGCTTTCGGCGCTCCCACCTGCGTAGTCTTCTCGAGCTGCGACGCTGGCGTCAGTCCCGCGATGGCTTGCTTGCGCATCTCACGGAGCTCGGCCACGAACTCGGCCAGCTTCTCCGTCGACATGGAGAGCATCGCATGCTTTGAGTTGATGTTCACCGGACGAAAGTCACCGGGCGAGTAGGTCGTGAGCCCGATGCTGTCGCTGTCCTTCTCGGTCCCCTTCTTCGTGTCCTCGAAGGCGCCGTTCTTCTGGATGGCCGCACCGAGCTGCGGAGCTCGGAAGGAGGGGATGTCCGAGGCCATCATGAAGTTGCCACGCGTGGGCGCGCTTGCGGCCACCTTCCCCTCGTCGAACGTGATGCCACCGGGAGCCACCTCTTGCTGCCCCTTCTCGGCCAGGCTGCGCAGCCTACCGCGTTCATGCTCCTGGTACTGAGGCCAGTTGCGGATCATGTCCTTGCGCATGGCCTTGGGTAGCTTGGGCCCCTGTCCGTACGTGGCCCACGGCGCGGCTTTATCCCCGTACATCACCTGCAGCTGTTCTGCGTGAGCAGGGCCTTCTGCAGGCGCGCGTATGCCTTGGAAGTAATCCCTGCCTTCTTGTGCGCCAGGTCCTTGTAGGCCCGCAAGCATGTTGTGCTCTTTGTGCATAACGCTCGGGCTAAGGTGGGAAAAGTACGGAGCAGGACTGTTTTTCGTGCTGCGCTCGAAGCCTTCATGTACTCCCGTGAGGATATTGGCGGCACGCTGCTGCGTAGCTCCTGCAGGAGGGACAATCGGCGAAGCCCCAGCAGCATTCGCACGTGCAGCCCACCCAGATAGGCCACCAGGAGGCATAAGAATAGCGCCTCCTGCGTTACCTACGTATTGACGCATGCCTTCTAGCTGGGCGTGGCCTTGCTGCAGCACCGACTCAACCTGCTCCGCGTTGCCGCCTAGTGCACGCGTATTCTCTGCCATGATCGCGGGCCGTGCGCGCAGCATGCCCGCTTGTGCGGGACGCGGAAGTGTCACAGGACCGCTCAGCGCGGACATCTCACGAATCCCCATTACGGCAGGCGAAGACGCCTCCTGCAGGTGCTCCAGCACCTTGGCGGAGGGCTTCACCTTGTTCCGTAGAGGCGCGATGCGCTTGTACGCCTGCTGCAGGGCATCCAGTGTAGCCCCTACCTTTTCCTCGGGTTGATGCAGGTAGGCCTTCAGCGTCTTCTTCTCGGCGTGCCGGTCAAGTGCACCACGAACCAGGGGAACTCCCCCCATGCCAATGGCTCCCGCGGCAGCGGCACCCAGGGCAGAGCGACGAGTGATGTTCTTGGCGCCCCCCTCGATGGCACGGCTGACCACGTGGCCAAGCGCTCCAGCACCTGCACCGAGGGCGCCGTAGCGGGCCACCTGGCCGCCGGTGGGCTTGCTCTTTTCGAGCTGGTCGAGCCTGTCCAACGAACGGCGCGCCTCTTCATCGGAGACCGCGCTGATCTTCTCGAGCTCGTCGAAGCAGGCGTCGTAGGCGAACATCAGTGCCTCATCAGGTGCGCCGCCGAGGGCGCTGCGAGGACACCGAGACCGCCGAGCTCCATCGCCGCCCCGGCCCCGTGAGGGAGGACGGTGCGCTTCTCGACCCCGGCCTTGTTGTGCTCGCCGGCGGCGAGCGCGCGACCATGGGCCTGGACCTCGTCTGCGACAGGCGCAGCGAGGATGCCGAGGCCAGCGAGGTCGGTGGCGTGTGCGCCCGTCTCCGAGCTCACCGCCTTGCCCATGCGCGCGAGCAAGCTCCCCGCCGTCTTGGCGAAGAAGGCGTCGTACTTCATGGCGGACTTCAGCATGTCCGGGTACTTCGCCTGAATCTTCTTGCGCACGGCCGCGAGGTCTGCGCTGTCACCGTGCATCTTGGCGAAGCCAAGGGCTGAACGCGCGTGGGCTCGGTCTGGGATCGGGTAGGCCTCCTCCCCGGTGTTCGACCTGCTCGGCTTGACTGCGAAGTCTTTGGCGGGGAGCTTGGCGCGCGCCGCAGGGGTGAGGTCAGCCGCGGCCTTGAAGGGATTGAGCGCTGGCGCCTTCTTGAATCCCGTACCTGCCCCAGCCAGGATCGCAGCCGTCCCCGGCTTGGCTATCTGCTTCGCCGCGCCGAGGGACTTCACAGCACCCAATGCGCCACGTGCCGCAGCCGGGAGGGGCGGAGGAATGCCCATCGCGAGCTTCTCGAAATAGTTGCGCAGCATCGCCTGCATCTCAAGCTGGTTCATCGACGTGTCCTCTCAGCGTTCTTGCTTGTTCTTCTTGTACGCCTGCGTGGCCCGCTGCGCTCGCAGTACGGGAGAGTTCGCCATCATGCCGGCCAGCGCCGAGAGCTCGCTGGCCTTCTTCTCTTTCTCCTCCGTGTGTCCGTGCGCCTTGCCGATCTGGTACCCCGTCGCCCCGGGAACGAGAAGCAGCGCCGCGATGTCACCGGCGTCGCGCGTGAACTTCTTGCCGGCAGCGGCTTCTGCGTGACCCACTGCCTTGCCCAGCTGGTAGCCAACGAGCGAGGGGATCATGAGGTTGTGCAGGTCGATGGCAGGCCCCACCACCGCGATCTTCTCGAGCTCGTCGCAACAAGCTTCCATCATCACGTTGTTCATCCGACATGCTCCGGAGGTTGATTTGATGCGCCAATGTCTGCCGAGTTTTGAGCAAGCCCGGTGATGGTCGTAGCCTCCCCACGTCCGTCGAGTCTATCAACCGCACTGGGATCCTTCTCTTTCGTCGGCACGTCCCCCTTGCGCTTCATCTTGTTCGCCGGCGTAGCGTAGATGCCCGGGCCCGTCATCTGCGAGGGGTTGAGGGGCCCGTCTTGTAGCCCTTCCCATCCCTCCGAAGGAATGTCGCCGGGGCTCGGCTTCTTCCGCGTTTCGGGGGAGGACATCGGGTTCTCGCCCGTGTTGAACGGGTTCACGCTGCCCATCGCTCCAGGTACAGTGGCGATCTTCGCCAGACCGCGACGGCCCATGGCGTTCGCGACGCGCGCGAGCTCGCCGAAGAACGCGCCCTCCTTCGTCAGCAGAGACGGTAGTGTCTTTGCGTGTTCAAGGCGCCTCTCGCGCAGGTTACCGTGTTGTATCGACATAGCCGGCCGACCAATCGACGCGTCCAGGATTCTGGGCTGAAACATGCGGTCTAGTCGAACGTTCGTGCCGTTCTCCATAACGTCCTGGATATTGTGCCGCTCCAGCAATGGCGCCAGGTGATTATGCGCTTGGCGCATGTCCTCATCAGAAGGCTTGTACGGAAGAAACTCTTGTTTGTGCAATCCCGCTAGCGGTGCGTCGGTTTTGTGAAACCAAGGCCGTTTCTCGGCAGCCAACGACGGCCCTACTACGGACCCTAAGCTTTTCGCGGTATCTTGTGGCAGTAGCTGCCCGATCTGTTCTCGTTGCTGTAGGTGCGCAATGATGCTGTCTGGGCCGTCGTACCGGCTCACGTGCTTGACCGCTACAAGAGGGTTTTCTGCCGTAGATACGCCGCGGCCGACCATAAGGTGTCCCGTCGCATGAACACCACGGCCAAGCGGCTGCACCTCACGAACACGAGCGTCAGACATTGCTCGGCCTATGTTTTCCGCTCTTGCGTACAGCTTAGCTGCCTGCCTCTTCGCGCTACTTGCGAACGGGTCAGCTGAGTACGCTGCCTGTGCACCGGAAACCAGAGTGCCGATCTCTCTGGCCCAGCGAGGCTTCGCAATTTTCTCGAGCTCGTCACAGAAGGCTGCGTGCTTCTGGATGCTGTAGTCGACGGCCTTGTTCGCGCCGTATGCAGCCGCAGCACCGCCGAGGATCTTCCCCTTGTGGTTGTTCCAGACCTTCTTGGCGTCGTCCTTCACGGCATCCACTGCCGCGCGTCCTGCGTGACGTCCGATCTCACCAGCGGACTCGCGCTGTGCCTTGCCTCCCGCCTCAATGAGACGGTGCGTGGCCTCCTCGATGTGCGGCTTGACTGCCGCGGCTACTTCATCGACGCCCGCATGCAGGTGAGTCTTGGCGGCCTGAGCAGCGTGCTCCTGCACGTGCTTCACAGCACCAGCCCCTAGACTTCGCGCCTTGTCGAAGACGCCACCCTCCTTCGTGCTGAGGGTCGTAGACTTGACCTCGGGCGGGAGCTCGCCGGGGTGCTTGGGCGACTTCGCGGCCCCCTCATCAGCCCAGCCTCCAGAGACATCATCCGGCTTCCCGGCAGAATCTCCGCCTGTCGCTGCCTCCTTCGCGTGGGTGAACTTCGTGAGCTTCCCGTCTTTTTCTTTGCGGAGCAAGTTCGCAACGGAGATGGGGCGGCGTCCCTTACGCACACTCATGACGCCTCTGCCGTGCATGCGCGCTGCGCTGATCTTCTCGTACTCGTCGAGAAAGGCGGCCATGGAGGCAGAAGGCATGGGCCCAGAGTAGCAGGGGTCCGGTGCTGGCGGAACGGCTCACCCAAGGATGGCGCGCTGCGACTGGATGGCAGAGACGTACTGCTGCACGGCCTGCTGTTTCCGCAAGCGCGTGTCCGCACGCTGCGCCGCCGGAGTACCGCGCTGGATGCCCACTACGTTACTGATGGTGGGGGACGTGACGAGGCCGAACAAGTTGTTATACGGACCGAACGCCCGCGAGTGAAAGCCCTCGATGCCCGAGATGACGGTCTGCCCGGTGGGGTCGTAGGCCAGGTCGGACGTCCCAAAAAGGTCGATCATCGTTGCGATATTTCGGTGTGTGTAGCCCGATATGAAGGCATCAACATCAACACCGGGCGTTGTCTTTACAACAGAGTAGAGCTGAACCAAAGTCGCCACAGCCTGCTCAATGCTGGCTTGTTGATCGAGTGCCAAGAGACCAGGTGCTGCGGCTTTCGGATCAGCAGCGCTAGTTGCCTGGGCTGCTGTAGAGAGTGCGGCTTGCGCAGCCGCCTGGGCTACTCCGGTTGAAGTTGTACTTCCATCCGCTGCTTGTACGAGTTGCTGGTCGGTGATTGAGCCCACGCCAAAGAACGCTTGGTATGCCTGTCCGATGAGAGAAGGGTGCCACACATCTCCATACCATCCCGGCCTCAAGTATTCTTCAAGCGGGAGCTGCACAGACTGCTGCGTGTACCGCGCCACATTCTCAGTCACACGGTACGCATTGAACTGCACGAGCTCCGTCGGGTCACCGATATAGTTTGCGACGTTCGCTCCATAGACCGAGGCAGCCTGAGAGATCCCAACGGTCACGTTGAGGGATGCCGTTGTACTCCCGGCAATGGGAGGTCCTTGATACACGGGCAGCGACTGCCCCTTGTACGCCTGGGTCACGTCGCTGACCGCTGTGATGGTGCCGCCGTTCGGACCATAGGTCCCCACTTGCGGTGAGCTGTACGCCGCGACGACAGTGATGCGCGAGGCAGGCTGGTTCGAAACCGCCATCACCTGGTTGGTGGGGCGTGCCACACCCAGGAACTCTGACCCTTCATTGAACTGCCTTGCGTAGGTACCGGTACAGGACGTACTCCCTGAGTTTTGGCTGATGGTGTGCGTGACCTCTGTGAGGTTGCAGAGGAAGTGTGCGCCAAGAAGCTCATCGATCTTGTTCGTCGACACACCACCGTTTTGGGCGATGAGCTGGTTGCGGGTGTCGATCATCTCCTGGCTCACGTACTTGTCGATGACCAGCGCGGGGAACCCGCAGGCCAGGTACGGATTGAACTTGCCGGAGATCTGGAGCTGCCGCGCTGCGAAGCGGTACTTGAAGTAGAGGAAGTTCGTCGAGCGCTGGGCCAGGCCGATGTGCTCTGCCACGCCGAGCGTCATGGTGCCCGAGCGCGCCCCGAAGATGTTGAGCTCGCCCATCTTCTCAAAGACGGGGATGATGCCGGTGAAGAGCTCGTGGTCGAGGATGCCGTTCTGCAAGAGAGACTGCAGCTCGTTACTGCCCGTTTGCACTGTGCCCGTCGGCACGGTGTAGCCCTTGGGGGCGTAGTAGAACTCGTCGAAGAGCTCGTCTTCTCCGAAGAACTCGTCATTCGTCTTGAGGAGAAGACGCGTCGGTTCCTGCAGGAAGTTCTGCCCGTAGGTGAGGGTGTCGTAGTGCTCGGGGAAGAAGACGTTGCACCGAGGAGGCGCGCTGAACCACACGTCCGGACGAAAGATCTGCTGGCACAGCCGCGCTGGTACCGTAGTTGTTCCGCCGGCATTGGTGACTTGAAATCCTGCTGCACTTTGCATCTGTGCAAGCGCAGCAGCGAGAGGGTCACTTACTGCGTTGGTAACTGCAGTTGACGCCTCTGGATACCAGCTCGAAGCAGCTGAAAGAGCCTGCGCAATCGAACGGGAAGCCGAGGTGTAGTACGCCTTCGCCGATTGCACCGGCTGGGTGGTCTGCTGCGTGATGAGGTTCGCGGTATTGTCGCAATTCTGCTTGAGGGTAGTGAGACTACTTAGCAGCTGCTGCGTAGTGCCTTCTCCGAAGAACAGGCTGCTCTGTAGGTCTTTGATGGCTGCGATGTTGCTGTCCGCATTAGTGGCAATGAAGGCCGCGTCCGTAGAGCGCACGCTAGTTCGAGTAGTCGGACCTGGTCTTGTAGTGGGCTGCTGGTAGAACGGGCATGGCTGCGCGTAGGTCTCGTGGAAGATGATGCCCATCAGCGCGTTGATGGCCTGACGCATCGTGACCTGCTGGCCAAGCCCACCTAGAGTGCGCCCCAGGAGCGAATCGTACCCGGCGCTCAAGAGACGGCTCGCGGTTGGGTCCTGCTCGTACGCCGTGATCATCTGGGTGATGTGGAGGCGGAGCTCGGCGAGGCTGAAAAAGACGTTGTCCCCCGCGATCGTCTGCCCGTAGCTGTAGCTGCCTCCGATGGACTCGAGGAGGTGCACGATGCCACCCAGTAGCCCCTGCAGATTCGGGTACTGGATGGAAGGCGACTGGAGGATGCGGATGATGGCCGACCCCTCGTCCTCAAGGAAGTCGGTGAAGAGGCTGGTACTACCTCCAGAGAAGAGCGCCTTGATGCCAGGCCCGAACAGGTCGGTGTTGTTCCACTGCTGAGCCGAGTCCCAGTAGGAGCTCCAGTCCTGGCACTGCAGTACGAGTGACCGCTGCGCTTGGTTCTTCGTCCACTGGTAGCCGACGATCTCTCCACCAAAGCACAGCTTGTAGTTCGCGTTCTGAATGTCCGGCGAGTCTCCGACGCTGTTTGTCCCTGTGCTGGGCGTCGTGTTGCCCCCTGTCATCTGGTTCTGATACGCGGTGGGACTCTGGTTCGTGGCCGTGTTCACCGCTCCTGCGGACACCGGGAACGGCGTATTGGCCGTCTCGTAGTCGTAGAAGAACAAGTGGACGATGGTCCTCGGCAGGAATCGTGTGCCGTCAGGCAACGGAGGGATCTGCAGCGAACACACTGAGGGTGCATTGGGGACGACCTGGATGGTGGCCGCTACAACAGGTACCTCTACTCCTTCAAGGAAGAGACGCAGCCGGATGCGCGTGCCTACGCCCATGCTCATATGTAAATCCCCGTCGTGTTCGCGTCGCTCGTATTGCCGTCAGGTCCGATGTAGAAGTTCTCATCGTTCTCGGTCTGGGGCGTTGTAACAAGCGACCCTGGCGCCACGACGATGGAGAAAGCGCTGGGGGATCCGCCCACTGTGATGGATGCACCACAGGCCGGGGTGTTCGCACCGTACCCGAGCGAAGAGGCGAAGCCATCCGAGGTTCCGTAAGAGGGGCCCCCAGTGAACTCGTTGAGGGTGCCAGGCCCGTTCGGACCGATGCCTCCGGAGAGGCCGCCTGGGATACCACCGCCGCTTCCTGTTCCAGAGATGACTCCGCCGTTGATGGCCACGCCGTTCCCGAAGACGGGTGTCGAGCTCCCGTACGCGGTCGTCGTGTAGGTTTGACCGGACACGGTGGTTAGCGATGTCTGCGCAGAGAGGATGGGGCTCGCGAAAACACCAGTGAAGCCAAGCCCTCCGTTCACACCCCCTACGGTGACCCCTCCCGCAACACCGAAGGTGGGACCAGACTGCGCTGCAGCACCAATACTCACCCCAATGCTGACGCCGAAATTGGCCGAGATGCCAAGCTCGATGAAACTGTCGGGGTTGTCGAGGTCAGCTCCGTAGATGGCCAGGTTCTGGATGCTAGTGGCCCAGAAGTCAGGCGCTTCTTCAACGTCGTCACTTGGGTCAAGCGCGAGTGGGGTGTCTGGCGCCCCTGTGTACTCGTCTGTGTTGTCCGAGATGAGTCCTCGTAGAGGAAGAGTACGCGTTCCGGCGTTAGCCAGGGCTGCCGCGGCATCTGCGAGAACACCATCAATAGAGACCGTGCCCGTGGCAGAAACTCCAGCAGCGAGAACACTAGCTAGGTCAGACGCGCCGCCGAAGCCGACGCCTGTTCCCACACTGACCCCAGCACCCACGCCAATGCCCGCGCTGGCTCCCACGTTCAGGCCTACCCCGAACCCAGAAGCTCCAGGAGGAGCCTGTCCGAGCTGCTGCGCGGCACCCTGCTGGGCCATCAAGTCGATGGCATCCTGTAGGTCCTCTGCCGAGTACCCGGCACTCGCTGTGGAGGCGGCGATCACCTGGAACGCATCGGCGCTGGTCAGGTTCACGCTTGGAGGAAGGTCCACACTCGAGCGGATGGGGAAGTTCGGGCTGCCGACGAAGGTGACGTTCTGGTAGTTCGTCAGATACAGCCGAAACTGGAGCATCACCATGAGCGGTGTGTCCGATGTCTTCCGCGCCTGCGCGTTGAGCATGTACCCCTCGACGATGTTGTCGTCGTAGAAGAGGTAGGTACGCGCCCCGAGCTCGACGCTGCGTGTGCCGCGGAAGAACTGATCGTAGTTCTGCCAGAACTCGGCGTACCAGTTGAAGTCGTTCGAATCGACGAGCACGGCCTGAACGTCGAGGAAGCGTGGACTCTCCCCGAAGAAGTAGATGTACGGCTCGCCGAAGGTCTCGACGATCTGATGCTTCTCCATCCGTGCCTCGGTGACGGACTGCAGGATGAAGTTCGTGTAGTCAGCGCTCATCCCCGTCGACGAGCTCGAGTCGTAGAGCGGGATAGGGTTGCCACTGGCGGCCACCAGCTTGAGTATCGCGTACGTGTCGTCGCGGATCTCAAGACCACGTTGTGGCCTACGTGCGTTGTTACTTCCCGCTCGTTGTGTAGTGGCCGCGTTATTCACGGCGTTGTTGAAAGAGTCAACGAACGAATCGGTCGTCAGGGTTATGAAGCACGCCATCTAGGCCTCCACGTTCACGTCTCAGATCAGATGACGACGTTGTTTTTCACAAGATAGTCGAGAACGGAGCGGGACGGCGGAGAGCCGTTGTACTGTTCTCCGACCTTCAGCGCGAATGCTTCCGCCTTCACCAGCATGAGGTACGGATCTTCTACAACAATCTGATCGTGCAGGACGTATGTATAGAGGCGCCCATTCTTCCGAATGGTAAGCGTGACTTCTTGTCGGCAGGGGCCGCAACCCGGGGGAACCGAGAACGGGACATCCCCCTCAACGAACAACAACGACTTGGCCATCAGGGCTTTCCTTTCGGACTGTTCGGCGCGTTGGCAGGGGCACCAGTACCCTCACCATCTGCCGGCTTGGTCTTGTCATTGAGGGCGTTGAGCGCAGCGTTGGCGTCTTTGTTCGACTTGACCAGCAGTTCGAGGAACTTGTTCGTGGTCTTCTGCTCACGCACCTGCGGGTTCTTGTTCTCGTCTTCGTCCTGCTTCTTCTTCTGCTGGTCTTGAACAGTTTGGTTTCCTTCGATGCTCTCGTAGGCGCGCGCATATCCTGCCGCATCTTTGTTTTTCGTAGCGGTTGTGAGCGTGTGGATCTGCTTCTGCAGTTCATCTCGCGCACTACCTGTAAGGTCCTTGCCTCCTAGGTTTTCCAGCATGAAGGACTCGAGACGTTTTTGACTAGTCTCGTCCTTCAGATTCATGGTCTTCATGTCCTCGCGGGACACCGAGAGACCGAGTCCGCTAATGGCCGTCTGCGTCAGCTGGCCTCGCCCCACTCCCCGTTTGAAGCGCTTCTCATCGGCGTTGATGGTGGCCATCGTGCTCCCAAGCTCAGTACCGGCAGCGTTGGTAGCGATCTTCGCGCGCTCCTTCTCAGAGAGATGCGCGAGAGCATCGATGTTCATCCGGCCTGCGTCCCTGATCTTGTTCCTCTCCTCCTCTGTCCCGGTGTAAGAAGCCTCCATCCCAAGAACATCCTGTGCTTGGCGTACAGCAGCTTCTCCCTCCTTGCTGAGGCCCTCGACGAGTTTGCTCTTGCCGGTCTTGGGATCGATCTCGTTGAGACCGAGATCCTTGACCTTCTTTTGTTCCTCTTGTGCACGCGTACGCACACGGCGAGCTTCTTCTTGATTCACCGCCTGGCTCTGCTTACCCACTGCCTCCTTCACGGCGTTGTATGCGCTCGACAACTTCTCCTTGGTGTCGATGCCGTAAGCTCCGTAGGTCTTGGTCAGCTTCTCAATCTCGTCATCGGGGATGCCCTTCGGGTACTTAGCCTGCAGACGGGCGTACTCTTGCGCTGCCAGCAACGTGGCCGTTGTGCCCGCATCAACGCTCTTCTCCTGGTGTGCCGCCGCGAAGGTCATGAGCTCCTGCTGCATGACTGCCTGCGTCTCTTTCATGGCACCGGCGCCGCCTCCCCCGAAGAGATCAAACGCACGTGAGCGGGTCTTGTCTGAGAGCATGGACTCGCCCATTGCCTTACGCTTGGCGTCGTCCCCGCTGATCGAACTCTGGACCTTGCCCCCCAGCCATGCGCCTGCCATGGCGGCTACGGGCATCCCCATCCCGAGTGCTCCACCCAAGCCACCGCCTATCAAACGCCCTATCGACTGATCCTGCTCGCCGTACAGAAGGTCGGCGATATTCTTCGCACGTTCTCCAGGGACAGCGCCCCCACCGGTAGCGCTTTCTGGCACCGCGGAGTGCTTGGAGAGCAAAGAGTCGTCCGAGATGCCGATCTGCTGCTCGAGGGTGTTGACCGAGGCGGCCTGCTCACCAGCCCCCTTGCCAAAATTCGCAAGCATGTTCTGCGCGCTCTTGTTACCGGCCTTGGCTTGCTCCTCAAGGACGTTCCTCACTGCTTCGACGCGAGCTTGGCCACTCAATCCGGCCATCTTGCCCACGTACTCGCGGCGCAGCGTGTTCGTGAGGTCTCCGTCGGCCTCTCCGAGCGCGCTGTTGAGGCGTGACGCCCCCGCGGCTGTCTCGTCGGCCGCGAGAAGGGACTTTTGCAGGTCCTCCTGACTCCCCTCTTTGATGTCGTAGCCGGCCTCCTTGTACTTCTGGGCCATCGTCTTGCCGAAAAGAGGTGAGCCCTCGGTGTAGCCCAAGGCTTGCCGCATCTTTTCGCCAGAGCCGCCGAAGAACTCCTGCGTCGACATCGCGGCTTGCTTGGCAGGGTCGCCGCTACCGAAGGGGCTGGCTCCACCGCCCATCGTCACCGCAACCGCACGATCGTTGCCGCCCCACTTCATGTTCCGGAAGGCGTTATCGGCCTTCTCGGTCATCACATGTTCGTAGGTGCCGGTCATCTTGTTGATCCAGCGATCGAGGGCCTCGGAGCCGGAGTTGAAGAGGTTCTGCCCGGCCTCCTGCATCTTGCCGTTGATACGCTCCTGGGCCTGCTTGAATCGCTGCTCCACACCCTCGATGCCCTGCTGCTTGTGTTCCTGGGCAAGCTTCTGGAGGTACGTGTCGTCTTGCTGGGAGGCCTGCATCCTGCGTGTGATCTGAGGCAGTGCATTGGCCATCTTCACGGCTTGGTCGACTTCGTCACGCCCCATCCCGAGCTGGCGCTGGGCGAACAGCATCGAGCGGTCATCCATGTTGTTGATGTCCACACCCTTCGACTCAGCCCACTCCCTCAGCTGCAGGGCAGGGACGAACGCGCCGATGCGCTCAAGGGCGGCACCCCGGAGACGTCCCTCGTTCCGGATGAAGTTCGCACGACCCACCGTGGTCTTCATCTTGTTGTCCCGGCGCATCGTCTCCCCGATGTCCATCCCGCCGGCGAGGAGTTCCTGCACCCCCTCCTCATCGAGTGTGCCGTCCTTGCCGGCTATGGCGGCCAAGGTACGG
>Ga0116229_10007095_pt1 | contig 17857 bp, 6 predicted proteins | sample S1TSphgellanicum_3_FD_87313 | JGI IMG/M metagenome (GOLD analysis project Ga0116229, IMG submission 87313) | Host-associated microbial communities from peat moss isolated from Minnesota, USA - S1T2_Fc - Sphagnum magellanicum MG | ecosystem: Host-associated > Plants > Peat moss > Unclassified... | reverse complement strand
GGCCGGTATTTTACAAAAACATGTTTTGTTGGAGAAAACATAAAGATCCAATAGGTTTTCACGTTCTTGAACAATTTGTTCCCTATAGTGCCGATCAACTTAGCAAGTTTGTGAAATTCCAAATTTTTTTTTAGATTGTGAACCAAGAAAACATATAGTGCTTGCAAAATACCTTCCAGCCAACACACTAAATGCAACTTTGATACATCAACCATTGCTAAATTTGTCTTATGAGCAAAATAGTGGATTCCAATGAAAAAGGAGTAACTTTTTCTTTGAACTACAACGTCATACCAACGTTGATGGCCTTGGAACACATTATTTTGATCACAACCCATGTTCATAAACTTAGCTCCTAATTTTTCCAGTCCTATGCCATTAAAATCCAAACAAGCTTTAATCATCAAAGCAAATATGTTATTAGAAGTGGCAAGGACCCCAATTGTTTCAACACAAAGGAGGATTGGAATCCTTTTCCAAGCCTAGACAATGTATACAAATGGATGGACAACCATTGAGTATTGTTGATTGTCATGACTTCATTAGTAGAAATGCCAATGTAAGCAACAAATGCAAATATAGCTTTGGTAGCATCTAGTAACACATTGTGCATGACCTCTACCATGCCACAACTGAACGGATCACTCCAATGTTTCCTTCCAACATTCTAGACTTTGAACATCTAGAATGAAACTTTGAAACCTTCAAAATCAGTCATTGGATGACCATGAGCAAAGATGTGATGAAAAGTAGCAAATTGGACATACTTCCATTCTCAAAGGGAATATCTCACTAGAGTAGGTCCAAAATAAAAGGTCTTTGACTAGTAGTGTATTACCTTTCATTCTTAGAATGCACAAGATTTTTGTTAATGTAATAAAAACTTGCATCAACACCAGGCATGGAAATATTCCATTTTCGACAACTAACTATGCTTGAGAAGGTTGTTTAGCTTGGGAGCTAATAGCTTGTTTTTCTTTTCAATAGATGTGCATATCATGTATCTAACTTGATGAACTTTCTCATATCACCAACAACAAAATCAACCCAAGGTAGGCGAATGATCCATGCATCTTGAAATTTTCGAAAGCCTTCATAGAAATTCTTTTTTTTTCTTAAAATTTTGTTTGCATAGATCTTCAACAAATGTATGAGATAAGATAATGGGTGGGTTGTTATAAGATAGTGATCATGAAGAAGATGGCCCAATTCCATCTTGAACTAGTAAAAGGTAATTTAAGAAGCTTGAATTTGAAGTTTTTGGGAACCTAAAGAGGGGCCATGGTGCTTACTAGTGCAACAAGTCAACAAAAGTATTAGCAAGACTTGATTCTAGAAAACTAATAGAATTGAAAAGACTTGAAAAGCTTAGAAATCAAGTTCCAAACCCTAGAAATATAAGAAAGTTGCAAAAAAATTAGAATTTCACAAAGTTTATAAATTAGTTCATATAAGCAAAATTTTGAAATGTTTTGAATTTGGAAACCTAAACCTTAAGTTAACCCTAATTGTTCATACACTGAAAAGGAAAAGAAATTAAACTAGAAGGTGAAAGGAACTACAAACCTCAAAGATTGAAAAAGATGGTGTAATGAACATGGAATTTTCAAGCATCCAATTGAAAATCAAATGATGAACCTAAGTAGTGAAAGAGTACAATGTGCCAATTTGTTGAATTGTGCACATAATCCTTCACAATGAAGCTTGAGCTTTGAACCCTAACTTTTGAAATTCAAATTACCATTGACATTTCAACAAGTTCCAAGTTCCAAATCTCAATTTCCAAAAACTTGATATGAAACATTAAAAGTAACAAACTTCAAATGTAGAACTTGCAAGCAAAAACATAAACTTAGAAATTTAAAAACTTGGTCATTCAAGCCATACCTACAAGTTCGGTGATTGAAAATGAGAGCATTTTGGAGTTTGACAAAATCTTGAACATTGTTTCAAGAAATAACATTTCATTGGATGTTGTAACTTGCAAGCAATTGTCAAAATGGTTGCCTAGTGCCACAACCCATAATGATCGAATCCCTTCTTAGTAATTATTTTGGAATTTGAATTTTGGACCAACTCATACATCAAATCTTTTCCAAGTAAATTCCCAATTTCCAAATCCCAATTTACTTCAAATCCAATCAAACCATAAGCTCTCAAAATTCATGAGACCAACTTTTTTCAAAACAAAATCATTAAAACAATCACTACAATAACGAGTTATACTAAATTAACTACCATCACAATGCATATGGATCTCATTACCTATAAAATCACAATGCAAAAAAATGTGGGCAATTTCTAGTTGTGCTAGTGTCACAAGATGTTAACGATGTCTACTTTGTTGTTGTTGCAATGTTGGTGACAAATATTGTCACTACAAAGCATGATGGCAAAAAGCTCATGTGAGATGGACACAATGATGGTGATTAAACACTGGTAGGGATAAGAACAATGATGATAAAGTGGTTTAGGGTTTCTAAAGGGTGACAATGTAGCCACTTGGCAATAGGTTGATTAGGTGATTTGACTTTTTCTTATCTCAATTTTATAACAAGGCTGTTGCAGGGCCTTCACATTTGTTGCCTTTTGGGATTTTTCGCCCAAAAAAAGAGCTGCTCCTCAGGCATTACCCTACACATAAAGAACTTGTTGAATTATTTCGAAGTATGTGAAGCGTAATTTACCCTCAATAATTTGGCCACAATAGAGAAGGGACCTTATGCGTCAAGGTGCTTCCTCTCCTTCACGAACAAAATCAGAGCCATTAAGAATTCTATCATATTTTTATTCTCTATAAGGACCCTGAACAGGTTGATTCAAAAATTTGAGTCAGGCAAAATTGACTCCCACGTTGCACCCCTCATTCCCCAAACTGCTTGTTTCTCTATCCTTAGCCTATACATAAAATCCCCAATAGTGTGGGATTAGTGTCTCATACAATGTAGAATTAATCTTAGAGTTCTAGCCTTCTCTCAAGAAGGATTTTAATTTGTTTCCTTTTTTATTTTCGAGCATCAATAACACAAATTTTGAATTTTTTTTAAAAACTCAATTTTGTGAAGAGCTGCAACAATGTTTCTTCAGAAGCTCTGAGCTTCTTGCACAAGTACATGATACTGGAAGGCAAGGTTTGGGCAACCTACTTATGCTTGTTGAAAGAGCAAATGTCACATGTCATCTTTTTGCTAAACAGTTTTAACAAAGGTCAAAAGAAAAACTGTACGTTTCTTCAAGTAGGAAAAGCGCTCCAATTAAGTCCATTATTTCTTTCTTCACGCCAGCAATCTCATTTGCACCTCCAAACTAGGAAGGGTACCAACCAGAACTTATTTTTTTTGAAGAATCATCAGAACTGGACTTTTAGTTTTATATTTGTGTGAAATTGAAACCAAGATAATTATCATTTAGTTTTTAGCACAGGAGCTAGAGGTTCTTTGTCAAAATAAAGAACTGCCCAACTATGGAATACCAAAGGGACGCGTATTTTGTCATCATGTACTTTCTCACTTTACTCTTTTGTCAACTTCCCATTTAAGGTTTTCCAAGTCAAACATACGCATATAATGGTAAGTTTGCTAGGTTCACACTACTACAATGCCTACTGCAATTTGCTAGGTGGCCAATTCAACATTGACAAATTATCAAATTCTCAATTGCACCTTGCCAAATTTACAACTTCACATTGTCAAATCACCATTTTCACATCTCCACTTTTACATTGCAAACTTGACAAGTTTACATTATTTTACAGGCTGCCCAAACTTTCGGAATGCCCCCAAAAAAATCCATTGATTGCCCAATTGTTTTCAAAAGTTTTTTTTGCCCAAAATTTGCTTTTTGGGGCTGTTTTCTTTTGGGGTGGGTGGGGGGGCTTGCATTAGTTGCCTACCTTCCTACCTCCTAGCCTACATACTCACTAACTTACATACTCACCTGCTTAGGTTACCTATCCACCTACCTACCTACTTATCTAGGTGTAGAACCCTATCCTCACCTACCTACAAGTTTGCAAATTTACAAAATTAAAAACTTAAAAAAATACAAATTAATAATTACAAATTGCAAGTTTGCAAGTTTGCAAGTTTGCAAATTTACAAAATTAAAAACTCTAGAAATTACAAATTGCAAGCTTGCAAGTATGGATATTTACAAGTTTGCAAGTATGCAAGTATACAAATTTCCAATTTTACAAAATTAGAAACTCTAGAAATTAAAAATTAAAAATTACAAATTGCAAGTTTGCAAATATGCAAGTTTACAAGTTTGCAAATTTACAAAATTAAAAACTCTAGAAATTACAAATTAATAATTACAAATTGCAAGTTTGCAAGTTTGCAAGTTTACAAGTTTGCAAATTTACAAAATTAAAAACTCTAGAAATTACAAATTGTAAGTTTGCAAGTATGCAAGTATGAAAGTATGCAACTTTACAAGTTTGTAACTTTGCAAATTTAAAATTTTACAAAATTAAAAAATCTAGAAATTATTAATCATTAATAACAAATTGCAAGTTCGCAAATATGCAACTTTGCAACTTTGCAACTTTGCAAATTTAGGAATTTACAAAATTAAAAAATCTAGAAATTACAAATTAATAATTAAGAATATTCAACTTAGCAAATTGCAAGTGCACATTTGCAAGTTTGCAAATTCATAAAATTAAAAAATCTAGAAAATTGCAAATTAATAATTACAATTTTAAAACTTTACAAATTCCAAATGCGCATTTGCAACTTCACAAGTTTACAAAATTACAAAATCTAGAAATCACAAATTAATAATTACAAATTTACAACTTAAAAAATTGCAAGTGGTCATTCGCAAATTCGTGCAAATTTGCAAGTTTGTAAGTTTGCAAATATACACATTTACAAAATCTAGAAATTTCAAATTTCAAATTATAAATTTTCAACTTAACAAATTGCAGGTGCACATTTGCAAGTTTGCAAATTTACAAAATTTAAAAATCTAGAAAATTAATAATTAATAATTAAAATTTTACAACTTTACAAATTGCAAGTGCACATTTGCAAATTCGTGCAAGTTTGTAAGTTTGCAAATTTACACATTTACAAAATCTAGAAATTTCAAATTAATAATTATAAATTTTTAACTTAACAAATTGCAAGTGCGCATTTGCATGTTTGCAAGTTTGCAAGTTTTACAAAATTAAAATATCTAGAAAATTGCAAATTGCAAATTATAAATTTTCAACTTAGCAAATTTCAAGTGCACATTTGCAAGTTTGCAAGTTTGCAAATTTTACAAAATTAAAATATCTAGAAATTTTCAAATTAATAATTATAAATTTTCAACTTAGCAAATTTCAAGTGCACATTTGCAAGTTCACAAGTTTGCAAGTTTACAAAATTACAAAATCTAGAAATTACAAATTAATAATTACAAATTTATAACTTAACAAATTGTAAGTGCACATTTGCAAATTCATGTAAGTTTGCAAGTTTGCAAGTTTGTAGATTCACAAAATATAGAAATTGCAAATTAATAATTACAACTTTACAAATTGTAAGCATGCATTTGCAAGTATGCAAAATCACCACATTACCAAATTACCAAATGTAAAATTACAAAGTTACAAATTGCATGTGCTCATTTGTAAATTTCAAATTTATAAATTAAGAAAATTAAAATTGGAAGTACATGTTTGCAAATATGCAAAATTAGCAAATTAGCAAATCACCAAAATTACAAAGTTAAAAATTGCAAGTTTACAAGTTTACATGTTTGCAAAATTTCAAGTTACAAAATAAAATAAAATAAATCACAAGTCACAAATTACAAATTCACAAATTACAATATTACAATTCAGATTTATTATTCTAATTTAAATTTTAGAAATTTACAACATGACAATATTACATAGTTACAAATTGAATTTTATTTTTTTTGCAAGTGCACATTTGTAAATTTGCAAAATTTTAAATGTGAAAATCTACATACAAATAATTTTGTAATTTGATGATTTTGTGCATGTTACAAATTACAAAAGTAGAAAATTGTAAAGTCGAAATTACAAGAGAGCAACTTTGCAACTTTGCAAATTCATAAATGTCCAAGATACAAATCAACAACCATAAACTTTCAAGTGCACAATTTACACGAACTAATTAAAAAACAAGAGGGCATTTTATGAATCCCATGCATGTATCAGAACCTAAACCACAAAAGACTAATGCATATTTAGGGTGCCCTATTTGAGTATTGCAACTTATATCCTAAAGCCAATTCTTATCTCATAGACATTTATGTGGGTATTGTGTAATTTGATAAATGTTGTTCAAAAATTGACTAAATTAAAACCCAATCCCATAACGCTATACTTAAATACGAAAATGATATATCAAGTGTGAGAAACATGTAAATCAATATATGATTGTTGACTTAAACATAGGTATTGCATTTTCTTCACAAAAAATTAGTCCCTTTTTCATGAACCTATATGTGGGTATTGCATAATTTGGTAAATTATGTTCAAAACCCAATCCCAAAATGCAACACCTAAATATGATATGTCAAGTGCAAAAATCATGTAAGTTAGTACCTATTTGATTATAAACCTAAACATAGGTATTACATTTTCTTCACAAAAAACAAGTCCTTCTTTTGTGGACCTATATGTGGGTATTGCAAAATTTGGCAAATGTTGTGACATTGTTATTTTGGGACACGTGTGAGTACATTGCTTTGTGGCAAAAATCCAATCACTATTTTTAATGTTTATACATGGGTGTTGCAAATGTCGATAAAATAAACACATATTGGTCACAAATGACAATTACATGGTTCACAAAGCATATAGGGTAACAATGCATAAACATATGGGTCACAACGCATATGATACACAACAATCATAATATTATGTTAATGTTTACATCATTTACTACTTCATATTTTCTACCTACTTGTAAATCGCAAGAGAATCTAATACCAACTACAAAATTAGTTTCTATTTTTTGAAATTAATAAAAAAATTAAAATTGTTCCTAAAATCAATGCATCTACTTTTGAGGTGTAGCAAACTATTTTTTAAAATTTAATGCTTTTGTATTGACTATTTTTGAAGTGTTTGATTTTCTAACATGTTCCCCAAGTTCCAAATGGATTCCCAACAAGCTCCTAATAGCATGCCTTATTATATCCCATACACTATTTGCCTTATGTTCAACTATTGCAATATATTTTGCCCAAATATACATGTACAAGAATAGACAACAATTAATCTATTTTGGTATCATTTAACATTTCAATTAATTTTTTCAGTGATGAATAAAGATGATCACATAAATTGAAAAAAAAAAACTCAAGGGGTGGACACAATTGATTGATACGTTCAAGGCACACTATATCACATATATATTGTTAATCTACTAAATCTAATTCATCAAAGCCTTTCAAACAACCCATGATTATTCAATTTTGATTAGATGTATTATATAGCCTTCTTCATCCATAGGCAATAGACATTAGTCTATTTTTGTAGACCATGTAAATATTTACCTGAGGTTGTGCATTTTGTTGATTAGACACAAAAGTTTGGGTAGGGTAGCGATGCTACATATGGACTAGAAGAAAACACACGCCCCCCTCCCTATGGTGCACGCCTTTTATATTAATGGAATTATATATTGAAAATGGTGATAATTTGTAAATACTTTGCATTAAAAAAAATTGAGTGCAAAAGATGAAAAAGTGTATGTTATTAACCATCAAATAAGTTGAACATGCTCATTTCATAAAACCCTAAACCTTAAACTTTAAGCCCTATCACCTATTCCATAACAAAGAAAAATCTAAATGCACAAAAATAAATGTGAGAATGTGGGGAGCAATGACATCCAATTCCAATATAAATTCTTGAAGTAAAGTATTTCATAAAACCCCAAAGCCTTAAACCCTATCAAGCCCTAGCCCATAACAAAGAAAATTGCACATACATAAAAGGATTGATGGGGAACATGGGGAGCAGTGACATTTAATTGGTAGTAATTATGGAACAAAACCATTTCTTAAGGCCCCAAACCTTTAACCCTATCAAACCCTAGCCCATAACAAAGAAAGTTGTAGTTATATAAAAATAAATATGGGAATGTGGGACACAATAACATATAATTGGTACCACTCTTCGAACAAAATGCATTTCCTAAAGCCACAAAACTCTGAACCCTATCAAACCCTAGTTAATAACAAAGTTGCAAAAGTATATATTGGGAACATGGGAAGTAGTGACATCTAGATGCCATTGAATGTTGTCACTTGTTTCATGGAACCCTATACAATAAACCATTAAAACAACACTTGCTTAACATAAATCTATCTTGTTGTTTGAATGTCTTTCATTTGTGAGCTTGTAGTTATGATCAATTCCCAAATCAAACACAAAAAAATTCTTTAAGTTATGCTCAATTTGGCAAGTATTAACTAGCGTTCTTGGGATATTGATTTTTTTCACTATTAGGCAATGTGATTATTGCAAGATTTTGAAATTTGACTTACACATGGGGTGTATAAAAAAATATAGGATTTTTGAGACCAACTAACTATCAATTTGTTTGAATGGCTACCACATTAGGATATTAGCATTTTTTTGGGTATGGATTAATAACTGTTGAATATGCTTAAAGGTTGGTTTTTGCAATAACCTACCTAGAACTAGACTTAACATGATTTTACATATAGGCCTTTATCTCATATTGAAAGCTTGAAATGAAAATGGCAGCCATTAAAGGGCAAAAGGCATTAGACCAAGTGATTGTTCAATCTATGTCCATTCATTGAAAAAAAAAAACTATCATTGAAAGCTAAAAGGGAGCAACTTCACATAGAAATGAATGAACAAGATGGTATAAGGTTTCCAAAAAAAATACCCAAAACAAATTACACCCAAATGGATGGAATATTTATTAATATAAATCAATATTGCTATTCATGTTTTTCATTTAGCATTTTGATGATATTTAGTTAAGATAAATATTTTCTGTTGTTCATGTATTTCATCTAGCGTTTTGATGATATTTATTTAATATATATTTGCTTCAGACCTCATTCCAATTTTTTTTGAATTTACACTTTAAAATGAAAATATTTAACTTGTTCCAAAAAAAATTCAAATCACATTTGAGAATTCACCCCAAAAACATTTGTTGGGACTTTTGCTCAAAGGTTTATTTTGATGAATATCTTCCTTGAACTTTTTGACATTAAATAATGACATAGCATCTTATTGATTATGTTCAAAGGATTTAAAAAGAAATCCATATTCATCAAAATGGCATTGTTTGGCAAGTCATCATATAATGGGTAGCCAAAAATATAAAACTTAATCCTTATAATATTTACGAAACTCTAGGATTTTGTTGCCAAATAATTTTCTTCTATCAATAATTGTTCCATCTTCCACACCACTATTTGTGCAAAGCAAATGGAAGATGAAAATGAAAATTGGGAATAGGGGTCGAGTTCTAATGTTAGGTTGAAACTTATTTATCAATGAATTTATCAAAAAATTTGGCTGTAAAAACTGGAAAAAATCCTATAATTTACATTGAATCACATTCAATAGAATGAAAAAACCCTTTACGAAAATGATGAAAATTATATATTCATAATAAAAATTAATGAAATTATGATATTAGACAACACATATCTGTATAAATTAATAATAATGAAATCTACATAATGTTAATAATTTATATAATGTTTTAAAATGTTTTACATAATATTATATTTTAATTAAATAAATTATAAAATTATAAATTAATATGACACAACATTCATTGATTCGATATAGGTTAAAAGGTGAGGATATATGATATTTAATTTTATATTATTATAAAAAATAAAATATGTTCCCAAAAAACCTTTTGAATCTTGATTTTAAATAGGTTTATTTATAAAGCACTTTTGAAAAAAATATTTCTTGAAGAAATCATTGTTGTTCAAATGTATTAAAATATAATGACAATTCAAATGCATTTTTAGTTAAACCGCTTTATATTATTTTCTTGAAATTTTTTTACATGTGTGTTAATATCACTTTTTGGGGGCTTCCAGCAAGTACCAACTAACTTGTCAAGAAACAATAGAAAAATCATTACGCCAAATTGTGACTTTCATTATTAAGACATTAAACAACTATGTCTTGTGCATAGTCATTTTTTACTAAAGGCATGGACAAGTTTAGTCATGAATACAACTATACAACCATGAACAATAAGTATAACAATTTTAAGTCATCTACATCATAACAAGAATAAATTATGACTTCATGACTTTTTAAGAATACAACTATACATAAGGTATTCCCCCAACAATATGTAATTAATTCAAGCAACATATCTTTTTTTTTTTTTGGGTATCCTTAATGAGTATTTTTAACTAATAAATGTTTTTGGGCCTCTTTAATGAATATCCTTCACCAATAAATGTTTATGGGCATCCTTAGTGAATAATTTTTCACTAATAAAATAGTTAATGAGTTCATGTGCTCCTTTGCAAGTTCAACACAATAAAATATTAGATCCGTAGCTATGAGTATGAGCTTGCACCTTATAGTACTTTATGGTCCACCCTTTTTGTCTAGTTCCAGCATAGATTCCTTCTTAGACTCATATTTGAGAAGTGTATAAAATAAATTTTTTTGATTCTTATTAATTGTCTTCATAGACCAGATTTCATGTTGTCAACAAGGTCTAGAATTCAAAAAATAATTTTACCAACCAACAAATAATGATCATCTACAATCTTCAAAGCCATATTTTGGGATTCAAAACAAAATATACCTTCACAATGGGAGTGATGAACTCCACAAGGAAAGAAGGAATTTTGAAGAGTGATGGCCAAATATGTGGATAAAATTTATTAATAACCCTTTATTAAATGAACCATCATGATCCTAACAAACTACTCCAATGGTAAATAACTAAATGGATGAATAGAACATATTGTAGAAGTTTAAAGTAAAATACAATGTACAAAGATGTTCGTACAATCAAACACCAACACTGTGCTAGTGACTAGTTAGTCAACTTGAACCATTTGAAAAACCATGTTTTGTACTATTAATGTAAGCTAGCCTAGATAGGTAAGAAGTAGCTACTAATTAGTAGGCTATGTATGTACCTACTAACCTATTAATAGACTTAGCCTAGGGATATTAAGTAAGTAACCCAACTTACTAGGTAGGTCTAAACTTAGGTGGCTTAGGTTATGTTACCTCCTAATAAACAACCTATGCCTATGATATTAGTAGGTTATGTAGCTACTAGCCTATTAATAGACCTAACTTAAAGGCATACTAGGTAGGTAGCTTAGCCTATTATGTAGGTATAGGCCTAGGCTAACTATCTAATAGGCTAGGCTATTTACCTAATAGGCCTAGGTGGCCTAGGCTACTTACCTAGGTAATAAAATAGACTACCTATTTAGTAGGCTTAGGTGGCCCATGTTATTTACTTAGTAAGCCTATGTTACGTACCTATAATAAACCTAGATTAGTAGGGTACCTACATAGTTAATAAGTCTATTTAGTAAGCCTAGGTCACCTAGGATACCTACCTAGAAAGTCTATAGTACTTAATAGGCTACTTAGTAGGCCTAAATTACGTTTTAAGTAGCCTATTACTTAGATTTAGGCTAGGCTACCTAGTTAGGCTACTAGTTAAGTTATTACCTAATAAATAGCCTACTAACCTATTAGTTACGTTAGGCTAGACATGTAGTAGGCCGAGTTTAACTAACTAGCTATGTTAAGTTGGTAATGTAGGTTGAATAGTAAGCTAGTTTATAGTGATTGATTATGATTTTCATTTTAATCACAATGAACACCATGACTTAAGACGTGGACTTTGTAATGTTTACATGTATTTTCAGTTGTAATTAACATGACTAAAATTAATCACATATTGCCACGTCTAATGACATTCTTAGTAAAATGATTGAATTCAATCACTATGACTATATGTGTACACATGTCATTACGAATATGACTGAAAGTAATTGACAAAGATATTTGTGTAGTTAAATAGTAGTAATATGATTGAAGGGTGAACCCACCCTTGGGTGGTAGCACTAGGAACCACCTCAAGGAATGGTTAAGGAACAGAAAACAACCAAATCATTTTTTTGGGCCCTTTTTGTTAAATGTTTTCACAATTATAAATTATTATGTTTTCATGTTTATCAATTGCATGTTCTAATATATGGCTTGAAATTTATTTGGGAATTTAAAAAATTGAAATTTAAAGAAAAATTATATTCCTAATTAATTAAAATGGCCGCTTAAAAAATTGACAACTTTAACTTAGGAAATTCATAACTAAATCATATATAATCAATTAATTGCTAAATAAAAACCTAAAAATAAAATGACTTCCAAATTACCTTAGGAAAAAATCTCATAAAACAATTCAAAGATCATGTTCCAAATTTGTGTTCTTGACCAAAAAGTTCAAGGAGAAAAACAAGCATTACATTCTTGAAACTTTTTTTTAATGCAATGATTAGGAACATCAAAATAAAAAAATATTTTTGATATTATCAAGATTTCAAAATCTATAAAACCTAGTAAATGTATTCAATTTATTTTTTATGAAAATGTTCATTTAAGTGTTTCCTATGATTTTTCAAAATTCGATGAGTTCAAAAAAATCAAGGTGTAACATTCTTGGTGGTATCACTCAAGGACAAGACTACCTTGAAATTAGTTAATTGACTTGTACATGTAATAATCAATAAGGAAAATGTGATCAATATATGTCACATGAGGGACATGGCTAATAGCTTGCTGACACGCATTTAGGAACTTGATTAAAAATAGTCACTTGATTTTCTTATGTGGCAAATGTATATATATTCAAATTAGTCCAACAATTATTTAATATTTCTTCATGATTTTCTAGGTTCTTTGTGGATCAGATATGAACAATATTAATTACTTGCAATAATAAGAAATTTTGCACTTAAAAATAACATAACTCCAATACCATCTTGTTGACATAATTTCTTGAAATTCCAACAATTTCATAAACTTGACAGATCTAAATCATAACGATTTCATAGATTTGGCAAATCTAATTCATTTGAACCATTGCTTTGAAACTCAAGGAAGTTATACATTGTGTAAATCATAATTAAGCTCAATAGTCTAAAAACAAATTCACAAATAGAATGTAAACAAATCATATGTATAGTTCATTCATCTAAATTGAATATTCCAAAGTTTGAAATTTCATAGGATTTTACTAACTTGGCCTTGATTTCTATAACCAAGCTACTAACTACATAATTCATAGCATATATCTCCTAATTACTAATTAGTTGAATGTCTCTAACATTTGGAATGAAGTATCATTCATCGAAACTACTATATGCATAATCCTTTAAATTATCACATTCATCTTCCTCCCCTTCATTGGAACTAAGAACCAAATTGCTAGCAGTAATAGTAGTGCCTCCCACAATAATAACTAGTTGAATTGTTTCTGGTATAAACATTGGAACTTGCAGCCTTGAATATTCATCTACATTACTAACCCTAAACATATCAAATTCAATGAGGTCAATTTGAATGCTTTTTACTACTCGTCTCCCACGAGGATCTTTCCTTAGAAACACTTTCCACCCCAATGAAAAACTATGGCAACTAACTATGAAAGCTAGGGAAAAGAAGAAATTGAGCCATTCTATACAAAAGGCAAACCACAACAATTTGAATTCAAATATGCACAACAAGAGGTAAACAACACCCTTACAAATTTGTAATTTGCAATTTGTAATTATTAATTTGTAATTTCTAGAGTTTTTAATTTTGTAAATTTGCAAACTTGTAAACTTGCATCTTGCAAACTTACAATTTGTAATTATTAATTTGTAATTTCTAGAGTTTTTAATTCTGTAAATTTGCACACTTGTAAACTTGCAATTTGTAATTATTAATTTATATTTTTTAGAGTTTTTAATTTTGCAAATTTGCAGACTTGTAGGTAGGTGAGTATAGGGGTCTACACCTAGTAAATAGGTGGATAGGTAACCTAAGTAGGTGAGTATGTAGGCTAGGAGGTAGGAGGGTAGGCCACTAATGCAAGCCCCCCACCCACCCCAAAAGAAAACAGCCCAAAAAAACAAATTTTGGGCAAAAAATTTTTTAAAAAAAATTGGGCAATCAATGGATTTTTGGGGGGCAGTCTGAAAGTTTTGGGCAGCCAGTAAAATAATGTAAACTTGTCAAGTTTGCAATGTAAAAGTGGAGATGTGAAAATGGTGATTTGACAATGTGAAGTTGTATATTTGGCAAGGTGCAATTGACAATTTGACAATTTGTCGATGTTGTATTGGCCACCTAGCAAAGTGCAGTAGGCATTTTAGCAATGTGCACCTAGCAAACTTACCATTATGAGGATGTTGACTTGAGAAACAGTAAATGGGGAGTTGAGAAAACAGTAAAGTGAGAAAGTACAACATGACAAAATAAGCGCCCATTTGGTATTCCATACCCAACACCAGTCATGACATCACAACCCCAATGTCTGCATGATTCATTTCAATATTATTCTTCAACTTGACTAGTTGAGAAATAAAGGTGTACATGCACAATGTCCATGCCATGATATTTACATTTATTTTAATGTATTTTCAAACTGAGCAGCACTCAAAGAAATTTCTTAGCATATTTGGAGGTACCTTATGTCCATGAAGATTTCCCTCCTCCTCTTTTTAATGACTCCTCTTTCCCTCTATTTTGAAGAATGAAGAATATGCCTACCACTCAAGAAAGTATGGGAGAGAAATTATGCCTACCTACAAGTGAAAAGTCCCTGCCTCTCTTAAGGAGTAGGTGGTACATCTAACTTCATGATAACTTTAAGCTCATGCTTTATGATGAGTTGAAAACAGGAGTGGAGGACATTCCCAAAGGCCAAGGCCAGACTCAGCTATCACCGCATCCTCAGCCTGCTATTTTGAAAATGCCTCACCCTGGTACTTCACCTACACAAAAGATTCTCACAAAACCACATACGGCAAGTAAGATAATTTGCTTCTGTCCTGCAATATACAAGAATCATTGTTTTTGCGAAAGAGAACAGATTATTATATGACCTGTACTTAGGTTGTGGTCAGATTCAACAATCAAGTGTTGAAATTAATTAATTTTACATTAGAAAATTTTAGGCATCTCAAGTTGGCTTTTCTAGGTTTCAATGCATGCTAAATTTTAATATTTTACACAATTTGTGCAAGGATAGTTTTAAAACTTTCTTTTAGTGATCACTATGGCAAGTCCAAGGAAGATTTCGAAGATCAAGACTAAAAGGAGCTTTTCCAAATAATGAAATTTGCAGGATTATTCGTCAAGTGTGTTTGTGGCTTGAAGCTTTGTGTTATTTCAAGATTGTAGTTTTTGACTTTTTTTTCCTTTATTTTATGGTCAAGTTACAGAATCATATAGAATTTGTTGAAATTTTATGTCATTGCAAGTTTTGTGTGTTCCCACTTCAAGACATATGGATACAAAAATAATTTTGTTTCACATTTGTTAATATGAAAATTTTAACAAATTATACAATGTTGGTTTGGAATTTCTTACATTTTCAACATTTTTTCCCCTAAATTTCTGAAATATTTCTACATCTAAATTTGTAATTAATCCTTGTTGAAACTTACTACAAGGTAAAGGATCATGTTAAGTGGATGAACTTGGACGTATAATTCTGAAGGACTACTTTTACACAAGCTAGTTTACAATAGCCTATTATTAATTAAATCTTGAACAATGCACGATTTTAAACTCCCTGTAACAAGCTTTGTCCAACGTTCTATTGGAGCTTGTTTTTTTTCTGCTTCGTGCAATTTTGCATGAGCTTGTCTTCTTGCACCACATGCAAAATTGCACGATAATGCATGAGCTTTTCTTTTTACACCCCACACAAAATGCGAGATGCTAAATACCCCTTAACAAGCTCTGTCTAGTGTTGGTTTTGCTCTAACAGTGTAGCCCTGCAAAAAACTACGTTGTTCTGTCACAGGGTTTTAAAATTTTTGCTTTTTTTGATTGTGGGAGTTATTTAGTGTCTCGCACACAAAAGCACATGATTCTACTTGTTTTGCAAATAGAACCAAAAAATAAATGATGATTTTTTATTTAATATGTTTTATTATGGCACAACAAATTTGACCTCATGATTTCACAAAAGAAAGTAAGGAATCCTACCAACATTATAATTTGAGCACTATGAACAAGATGAGCCTTGTTATGTGTAGCCTTTATCTAAGCTTGCAATAATCAAAATGGTGAAACCTTGCCATTTATAATAAACCAAAGCACTCCAAAAAAGGGGGAATACAAGGAACAAAATGAAAGGACCCACATCCAAGAAGACAAATGAAACACCTAAGAGGACAAACCACAAGGGGAACATCAAGTTTCCGAAAAATGTTATGTTTAGCCTTTAACTAAGCTTATAGCAATCGAAATGGTGAAACCTTGCCATTTATAAAAAACCAAAACACCCCAAAAAAGGGGGCATACAAGGAACAAAATGGAAAGACCCACATCCAATAAGACAAATGAACCACCTAAGAAGGCAGACCACAAGGGGAACATCAAATTTCTGAACCCCCTTCAACCACAAGAAACATATGAAATAAGGAAAGGGGAAGACTTCTTGAAAGGACATTTAGTTTAGACAAAGCTTCACATATTACGATTACACATCTTAGAATAAAAATCACATGTGTATGTTGTAACATCACTGACACCTTTTGTTTTCAATTTGTAATATCGTACCTTATCGCCCTATGTTAAATCCCAAATTGCAACATCTAAATAAATCTATGTTATGTAAACCCCCTTGATTTCATAATGCAAAAACCTATTCCTTCGTCATCTAAGGTTATGAAAGATCATCTTGTTCACCAAATGCAATACCTACATTTAATGTATAAAAACAATAGGACATATCCAAAAGATACCTATTTTAAAACAATTAACCAATTTTCAATACCTTCATCTTTAGGTGTAAGCATTGACTGTGGGCATGTCCTAATTTTTCCAAACTTCAATTTGCGATCCTACATCATTTGTAGTGAGTGTTAAAGTGATCATTAAGGTAATTTTGTCATTATTATTATAATGTAATATTATTAATTTACCATAGTAAGTTTATCATTATACCTACATAAATTTATATTGTGTACCCTCACCAAAAGCCTTCTTTTGGTTAATAAAAACTTATTATGTAGATATTGCAAAAACTTAATCCCTCATCATCTAGGTTTACTTAGGGGGATCTTGTTCACCAAATGCAATACCTACATTTAATGGACCAAATGTAATAAGAAATATCCAAATGATATTTATAACTAAAGCAAATCATTATTCTAATGAAAAAGGTAGGACAATATTTGCGTTAAGTGGTTAAATCCCCTTCTGGAAGGAGTAGGGAATTTGCAATACCTTCATTTAACATAATTAATACCCACGAAAGATATGAAATTATATGTAATACTTGTGTTAGTGTTCATTAACCTTTAACTATGATATACCTTAAACCTTGAAATATCTGCATGTAATACTAATTAAATGCCACAAGAAACAAGATGGGTAAACATTACCCACATATTGACTTAGTGATCATTATACAATTGACTTGCAATACCCACTTCTGTATAATGTTTGAGTGAAATATTCTTATTTGGGAGTTTTAGAAGATATCATTAGTAGAAATCAGCCAAAATGTAACCACTCCATTTACGACTACATGCGACTTGTAGTCGTTTGCAACTAGATTTGGGAATATTTGCAACTACAAAACCAAATTTCAACTATTTTGGTCATTCT
>Ga0116229_10007094_pt1 | contig 17858 bp, 12 predicted proteins | sample S1TSphgellanicum_3_FD_87313 | JGI IMG/M metagenome (GOLD analysis project Ga0116229, IMG submission 87313) | Host-associated microbial communities from peat moss isolated from Minnesota, USA - S1T2_Fc - Sphagnum magellanicum MG | ecosystem: Host-associated > Plants > Peat moss > Unclassified... | reverse complement strand
GACCCCTTTGAAGCCGCGCAGCAAGCCCATCGAAATAACCGCGGCGGGGATCGAGGTCGCGAACGTGAGCCCCGCCTTCAGGCCGAAATACACATTCGCCGCCGTGAACACCAGGGTGATCAGAATACCCAACGCCACACCGCGCCACGTCAGTTCATTGCGCGTGTCCGCCTGTCCGTCATTCGAATCCGCCACGCTTGAGTTCCTCGTAAGGGTGTGACTAAGCCGAGCGTACTTTACTGTGATTCGACCCTGCTGTATCGCGTGCGCGCAATTATGATGAAGCGATGCTCCCGTGTGTTATGTTTTGGGCGGTGTGGATCCGCACTTCAAAGGAGCTTGCCGCATGGCGTTCGACGCGACGAGGCTCGCCGGTGACGCGCGCGCTGCAATCGCGATCACGAGGCTCGTCAGCGCACGGCGAGCTGCAATTGCGACCACGAGGCTCGTTATCGCCCGGTGCGCTGCAATTGCTACCACGAGGCTCTTCCGTGCCGCGCGCGCTGCAATCGCCATGACGAGCCTGGTGTGTGCCGGTAGCGCGAATGCCGGCCCGGCGCGGACGGTCGCGCCTTACGGGTCATGGGCTTCGCCGCTCACCGCCGAAGCGTTGAGCGGCGCTCGGGTCAGCATCGGCGATCTCAGGAGCGTCCAGGGCAGGCTCTACTGGACCCAGACCGTGCCCGCCGCGGGCGGCATCTCGGCACTGTTCAGCATGCACGGCGACGCGCCCGCCTGGCAGGTCACGCCGCCAGGGGTCAACGTGCGCACGCGGGTGCATGAGTACGGTGGCGCCCCCTATGCCGTGCTTGGCGATACCGTGTATTACAGCCAATTTGCCGATCAACGGTTGTATGCGCTCAAGTTGGGCGGCAGCGCGGCCCCGTTGACACCGCCCGGGTATCGCTTCGCGGATTGCACGACGTTGCCGCACAGGAACGGCGCCGGGGGCGCGTTGATCTGCGTGCGCGAGGATCACACCGATCCGTCAAAAGTCCGCAATGCGCTGGTACGTGTCCCCTTGCCGCACGGTGGCGCGGGCGAAGTGCTGTACGGCGACAGCGATTTCGTCGCGTATCCACGGCTCAGTCCGGACGGACGGCAGCTCGCCTTCATCACTTGGAATCATCCGAACATGCCGTGGGATGCGACCGAATTGAAGATCGCGGCCCTGACCGAGGATGGCCTGGAAGCACCGGTCGTGGTGGCCGGCGGCGCCGCAGAGTCGGTGCTCGAGCCGCAGTGGGACACCGACGGCACGCTGTACTTTATCTCCGATCGCAGCGGCTACTGGAATTTGTACGCGCGGGGTTCGGCGGGCGTACGTCCCGTGTGGCCACGCAGCGCCGAATTTGCCGGCCCCCTGTGGTCGCTCGGACAGGCCAACTACGTACTGCTCGGCGATGGCCGCGCAGTGCTGTGTTTTGCGGAAAGCGGGCTCGATCGGCTGGCGGTGGTCGACCTGAAACGCGGCAACGGACGCGTGCTCGAACTGCCGTATGTGGAATATTCGCAGTTGGCGAAACTCGATGCGGGCCATGTCGCGATGATCGCCGGTGCAACGGATGCACCGCAGGCTATCGTACGCCTCGATGTCGGCGCCGGCAGTGCGCAGCGGCTTTACAGCTCCTCCCCCGCGCCGCTGCCGCCATCGGCCGTTTCAGTCGCGGTGCCGATCGAGTTCCCTAGCGCGCACGGGCGCGTGGCACACGCGTATTACTATCCGCCGCTCAACCCCGCCTTTCAGGCGCCTCCCGGCACTTTGCCGCCGTTGTTGACGCTGGTGCACGGTGGTCCGACCGCACAGGCCTCGCCCGCCTTTGCCTCGCAGGTTCAATTTTGGACCAGCCGCGGGTTTGCCGTCGTGGATGTCGATTACGGAGGCAGCTCGGGATATGGACGCGCCTACCGCCGGGAATTGGAGGGCAATTGGGGCGTGGTCGACGTCGAGGACGTGATCGCCGCCGCCCGGTATCTCACTTCGAGCGGACGCGCCGACCCCGCCCGCACCGCGATCCGCGGCGGCAGCGCCGGGGGCTACACGGTGCTCGCGGCGCTGTGCAGCAGCGAAGTGTTCCGCGCCGGCGCCGACTATTACGGCATATCCGATATGACCGTTCTCGCGCGCGACACGCACAAGTTTGAGAGCCGCTATCTGGATTCGCTGATAGGACCGCTACCGCAGGCCCAAGCCGTCTACGACAGCCGCTCGCCGCTGAATCATCTGGACGGCTTCAAAGTGCCTCTGATTGTCTTTCAGGGCGCCGACGATCCGGTCGTGCCACCGAACCAATCGGCATTGATCGTCGAGGCGCTGCGCGCACGCGGCGTCCCGCTGGCCTACCTGCTTTACCCCGGCGAGGGCCACGGCTTTCGAAAGCCGGAGAACATCATCAGTTCGCTGCAATCCGAACTGTCCTTCTACGGCCAGGTGTTCGGGTTCGTTCCGGCCGACACGCTGCCGCCCCTGGCGATCGAGCATTTGACGCCGGCACCGTAATCTGACGCCGGCGCCGTATTCCCGACGATATCAATGAGCCTGTCGGAGTAACTTCCTGGCCGCCTATGACAATGACGACGCCTTGCTGCGCGCTCGGGCACTCGCCCGAACCGGCGACGACGAGCGCGCACGCACGGCGTACCTCGAGATCTTGCGCAGCGACCCCACCCATCTTCACGCGCTGACCGAACTGGGTAATCTGGCGTTGGCGGGCGGCTTTCGCGCGGCGGCCCGGACCGCGTACTTGCAGGCGGTGAAACATCATCCGGAGAATCCGGTCGTGCGCGTCAATCTTGCCAACGTGCTGCGCGGCGACAACGATTTCGTGGGCGCCCGGCTGCACTACGAGGCGGCGCTGGCCATCGACGCCCGACTGCACGAAGCCCATCAAGGAATGGCCTGGGTGCTCAAGGACATCGACCGCGACCGCGCCGAAAGGCATTGGCACATGGGTTTCATGGGCCACGCGATCGTCACTCGGCCGTATCGCGGGACGGGCGCCGGCATATCGATCTTGCTGCTCGTGTCCGCGCGCGGCGGCAATATTCCGACCGATCTGTGGATCAGCGATCGGCTCTTTACCGTGCATGCGATTTACATGGAATTCTACGATTCCCACCTCCCGCTGCCGCCCCACGCGCTGGTGGTCAATGCGATCGGGGATGCCGACCTGTGCGCCGTCGCACTATCCCGCTGCGATGAACTGCTGGTCCGCAGCCCGGCCCCGGTCGTCAATCGGCCGAATCGGGTACGGGCGACCGGACGCGCGCAAATCGCGCGCCGCCTGGGCGCGATTACCGGTGTCATCGCGCCGCGGATCGACACCTTGCATCGGACGGCCATCCTCCAGGCTGACGGTCTCGAGTTCCCGCTGCTGTTACGCAGGCCCGGCTTTCACACCGGCGAGCATTTCGTTTACGTCGCGAACCGCGACGGGCTGCGCCAGGCGATCGACTCGCTGTCGGGCGACGAGTTGCTCGTGATCTCCTATCTGGATGCGCGCGGTGCCGACGGCATGTCGCGAAAGTATCGCGTCATGTTCGTCGGCGGCGTCCTGTACCCCCTGCATCTGGCGATTTCCGCCGATTGGAAGGTTCATTACTTCTCGTCCGACATGGCACACAACGCCGCCTTTCGCGAAGAGGAGCGACGCTTCCTCGATGACATGCCGGCAGCACTCGGCGGCACAGCGATGCGCGCATTGCAGGAGATTTGTAGTACGTTGGGCCTCGAGTATGCCGGCGTGGATTTCGCCCTGGCGCCGGACGGATCGGTGCTGCTGTTCGAAGCGAACGCAACCATGGTGGTATTTCCGCCGGGCCCGGATGCAATTTGGGATTACCGACGCCGCGCCATCGGGGACGTCCTCGAGGCTGCGACCCGCATGCTGCTGCAGCATGCCGAACTCGGCGCCGCCAATGGAAACCCGGCCCGCCCGTCGGCCCAGGAACCTGACTGACGGATGAGCGCCTACCGCGGCACTTCCCCGTCGGACCAGGAACCTCCTGACGGATGAGGCGCCTAACGCGAGGGCCGCTTCGCCTTAGGTCACCGCGCCCACGAGTCAGACAAGCTCCGGCGCGGGCGCAGGGTCAGCGCAGCCCCCGGTCTTTCAACATCGCATCGACGGTGGGCGCCTTGCCTCGCCAGTTCGTGTACATGGCTCCGAGCTCTTCGGTATTGCCGCGCGACAGGATCATGCGGCGAAGACGGTCGCCGTTGGCGCGGGTAAGGCCCCCGTTATCGTCGAACCACTGGTAGGCGTCGTCCGCCAGCATCTGCGTCCACAGGTACGCGTAATACCCCGCCGAGTAACCGCCGCCCCAGATGTGATTGAAATAGCTGGAGCGATAACGCGGCGGCACCGAATGCAGGTCGAGGTGCGTTCGCGCGAGCGCCTGCGTTTCGAACTCATCCGGATTCTGCAGCGGCGCGCTCGCCGGCAGCGTATGCCATTGCATGTCCAGCTCCGCCGCGGCCACCAGTTCCGTCACGTCGTATCCCGCATTGAAGTTCTTGCCATTCCTGATCTTCTCCACCAGCGCCGCCGGCATCGCAGCCCCCGTTTTGTAGTGCTTCGCATAGTGTTCGAAGATGGCCGGATAGCTGGCCCAGTGCTCATTGAACTGCGAGGGAAACTCCACGAAATCACGCGCCGTCGCGGTGCCCGACAAACTCGGGTACTTGGTATCGGCAAACATCCCATGCAGCGCGTGGCCGAACTCATGAAACATCGTGATCACATCCTCGAAGCTGATGAGCGCCGGCTCTCCCGCGGCGGGCTTGGAGAAGTTCGCGACGTTGTAGATGACCGGGCGGGTACCGAGCAGCGTCGATTGATCCACGAAGTTCGACATCCAGGCGCCGCCATCCTTGTTGTCGCGTTTGAAATAGTCGCAATAAAACAAGGCGAGTGTCCGACCGTCGACGTCGATCACTTCGAATACCCTGACATCGGGATGATAGACGGGGAGGTCCTTGCGCTCCTTGAAGTGAATGCCGTACAACTCCGTGGCCGCGTAGAACACGCCGTTCTCCAGCACCGCGCTGAGCTCGAAGTACGGCTTTATCTCGTCTTGATCGAGACCGTACTTGCTCTTGCGCACCTGCTCGGCGTAGAAGTCCCAGTCCCACGGCTCGAGCGCGAAACCGCCGTGCTGCGAATCGATGACGGTCTGAATGTCGGCGGCCTGAATGCGTGCCCTCGCCGTGGCGAGCGGCACCAAGGCATCCATGAACTCGATCGCGACCGCCGGTGTTTTCGCCATCTGATCCTCGAGCGTCCACGCGGCATGGCTCGGGTAGCCGAGCAATTCGGCGCGCTGCGCCCGGATTTGCGCGATGCGCGCAATGATGTTGCGCGTGTCGTTGGCGTCGCCGCGTTCGGCGCGATTCCAGGAATTCTGGAAGATGGCGGCGCGCGTGGCGCGCACGCTGAGCGAGGCGAGATCGGGCTGCTGTGTCGTGTTCTGCAAGGGCACCAGATACCCCGCGGCCTTGCGGCTGCGCGCCGCCTCTGCCGCCGCGGCAAGCCGACCCCCGCCGAAGCCCGCCAGCGGCGCCGGGTCCGCGGCGAGGTAGGCGCCGTCCTTGGTCGCCTCCAGCAACTTCGTGGCGAAGGCATCCGACAGGGTTGACAGCTCCTCGTTCAGCGTCTTGAGCTTCGCCTGGCCGGCGTCGTCAAGTTCCGCGCCTGCGTGCACGAACTCATCGTGGGTAACCACGACCAACCGCAGCGATTCCGGATCGAGGTTGAGCGATTCACGCCGCTCGTAGAGGGCGGCGATGCGCGCGAAAAGCTTGCGGTTGAGATGGATGGCATCGTCGTGCGCCGCAAGCTTGGGCGCGAGCGCGGTTTTCGCACTCTGCAGAAATGGGTTCGTGTCCGCCTGGCTGACGCAATTGAATGCGTTCAAGGCGCGCTGCAGCAGTCGGCCGCTTTTCTCCATGGCGACGAAGGTGTTGGCAAACGTCGGCTGGGACGGGTTGTCCGCGATGCGCTGAATTTCGTCCAGCTGGCGCGCCATGCCGGCTTCGATGGCCGGCTGATAGTCGGCATCCTTGATCTTGTCGAAGGGCGGGGCTTGGAACGGCAACGCGCTCGGTGCCTGGAACGGATTCGACCGTCCGAAATCCGCGGCGCCCGGCGCCGCACTTGCCGCGCCGCTCGCGCTCGCGGACAGTGAGCCTGTGCCGATCGCCAACGCGCCCGAGGCGAGAAGTGATTTTGTGAGTCGCATTGATTCCCCATCGGTGTGGCCATTGAATTCGAGTCTCATTTCTGATCTTATCGGGTGGACGAACAATGAGACAGAGATTCCGCCGCCGCATTTCCCGCCCGAGATCAAACGCCGAGGTTTCCATGAAATCGCTGACCGCCCTGGTCGTGACGGCCTTGCTGGTCGGTTGCGCGACCTGCAAGAGTTCGGATTCGCCGGAAGTGTGCAGAACCAAGGAACGTGACAAATCGCAGCCTCGCCTGGAATTCGCGCTTGCCGGGTTGCTGACGCCGCATTTCCTGCTGCCCAAACTGCGCTCGATGTAACGAGCTGAAAGCCCTTCAAGCCCCTGGTACGATGCGCCGCACAGCCTGCGCCACAGGTTTCGTTGTCCCGCGCGTTGCGCCGCACAGCGTGCGCCGCAAGGTCGGAGCTTCCGGTGCGCCTCGGGCCGCGCGGCGTTTCAGGTCACCATGCGGGGTGGTACAGTAGCGGCCCCGACAAATCGGCCACGGAGCCCCGATGAGTGACCCAGTCGACTCGAATCTCCGCAGGGAGTTGCGCGTTCGCGTGCCATGCGCGAGGGCCTGCTGGTACGCGATTGCACTCGCTTTTGCCGTATCGGGCTGTTCGGAAGACGGCGATGGGTCGGCCAAAATCAACGGCTCCGTCAATATTCCCGCGGGCAGACCGCCCGGCGCCGCGGCCACGGTCAATGGAGCGATTCACATCGCCGATCAGGCCGAAGTCACCAGCGCCGCGACCGTCAACGGCGATCTGCAACTCGGCGATCACGCCAAGGCCGCTTCCCTCAACAGCGTGAACGGCGCAATCGCCATTGGTAAAGATGCGCACGTGTCGGGCGCCGTATCCTCTGTCAACGGCGAACTCAGCTTAGGGTCGGGGTCCGAAGTGCTGGGACCGCTGACCAACGTGAATGGCGCAATCACACTCACTGCTGCGCATGTCGGTGGCGGCATCAAAACCATCAACGGCAGCATGGATATCAGCGGCGCCTCGCACGTCGAAGGCGGCATCCTGGTGCAAAAGCCGACTGGCGCCTTGAGCACCAACGAGCCACGGATCGTGATCGGACCCGGTGCCACGGTGCAGGGTGATTTGCGTTTCGAGCGTCCCGTGAAACTGTTCGTCAGCGACAAGGCCACGATCGGGACCGTGACCGGCGCCTCACCCACTTCGTTTACCGGCGATTCCCCGCCCAACTAAGGAAAGAAAACCGCCATGAAACGCTCACCCTATGCTCCTCGCATGGCCCCGGCGCCGCCTCGCATGGCGCTGACTCGCATGGCGCCGCCTTGGATGGCGCTGACTCGCGTGGCGCTGACTCTTACTCTCGTGGCACTGACTCTCCTGCTCGCGTTTGCGGGGTCGGCCGGCGCCGCAGCGCCCGATTCCGCCTTGCTGAGCGCGGTGGCGAGTCCGGCACGCAGCCCGGGCGCGGTGGCGCGCGATGCGTCGCGTCACCCGATCGAAGAGCTCACTTTCTTCGGGCTCGCGCCAAACATGACCGTGGTTGAGTTATGGCCGGGTGGCGGTTATTGGACCGACATCCTCGGTCCCTATCTGGCTGCGCAAGGACACTATTACGTTGCGCTGCCCGCCCCCGGAAATGCCGAGGAGGACGAGGGTGCCGCGCGATTTCGCGCCAAGGTCGCCGCTGAAAAGGACAGGCTCGGTACCGTGCATGAAACCATTTTAGGCGCCGGTCACTTCGACATTGCTCCGCCCGGCTCCGCCGATCTCGTCCTCACATTCCGCAATTTGCACAATTGGATGGAGGACGGTTACGCGGAGCAGGCGCTGGCGGCGGCGTTCAAGGCGCTCAAGCCGGGCGGCATTTTCGGCATCGAAGAACATCGCGGCCGCAACGATCAGCCACAGGATCCGAAGGCAAAGACCGGCTATGTGCGCCAGGACTATACGATTGCCCTGGCCAAGAAGGCGGGATTCGAATACCTGGCCGCTTCGGAAGTGAACGCGAACCCGCGTGATACGAAGGACTGGGTCGATGGCGTCTGGACGCTGCCGCCGACCCTGTCGCAGGGGGATAAGGATCGCGCGCGCTATGTGGCCATCGGCGAAGCAGACAACTTCGTGCTCAAGTTCCGCAAGCCGAAGTGACTCGCCTCCCCGTCTGGCCGCCGCCCGTGTCTGACGCCACGGCGGTGAGCTGGATGGGGGACACGCAGCGAAGTCAGGACCGATTCCCCGCCGCTCGCCTTGAAGCGGGCATTTCCGGCCCAAATAATGGGCGGTGACCGTCCGTCGAGCATTCTTGAGTCCCGTATGGCTGCTGTTCTCGCTGCCCGTTTACATCGGCTTCAGATTGCTGCCGGCATTGTCGATCGGTCCGTGGGGCGTGACTGCCGGCATCGCGCTGCTGCTCGCGTGCTGCGTGGTCATACCCGCCTCGGTCAGGCGCGTCGGCAATCGTCGCTACCAAGATCTGTTCGCTTGGATCGGCGTGCTCTCGATGGGGTTTTTCTCCTCGCTCTTCGTGCTCACGTTCCTGCGCGACCTGGTGTTGTTGGGCGCCGACCTTTTGTTGCCCGGCCCGCGGGCGGCCTCGATCGTCGAGCTCAGCGCCCGTGCGACGGTGGGTCTCACCTGCTTCGTGACGATCGCGGGGCTCATCATCGCGCGCCGGCCGCGGGTCGTCGAGGTGGACATTCCGGTGACCGGTCTGCCGCAGGCTCTGCACGGATTTTCGATCGCACAGATCAGCGATGTGCACGTCGGATCGACGATCAAGCGCGGCTTCGTCGAGAAAATCGTCGCCATCGCCAACGGCTTGAAGACGGATGTGATTGCCGTGACCGGAGATTTGGTCGACGGCTCGGTGCCGGAGCTGTCGAGGCATACCGCGCCGCTGGCGGAACTCGCCGCGCCGCACGGAGTGTTTTTCGTGACCGGAAACCACGAATACTATTCCGGAGAACGCGCATGGACGGCGGAGATCCGGCGTCTCGGACTGTGCGTGCTCAAGAACCAGCACGTGGTTTTGCATCATGATGGCGCCTCGCTGGTCATTGCCGGCGTCACGGACGCGAGCGCCCATCATTTCGATGCGGGCGAGCGCAGCGATCCGGCGGCCGCGCTGCGCGGTGCGCCGGCCGACGTCGCAGTCAAGATCTTGCTCGCCCATCAACCGATTTCCGCGCCCGCTGCGGCCAAGGCTGGTTTCGATGTGCAGCTCTCCGGGCATACGCACGGCGGCCAGTTCTGGCCCTGGAACTTATTCGTGCGATTCTTCCAGCCCTTTACCGGCGGGCTGCATCGCTTGAATGACATGATGGTCTACGTGAACCGCGGCACCGGCTACTGGGGTCCGCCGAACCGCTTCGGCGTGCCGTCCGAAATCACGCGTATCCGCCTCATTGTTTCGGTCTGAACCCGCGGCGTCGAGCGTAAACGTCCGTTTCGTGAGCAGACCCCCTAAAGCGAGCGTCTGAAGAGTGACGCGGCGCTCATCCACCGGGCGCTGGACCATGTGATAGTGAAGTTGTTGGGGTGGCAGTGACGGTCCATCGTCACCATTCCCGCAAGGCCGGCACTCCCCTCTGTGATTTCCTCGAATGTGCATTGATGATTTCGCCATGACGCGAAATGGCGTGTGCAATCAACGATCTCTACCGGCCATCACGGGCGGCCCCGGAGCGCGATGTCGGAGGATGGATTCCACCAAGCTTCGAAAGGGGAATGTCGATGAGTGTTCGAACGGGGATCATGGTGCCGGATGTCGCATCCGATGGCGCCACTGGCGAGTATCAGCGGGCGTCCGACGGCAAGGAATCCCGCCGCCAGGAGACTCTGCTCAAGACCAGCGCGTTGCACGACGCGATATTCAACAGTGCCTACTTCTCCTGTATTGCCACCGACGAAAAGGGCGTCATTCAGATATTCAACGTCGGCGCCGAGCGGATGCTCGGTTACACCGCCGCGGAGGTGATGAACATGATCACCCCCGCGGATATTTCGGACCCTTTGGAGTTGATCGCCCGCGCGGAAGCGCTGAGTCTGGAATTGCACACGCCGATCAGCCCCGGATTCGAGGCGTTGGTGTTCAAAGCATCACGCGGGATCGAAGACATCTACGATCTTACCTACATCCGCAAGGACGGCAGCCGCTTTCCCGCCATGGTCTCGGTCACGGCACTGAGCGATGACCGGGGCAAGATCATCGGGTATCTGCTGATCGGCACCGACAACACCGCACGCAAGGAGGTCGAAGACGCGAAAGGGCTCCTTGATCAGCGGCTTCGCGACCAGCAGCTCTCGCTGGAGGAGAAGAACATCGAGCTGGAGTACGCCAGCCGGATGAAGTCGGAGTTCCTGGCCACCATGTCGCACGAGTTGCGTACGCCCCTGAACGCCATCATCGGGTTCTCCGAAGCCCTGAAAGACGGGCTGATGGGCCGCGTCAGCGATACGCAGCAAGAGTACATTACAGACATCTTCAGCAGCGGGCAGCACCTGCTCGCGTTGATCAACGACATTCTGGACCTCTCGAAGGTCGAAGCCGGGATGATGACGCTGGATCTGGAGGCCGTCGACATCAAGAGCCTGCTGTCGAACAGCCTGTCGATCGTCAAGGAGAAGGCGGGGGCACAGAGAATCCGTCTGGAACTCGAGATGGACGAGGGCTTGGACATATGCCGCACGGACATCCGGAAAACCAAGCAAATCATCTACAACCTGTTGTCGAACGCCGTCAAATTCAGCGCGCGAGGGGGGCGCGTGAAATTGAACGCCCGCATCGTCTCGCGCGCGGCCGTGGGCACGATGACCGGCGGCTGGCCGGTGCACACTTTCCCGCTACCCGACAACGAACACGACGCCTTCCTTGAAATACGCGTCAAGGACCAGGGTATCGGCATATCCCGCGAAAACATGGCGAGGTTGTTCCAGGCGTTCAGCCAGATCGACAGCGGTCTTGCCCGCAAGTTCGAAGGTACCGGCCTTGGCCTCGCGATGGTCAAGCAGCTGGCCGCACTGCTGGGCGGTACGGTCGCCGTCGCCAGTGCTGAGGGCGAGGGGGCATGTTTCGGCGCCTGGCTGCCGCTGCAAGCGCCGATTCGGCCGGTCATCCCGCCGCCGCAACGCGACTTCACCACAGCCACGCAGCCGGTCGGGTCCCCCTTCACGCAGCGGACGGCGCTGGTAGTCGAGGACGACGACCAGGCAGCGGATCTGGTCCGCCTGCTGCTCGAAGCCGAGGGATTCGCGGTTCTGCGCGCCACCAGCGGCGAGACCGCCCTCGTGATGGCGCCACAGCAGCCGCTCCACCTGATCACGCTCGACATTCAATTGCCGGGCATCGACGGTTGGGAATTTCTCATGAGAATCGGCGAGAACATCGCCCTTGCCCAGGTTCCGGTGGTCATCATCTCCGGCCTGGCCGACGGCAATCTGGCACTGAAGAGCGGTGCGGCGGCCGTATTGCAGAAGCCGATCAGCCGGGTACAGCTGAAAGCGTCTCTCGCCAGTTTGGGATTGCATCCTGCCAAGGAGCGCATCCATACGGTGCTGGTGGTGGACGACGATCCCAAAGCCGTGGAACTCATCACCAAATTTCTGCCGGTCCCGGACTACGCAGTGGTGCGCGCGTATTCAGGCGGCGAAGCGATCACCCTGGCGCATACGCTGAAGCCGGACTTGATCCTGCTCGACTTGATGATGCCCGAAATGAGCGGCTTCGAGGTCGTGAAGATACTGCAGTCCACTGGCGATACGGCGGGAATCCCGATCGTGGTGGTGACCGCGAAATTGGTCACCGCAATGGATCGTGCCGAACTGAACAGCGCGGCCGGGAAAGTCATTGAAATCGTCGATAAGGCGGGATTCAACAGCGAACGCTTCATCGCCGAGGTGAGGCGGTCATTGCCGCGCGCGAGATAAGGAAGTACGTTGGCCAAAATACTCATCGTTGAGGACAATCCGGCGAACATGAAGCTGACCACGCTGCTGGTGCGCAACGCCGGACACACGGCATTGTGCGCGGTCGACGCCGAGACGGGCCTGACGCTGGCGCGCGCCGAGCAGCCGCAGCTGATCCTCATGGACGTCCAACTTCCCGGCATGGATGGGTTGGCGGCTACGCGCCTTCTGAAGAAGGATCCGGCCACGGCCGCCATTCCGATCATCGCGCTCACCGCGATGGCCATGAAGGACGATCAGGAGAAGACCAAGGTGGCAGGCTGCGACGCCTACATTGCCAAGCCGCTGCGCTACCAGGAGCTGTACGCGGCGATCGACACGCTATTGTCCCACGCAGGGGTTGGCGCAGCGGGGTCCGCCGCGGCGGCGTCCGGCGCAACGTGAGCAGTTGCCCCGCCCAAATACTGATCGTCGACGACGAAATCCACAACCGCAAGCTGCTCGACCTGCTGCTTCGCACCGATGGCTACCAAACGCGCATCGCCGCCAGCGGCGAGGACGCCCTGGCTTCGGTGGCGGCGGCCCCGCCGGATCTGATTCTCCTCGACATCATGATGCCTGGCATGGACGGCTACCAGGTGGCGAGCGTCCTCAAGTCGGCCGCCGCCACGGCGAACATTCCGATCATCATGGTGACTGCGCTCATTGACAAGGGAGCGCGGTTGGCAGGACTTAACTCGGGGGTCGAAGAGTTTCTCACGAAGCCCGTCGACCACGTAGAGCTCTCGATCCGCGTGCGCAATCTGCTGCGGGTGAAGCTGATGGCGGATCTCCTCCGACGCCACAATTCGATTCTCGAACAGCAGGTGCAAACGCGTACCGCGGATCTCCGCGAGGCGTTACACCGGGCGGAACAGGCCAGCCGCGCGAAGACGGAGTTTCTCGCCAACATGAGCCACGAGATACGGACACCGATGAACGCCGTGGTGGGACTCGCAGATCTGCTCGGGCAAACGCCGCTCAACGAACAACAGACGGATACCCTGGAGAAGGTCAGGCTCGCCGGCAAGGCGTTGCTCGTGCTGTTGAACAACGTGCTCGACACCTCCAAGATCGAGGCCGGCGAACTCATCGTCGAAAGCGCTCCGTTCGATCTTGGCGACCTGCTGCGGGAGCAGAGCACGGTGTTCGCGGCACAGGCTGGGGCCAAGGGAATTGCCTTTGAATTCCACTCGCCCGACGACCTGCCGAAGCGGCTGCACGGGGATGCCCACCACCTTGGCCGGATCCTCGCCAATCTCTTGTCGAATGCGCTGAAGTTCACCGAGCGCGGCACCGTCAAGCTGAGCGTCCGCCAGTTTGCCGCCACGTCGAAGCGCGCGACTCTGTGCTTCGTGGTGGAGGATACGGGCATCGGCATTGCGCCCGAAGTGCAAGCCCGGCTGTTCGCGCCATTCATGCAGGGCGATGGATCGACGGCCCGCCGCTACGGCGGCACGGGCCTCGGATTGTCGATCGCCCGAGGCCTGGCAAAGCTGATGGGTGGTGACGTCGCGCTGGGCAGCACCCCGGGCGTCGGCAGCATGTTCACGCTCACTCTTGATTTTGCGCTGGCCGCTGCGGAGATACCGGCACCGGGAGAAGCCGCCGCGCGCGGGCCGGGCGCAGGCGCTCTGCAGGATCTCAAGGTTCTGGTCGTCGACGACAGCGACATCAATCTGGCGCTGATGAAGCGGATTCTGGAACTGCATGGTGCGAGCGCGGAACTCGCCGCCAATGGATTGGAGGCCTGTGACCTGCTCGCGGCCCGACCTCACGATTTTCATGTGGTGCTGATGGATGTGCAGATGCCGGTGCTGGACGGGCATGCAGCGACCCGGCACATCCGCCGGGAACTGAAGCTCACAGACCTGCCGATCATCGCGGTAACGGCCGGCGCCATCAGCAGCCACCGTCGACTGGCCGAGGACGCCGGCATGACCGACTATGTCGTCAAGCCCTTCGAGTCGCAGGCTCTGGTGCGTGCCATCCTGCGCCATGCCAGGCCGGCAATCGAGAAAACACTGGGGCAGATCGCCAAGGCTCCGGCGACACCACAGGGCGCACCGGCGCAGATCGCGAAGACTCCGGCGACACCACCGGGCGCACCAGCGCAGATCGCGAAGACTCCGGCGACACCACCGGGCGCACCGGGGCAGTGGCCGGAGATCGAGGGCATCGACTCGGTCGACGTGAGCACGCGGTTGAGCGGCGATTTTGGACTGTTTCGATCGCTGCTCACGCGTCTCTTGGATGAATTCTCGGATGTCGCGATCGGCGTGATGAACGAAGACCCGGATGCACTCGTTCCTTATCGGGCACGCTTGCACAAGCTCAGGGGCAGCGCGGGCCTGCTGGGTGCCAAGGCGATCGCCCAGCTGGCCGGCGAAGGCGAGGCAGCGTGTGCCACCGGCGACATGACTCGCGCCTCACCCCATGCGACGAGGATTGCCATTCAGCTGCAACGGCTGCGCGAACACGCAGTACCGGCATTCCTGGCCGGGCCGGCATAGGAGGTCCTACGATGCCCCCCGACTCCGCATCGACCATCCTCATCGTCGATGATGAGGAGCACAACCGCAAGCTGCTCGAATTGCTGCTGCGGGCCGAAGGCTACCGTACGCTGACCGCCGCCGACGCGTCGCAGGCCTTGGCGGCCATCGCAGGGTCGCCGCCGGATTTGATCCTGCTCGACATCATGATGCCCGAGATGGACGGCTACGAGCTCGCTGCCCTGCTCAAGGCCGACTCGGTCACGCTGAACATTCCAATCATCATGCTGACCGCACAGCTCGACCGAGCCGCACGCCTGGCCGGGCTGAAGGCAGGCGCCGAGGAGTTCCTGACGAAGCCGTTCGAGTCGTCGGAATTGCGGCTTCGCGTGCGCAATCTCCTGCGCTTGAACAATGTTTCCGAGCGCAAGGAGGCGGAGAAGCGGTTGATTCAGATGGCGCATTTCGACGCCCTCACGGGTTTGCCGAACCGCACTTTGTTCTACAGAAATCTCGCCGCCATGTTGAGCCGCGCAGAGGCCCGGGGCTGGTGCGTAGCGCTGCTGTGCATCGATCTCGATCACTTCAAGAATGTCAACGACACGCGGGGTCACGCCCTCGGCGATGAGCTGCTGTGCCAGGTCAGCAGCCGTCTGCAGCAATGCGTGCGCATCCGCGACACCCTGGCCCGCCTCGGCGGGGACGAATTCGGCGTCATCCTCGCGGCACGCGACGGCGAGCAACGCGCACATCTGGTTGCCAACAGAATACGCGAGACGCTGTGCGCGCCCTTCGCCCTGACGGACCACGAGGTTGCCGTGACCGCGAGCATCGGCATCGCCCTGTTTCCCGACGACGCGTCGGATGCCGACACGCTGATTCAATTTGCGGACACCGCCATGTATCAGGCCAAGGGCGCGGGCCGCAATACGTCACGGTTTTTCAAGGCGCGCATGAACACGGATGCGCTGGCGCGATTGGACATCGAGACGGCGTTGCGCAAGGCCGTGGAAAACGAGGAATTCGTCCTGCACTTCCAGCCGAAGATCGATGTCAGGAGCGAACGCGTCTGCGGACTCGAGGCGCTGCTGCGCTGGCAGCGTCCCGGGTTTGGATTGGTGCCGCCCGGCGAATTCATCGGGGTCCTGGAAGACACCGGGCTGATCCTGCCCGTGGGACGCTGGGTGATCGGGGCGGCATGCCGACAAATCGCCGCGTGGCTCGCCTCATCGGTCGGACCCGTCGCGGTGTCGGTCAATGTCGCGGGACGGCAATTCATCGAAGGCGACGTCGAGCGCGACGTGACTCACGCGCTGCAAGAACACCACATCGCGTCCAATCTGCTCGAACTGGAAATGACCGAGAGTTCCCTGATGAGGGACGCGGAGCGGACCGTGAACACCCTGCAAAACTTGCGAAACCTCGGAGTCGGCGTGGCCATCGATGATTTCGGAACGGGCTATTCCAGTCTGGCCTATCTGCGGCGCTTCCCGCTGGACAAGTTGAAGATCGACATGGCCTTCATCCGCGGAATCACGACCAACGCCGACGATGCCGCCATCGCGCTCGCGATCATCCGAATGGCGCACACATTGAAACTCGAGGTGATCGCCGAGGGTGTCGAGACTGCGGCGCAGCTGGCATGGCTGCGAAGCCACGACTGCGATCAAGTCCAGGGTTATTTTTTCTCCCGTCCGCTGCCCGCCGCCGACATCGACAAGATGCTGAGCCGATCGAACCGCTGCACCGGGTAACGTCATCCAGGTCAAGGCCGACGGTCTATTCGTCGTCTGCACGGATGTAGGTGAGCAGCTGGCGCAGCTCGGCGCTCTCTTTGAGAGAGCGGCTGGGCGGGAACATGCCGGGATTTCGATTGAGGAGTACTAGCAACCAAAGCCGTACGAAGCGATCGCGAAACCTCACGCGACTGCCTGTCTTCTCGAGGAGCGCATTCGTCCCCTTGAGAAAGGGACGCATAGCCGCGTTGACTGAGCCGTTTGCTTTGAATCCGGAGAAGCGAATGAAGGAGTCGGTAGCCACCTCATCCCCTTCCCGGAGCGCCACAGCGAAGAGTACGCGACGCTGTGCGGGCGTTGCCTCCTCCAGAATCGTCTCGCCGCGCCTGGCGATCTCGCCCATGATGTTGAAGAACGCTCGTCGCAGCGCCTCCCTGTCTACCGTGCCAGGGGTAGATTGCGTCCATAAGTGGTAGGCGAGCTGCTGCTGATCATTCGGCGAAGGGCCTGCAATTGTGAAAATGTCATGTACGGTCGCAGTGGTGAGTCTGCGGCCTCCCCGGGCGAATTGTTCGACGAAGAATTTGCCCATGTCGCCTTCAGGGATTGGGCCGACCTCGAGAAACGTGGCCGACTGGTAGAAATGGCTTCGCTCGCCTGTAAAGATGTCGAGCATCGACTCCCGGGCGCTACCGGCAAAGATGTAAGCGACTCGTGTATGCCGCTGTATCTCGGCGCGCAGCACCCCGAGCAGATGCCGGGAGTCCCGCTCCTCCAGGTTTTCCACGATGTCCTGGAACTCATCGAAAAAGACGGTCAGCTTCTTCCAGCGGCTCGCCCGCTCGATCGCCTCCATGGAGCGAATCACAGTCGAGGCCTTGGGTTTCCCTCGGGCACTGAACTCAAGGGGACCGGCATGCAGCTTTACCTCTTCCAAGAGGTTGAGAGAATCTTGCAGAGGCGCAGGTAGATGCTTGAGCAGGGTCCGGTGCGCCTTGAGAGTGGAGGCCAGATGCATGCTGAGCCGATCGATGAAATCCTCGACCGAGATCAGGCCCCGCAGGTCCACCGATACCAGAAGATGAGAGCTATTCTTGAGCGTGTGTTCTACCAGGCTCGATTTGCCCATGCGCCGCTCGCCTACCAGAACGATGCGGCCTTGAGACTGCGCCGCCTCCATAACCTGCGCTTCGAGGGTGGGGCGGGCGCAGAAGGGCCGACCTGGCACGAGGACCTGGCCATAGACAAAGGGATTCGGTATCGCGGCAGGTGGCATGTTCTATTGTTAGAACTAAAGTGTTTTAAAATTATCACATATCCATTTTAATACCAAATGGCGTGCTACCCGGTGGGTTCGTCCACACATCCTGCACCGCCAAATTAAAAGGGCCTGAAAGACAGGCCCTTTTAATTTGGCGGAGAGGGTGGGATTGCTCGCGGCCGGGGACGGCCGCTCGTCCTCCGCTTCGCTCCG
>Ga0116229_10007093_pt1 | contig 17859 bp, 10 predicted proteins | sample S1TSphgellanicum_3_FD_87313 | JGI IMG/M metagenome (GOLD analysis project Ga0116229, IMG submission 87313) | Host-associated microbial communities from peat moss isolated from Minnesota, USA - S1T2_Fc - Sphagnum magellanicum MG | ecosystem: Host-associated > Plants > Peat moss > Unclassified... | reverse complement strand
GGATAGGCGCCATCCGGCTCGAGATTTGCACCCATCACGGCGAGCATACTCACCTTGTCGGGATGATGGATGGCCAACAACAGGCCGATGATGCCGCCGTCACTCCATCCGAGCACCTTGACATGATCGAGCTTCAGATGATCCAGCAGCGCATTGCTGTCTTCGGCCATCTGTTCATAGGTGAGCGCGGTCGTACCAAGTTCCGACTTGCCCTGGCCGCGACTGTCCATGGCGATGACCTTGTGGTGGTCGGAGAGCGGCCCAATCTGCTGCTTGAAACTGCTGATCGATTGACCGTTGCCGTGAATCAGCAACAGCGGCGGGCCGGCGCCGTAGCTTTCGTAGTAGAAGCGGTTGCCATTGAACACGAAGGTGTTGGCGGCGGCGGGGTTTTTACCGTAGGAGTCTACGTCCGGATGTTTTCCGGCCGTTGCCGGACTGCAGCCGGCCGCCGTGACGATCCCGGCGATCGCCGCGAGCAGCGCAAAAGGGAACAATGGTTTCAATTTCATCAACATCAATCCAGATTGGTCCGCTTGTAGATCGCCGCGAATTCGATCTCAAGCCTACGGGCGACACCATCCGCCAGGCAAGCGCTGGGTGCGCAATGCGCCCGTCCAGGCGCGCGCTCAGGTGTAGAAACAGTCGGCGGGCCGGAACGCCTGGGGTTGCGGTACACGCACACTGCAACAGCTTGGGGGCTGGGATGTATCGGTCGGTGGTCGAGGTTTCAGGTGACTTGGAGAACTCGTCGGCGAGTGCGACCCGGTGCATCGAAGTCTTGCCTTTCGATTTTCTCGGTTTATCCCGGATCAGGCGCCCTATCTGCTTTAAATATGTCTCACCGACGTCGGGAGCGTCAAGCCGTCTATTTGCTCTCTTTGCACAAAAATGCGCCGCACTTGAGCAGCAGACTGATTGGCCTGAAAAGGTCGCGAGTATCCGCTCTAGAGAGACAGGAACGCTGCTCGCATGCATTTCAATACGGACAACCGTCTTCCAACGGTACCGTTTCTACGAAAGTCGGGTGAGGCGGTGGCAGTCGCGCGAGATAAGTTTTTAAATCGGCGTGGAGCGCGTTAAAACGTTGAAGGTATCCCGGAGGATCTGTATCGGCTAATTTGGCGAGGCCGTAAAAACTGAGCCGCGCGCATGTTTGTCCCGCTATGAGTTCCAACTCCTCGCCATTTGCATGACGCAATAGAACGGCGGGTAGATGTTGCGACGTCTTGTCAACGGCCACCTGAACAAATCCCAAGCGCGCAAGCTCTGGTCGAAGCGTGTCTAAGACGTCGACACCGCTCGGACCATGAATGTAAATACCCAAAGTAAGTGCCGGTGGGTTTGTGTATCCGGCTACTGGAGCGAATGTCACAAACAACAATGCGCTCAGCGAAACCCGCAAATTCAGCATGAGTACATCCTTGTAAAACCCGATATGCGACTGACAACGAACTCTCTTACCAAGGTGCAAATCGCGCCCAATATCACACCGCTCCGACGCGCAAGAGGACGGCGCGTGGACGATGGGCTATGGGCTATGCGAACAACCCGCCTCGTTGCACCGCATCACCGCGCTACACGTCCAAATTCGACACCTGCAGTGCGTTCTTCTCGATGAATTCGCGGCGCGGTTCAACCGCATCGCCCATCAGTGTCGTGAAAATATCGTCCGCGGCCACGACGTCCTCGATTCTCACCTGCATCAGCCGCCGCGTTTCCGGGTTGATGGTGGTATCCCATAGCTGACTGGCGTTCATTTCGCCCAAGCCCTTGTAGCGCTGGATGCTCTGGCCTTTCTTCGCCTGCTCGAACAACCAGGTCATCGCGACCTTGAAGCTGGCGACGTCTTGGCGGTCGTCACCGCGCTGGATATAGGCGCCCGGACCCATCAAATCGCTCAACGTCCGAGCGAGTTCCGCGATGCGCAAGTATTCTGCCGAACCGAAAAATTCACGCGGTATGTGCTTTTCTGAAGTGAGGCCGTGTTCGAGCCGCTTCAGATTGACGCGGTGGCCTCCGGCGGGCACCGTCTCCACAGTGACGCGATAGCGGCGCGACACGTCGTCGAGGGCATTGAGGGACTGGTCCAGTTGGCGGCACCAATCGCGCAGGGTGTCGATTCGGTCAAAGGCATCGACGGACAGTGTGGGCACGTATAACAACTGTTCCAGGAAGCGCTCGTCATAACGGCGCGCCCAGCGCTTCACGATGGCTTGAACCTCGACGTAATTTCTCGCCAGTGACTCGAGGCCCAACCCCGACAGCGACGGCGCGTCGGCGTTGACGTGTAGCGCCGCTCCATCGACGGCGGTGCTGAGCAACAGGGCGTTCAGTTCCAAATCGTCCTTGACGTAAGTCTCTTGTTTGCCCTTCTTGACCTTGTAGAGCGGCGGCTGGGCGATATACACATGCCCGCGCTCGATCAATATCGGCATCTGGCGGTAGAAAAAAGTCAGCAGCAACGTGCGTATGTGACTACCATCGACGTCCGCATCGGTGTTGTGACAGCAGAGACCCCCCATCCCCGCGATGAAATTCTCGTCGCCTTCGACGGAGAAATCATAGACGCTGCCATTGCTTGCCGGAACCTCTTCGATCCCCAGAATTGGTAACGCCATTAGATCGCCGTCGATCATCTGCAAGTCCCTCTTGCCTCCCGATCGCGGTGAACACAAGAAATCTGCGAGCTCCGACGCGCCTGCATGGTCCTCCCAGATGGCTCGCAGAATTCGCAAGTCCTCTTTGGCGGTGACGCTGACTATCCAATGCCGGTGCTTGGTCTCGCACGGCTGACCGTTTACTTGGCGAATCACGCCATCTGGCTCGTATTCGGACATCGACGGAACGACACCCATCGAACTCAAGGCATAAACGATGCCGCTCGCGATGTCATACGACGAGGTGCTGAATGCAATTCGATTCTTACAGACCGTTCCGTCGCCGAGCAGATAGCCGCGCAGGAAGGCCGAACGGAGTTCCTCGGACACGTTGAAGACGAGGTTTGGCATGCGTTTCGTGGTTGAATCGGAACCAGCGAATCCAAACACGTGTTGCCACGCCATGGCGGCAACGCGATTGACGACCTTGAGCTCCGTGCAACGCTGCGGCGATGAATAAGTGACTGCGAGCAACCCGAATACACTCTTGAATTTTCGGGCCATCTCTTCGGCAAAGCCTTGGTTTCCTTTGCCGATCGAGAGCCGAATTCCGTTTCGATCCGAACACGACCCTTCCGCGAGATAGAATCCGAGCAATCCCATGAGTTCCGCGTTGACGGCAATGAATCGAGGAATTCCGTTGCGCCGATAGTGTTCCGGCGTCAGTTGCAGATCTTCTCGGGACGAAAACCACTCCAGGTCCTCATCGTCGAGGTCGGAGAGACGCACGTAGTCGCGAACAATGTTCCGGCCGGACCCCGTGTACTGTTCTTTCCAGGTTCGTTCGAGACGGCTCGGTGCGGGCGTTGTTCGGTTCAAGAATTCCTGTGGGTCAGCACCGATGGCGCCCAGATAGGCCTGGAAGTTCGGCAGCGTGGGGCGGGAAGATCCCTTTTCCCAGGCATAGAACGTCACCGGCTGCCGAATACCTACATTCGCGCATAGCGCGCGATTGGAAATACCGCTCTGCTTGCGCAGTGTTGTGAGTTCCGTCCTTACTTCAGGCGGAATCTCGACTCGTGGTTCCGTTAGTTCAGCCGTTTCCCGATGCTTGCCGAGTACACCTGCCTTGAACCATTCCTCAACGGCTGGACCACGAACCCAGATCTGCTCGGAGGCTTGCGGCACGGCATGCAAGGCGCGCAGCAGATCAATGCGATTAGCGGCCGCGCATGGGAAACGGACACGAAATGGCGCCACCACCTTGTCATTCAATCGCAGTTGATCGCCGCGCTTGAGCTTCAGTTCACCGTTGTCGTGCACGAAAACACTGTGGCTCGAAGTGACGCGGACGCGCCGCCCATAAGCAGTGCGCACCTGGAACAATTTCTCGTCCAACGGATGACGTATAACGCTCTTGATCCGGCGAAAGCGAACCGAATGGTCATTGAGTCCAAAGCACAGGACATCCCCGAGCGCGTCGCTGGTTAGTTTATCGACTCCGCCGCTTGGGGCTTGTGACCCAAGCGCCCCGTTGATGAAGCTGCCGATCCGGACCATACGCACTCCGCGTTGATCATCGCGGACAAAGACGTGTTCGTCGCCGTCCACGCTCATAATTATGATGCGGTGGTATCGAAGTTTTTCCACGTTGAAATCGTCGCGCCCGATCCCGGTCCCTAAGGCCGTGATCAGAGTGCCGACTTCCGCCGATGCGAGCATCTTGTCGAAGCGGGCCTTCTCGACGTTCAAGATCTTACCTTTGAGCGGCAGGATGGCTTGGGTGCGACGGTCGCGGCCCTGTTTTGCGGAGCCGCCGGCGGAATCGCCCTCCACCAGGAACATCTCGGAAAGCGCAGGGTCCTTCTCCTGGCAATCGGCAAGCTTGCCGGGTAAGCCGGCGATGTCGAGCGCGCCTTTGCGGCGGGTCATTTCACGCGCTTTGCGCGCGGCTTCGCGCGCATAGGCCGCTTCGAGAATTTTGTTGACGATCGCGCGCGCTTCCTGCGGATGCTCGAGCAGGAATTCCTCGAGGCGCTGGGAGACAGCCGACTCCACGACTCCCTTGACCTCTGAGGAAACCAGTTTGTCCTTGGTCTGCGAGGAGAACTTAGGGTCGGGCAGCTTCACCGAAAGTATCGCCGTCAAGCCTTCGCGCGCGTCATCGCCGGTGGTCTGAATTTTTTCTTTCTTGGCGGCGAGTTCTTTCTCGATGTAATTGTTGAGCGTGCGTGTCAAGGCCGCCCGGTAGCCGGCGAGATGGGTGCCGCCGTCCTTCTGCGGAATATTGTTGGTATAGCAATACATGCTCTCCTGATAGGAGTCGTTCCATTGCATGGCCACTTCGACCTGCGTATTGCCGTCCTTGGTTTGAAACCACAGTACGGTCGGGTGCACCGCCGTCTTGCTGCGATTCAGATGGGTGACGAAGGCCTTCAGACCGCCCACGTGTTGGAACACTTCGCTCTTTTCATCGCGCTCGTCGATCAACTCGATGCGTACACCCGAGTTGAGAAAGGACAATTCGCGCAAGCGTTTCGCGAGCGTGTCGTAGCTGAAGGAGATGTGGGTAAAAATTTCTGCGCTCGGCTTGAAACGCAGGGTCGTGCCTTTCTCGTCGGTGTCGCCGATTGCGGCGAGCGGAGCTTGGGGTTCGCCCAAGCGATATTCCTGGCGATGTAACTTTCCATCGCGCCGAATATTCAATTCCAGATATTCCGACAACGCATTGACGACCGAGATTCCGACACCATGCAGGCCGCCGGAGACCTTGTAGGACGTGTCATCGAACTTGCCGCCGGAGTGCAGCACCGTCATGATGACCTCAGCCGCCGATCGACCCTCTTCTGCGTGGATATCGACCGGAATGCCGCGGCCGTTGTCCGATACCGTGACAGATTCATCGGCATGGATGGTGACGATCACGCGATCGCAGTGCCCGGCGAGAGCCTCGTCGATCGCGTTGTCCACGACCTCGAAAACCATGTGGTGCAGCCCGCTGCCGTCGTCGGTATCGCCGATGTACATTCCGGGTCGCTTTCGTACCGCGTCAAGCCCTCGTAAGACTTTGATTTTGCTTGAGTCGTAGACGTCGCTATCAGCCATGGCGGATCCTGTTTTTATGACCGCCCAGTGTAACATTTTCTGCCCTCAAAAACGAATCTGATTGACTAAAAAAAGTTATTGGAATCAGCACGTTAGAGTGCGGCGCAGCGGTAGTCGATTGGCCGTTGACGCCAATGGGCAGCGTGGGATGCAACGCGTTGCGGGTGGTCCCCGCACGCCTGATGAGCTTGTGCCGAGACTCGCCCGCTTATGAGGCGTTGGGCCAAGAACCCACCCACGCGTTGTTGCAAGAGCGTTGACTTGCCAATGCTGCAGGAGGCTCCGTTCTAATAGGGGGCGGCCGTCAAGTTCCACGTGGAACAACTAGTCGGCCTCTAAGCCCCCGCCCCTCACCCGGAATCTCCTACCGGGTGCGCCAAACGCGGCAAACTCGTCATTGAGTGTCGTCACCACCAGTTGCACCGACTGCAACGACACCTCGCGAATCAGCCCGGCGAGTCGGTCATCGTCCAACTCCGCGGCGGGATCGTCCAGGAGCAAAGTCGGGTGTTGCTGCCCACTGTCCGGAAATAGCTTCAACTGGGCGATCAGCAGCGCGGCCGCTAACAATTTCTGCTGTCCACGTGATATCCGGTCTTTGACCGGAAGTCCGTCGAGCAGAATGGCGAGCTCAGCACGATGCGGTCCCACCTGGGTCGAACCGCTCGCCTGGTCGTAGCCCCAACTCTGGTGCAGCGCCTGAGGGAAGCTCTGGTCCTTTGCCCACCCGACTCGATAACGAAGTTCCAGCGGCTGTCCCAGCAAGTTTAGCCCAATGGCCCGCGCGTGTTCGGCGAGGACCGCCACGTACTGCGACCTTGCCTCGGTCACCAAGTCACCGTAACGAACCAAATCGCCGTCCCAGGCGGTTATCGCCGCCGGCGGCTGCCCGGCCTTCAAGGCAGCGTTTCGCTGCCGGAGCACCTGGCCGTAACGCTGCCAGTCGCCGATAAATGATGGTTTCACGTGAAACACACCCCAATCCATGAACCGCCGGCGGCGGCTGGGGCCCTCCTCGATCAAGGCGTGAACCTCGGGATCAATGACCTGTACCGGCAGCGCCAGCGCCAATTCCGCCAACGACGCCGCCGGCGAGCCGCTGATCCGCGCCCGGATACCGCCGTCCGAGCCCTCCACGCCCAACGGGATCTGCCGATCCGGCATATCAATCTCACCGAACACGACGAAGCGCTCGGCGCCTTGCCGGATTAGCTGCTCGATGCGACGAGTGCGAAAGGACCGACCCCGTCCCAACACATACATCGCCTCGAGCAGGCTGGTCTTACCCGACGCATTGGGTCCGCTGATGAGCGTGAAATGGGGATCCAGATCGAGAGACACCGACTGCAAGCAGCGGAAATCGGTCACTTGCAGTCGACGCAACGGCATGGCGTTTGCTCGCCGGCACGCTTAGCGGGGAAGCGCGAGGCCTCGCGTCGACAAACTCACAGCCTCATCGGCATCACGACATAGCGGGTCGTCGCATTGCCCGGCGAGCGAATCAAACAACTGCTGTTACTGTCCGTGAGGCCCAACTCGACTTCCTGACCATCGATCGCCGATAACGCGTCGAGGAGATAATTCACGTTGAAGCCCACTTCGAGGTCGCTGCCGGCGTAGCCCACCTCGATCTCCTCTTCGGCCTCTTCCTGCTCCGGATTATGGGCCTGAACAGTCAAGGCGTTCGCCTTCACGGTCACCCGGATACCACGGTACTTTTCGTTGGAGAGAATGGCAGTGCGCTGCAGCGCCTGCCGCAACACATCTCGGTCAGCGCGAATCGAGGCAGCCGGCGCAGGCGGAATCACCCGCGAATATTCCGGGAACCTGCCATCAATGAGCTTCGAAGTGAAGCGAACATCGCCGATTTGCGCCCGAACATGATTGCTACCGATCGCCAGATCCGCGACTCCCTCCTCGGTGAGTACCCGCTGCGATTCCAGCACCCCTTTACGCGGCACGATCACCTGCTGCGATACCTTGGCCTTGGCGGACAGCGAAGTTTCGCAGAGCGCGAGCCGGTGTCCGTCGGTTGCCACCGCGCGCAAGGTCTGCCCATCAATCTCGAGCAGCATGCCGTTCAGGTAGTAGCGCACATCCTGCTGCGCCATCGAAAAATGCGTCTTCTCCAGCAACCGCAGCAATTCCTTGCGCGGCAGCTGCACCGTCTGCTGCGAATTGATGTCGTCGATCACCGGAAATTCGGCCGCGGGCAGGGTTGATAAACTGAATCGACTGCGCCCGGCCTTGAGCACGATCTTCTCGCCCTCGACCGCCAACGAGACCGCCAGCTTCTCCGGCAGTGCACGCAAAATATCCAAAAATTTGCGGCCGGGCACAGTGATGTCGCCGGCCTCTTGGACTTGAACCTCCGTCGCCGCAACCAGTTCGACCTCGAGGTCGGTCGCGGTAATCGACAATTGCCCCTCGCGGACGCCGAGCAACACATTCGACAATACCGGCATGGTCTGGCGCCTCTCCACCACGCCGATCACCGCCTGCAATGGCGCCAATAACTTCTCGCGTTCCGCGGTCAATTTCATGCGTTCACCCGTCCACCAATCTTAGATTTAGATTCTTGAATAAAGATTATTACTATGATTATGAAGCGCCATTATTCGTGGGATAACCCAATAAAGCGTATAACAATCAATATCCTGCAAAAACTCAAACAGCACCAGACACCTGTCGGGCGCCGCCTTGGAACCTGTCATCCACCTGTGGACAACCTTACCCACAATGTCATCCACAGGTTTTCCCGGCTCAACCTGCCAGGGTTCTCAACAGGTTGCTATAGTCCTCGCCGATCCGCCGCTCTGTCTCACGCAACTCCTTGACCCGCCTGCATGCATGCAGCACGGTGGTGTGATCTCGGCCGCCGAACGCGTCGCCGATCTCCGGCAAGCTGTGATTGGTCAACTCCTTGGCCAAGGCCATCGCCACTTGACGTGGTCTCGCGATCGAACGGCTGCGCCGCTTCGAGAGCAAATCCGCGATCCTGATTTTGTAGTATTCCGCCACCGTCTTCTGGATATTTTCCACCGTCACGAGCTTTTCCTGCAGCGCGAGCAGATCCCGCAACGCCTCCTTGGCAAACTCGAGCGTGATCGGCTTACCGGTGAAGTGCGAGGTGGCGACGACGCGCCGCAGCGCCCCCTCGAGCTCGCGAACGTTCGAGCGGATGCGTTTGGCTACAAAAAAAGCCACCTCCTCCGGCAGATCCACATCCGACATCGCGGCCTTGCTCATCAGGATGGCCACGCACGTCTCCAATTCAGGGGGTTCGATCGCGACGGTCAAACCCCAACCAAACCGCGACTTCAATCGCTCCTCGAGTCCGTCGACTTCCTTCGGGTAGCGGTCGCACGTCAGGATCACTTGCTGCTGGCTCTCGAGGAGCGCATTGAAGGTGTGAAAGAACTCCTCCTGCGAGCGCTCCTTTCCGGCGAAGAATTGAATGTCGTCGATCATCAACGCATCGAGCGACCGATACGCGGTCTTGAACTCGTTGATGGTGTTGTGCTGCAGCGCCTTGACCATATCGCCCACGAATCGCTCGCTATGCACGTAAGCGAGCCGCGCCTCGGAGTTGCGCTCCTTCAGCTTGTTCGCCACTGCGTGCATCAGGTGCGTCTTGCCGAGGCCGACGCCGCCGTAAATGAACAAGGGGTTGTAAGCTTTGCCGATATTGCCAGCCACTTGGATCGCCGCCGCTTTGGCGAGCTGATTGCTCTTGCCCTCGACGAAGGCGTCAAAGGTAAAGTCCGGATTGATCCGGCCGCCGAGCAGCGAGGGTGGGAGCCTGCGGGGACGGGCTCCCGCCGGGTTTCCTTCATCGTGACCATTCACCGGCGCCACATGCGCGACCAGGCCGGCGCGAGTGCCGACGTCGAGTACGAGATCCGGCTCCGCACCGTCCGCGAAGGCGCTGATCAGCTCCTTGATCCGCGGCAATGAATTCTGGCCGAGCCACTCGATCACATACCGATTCGGCGCCAGCAGCTTGAGCTGACCCTCGCGCTCGATCGCCTGCAGGGGACGCACCCACGTGTTGAACTGCTGCTCCGGGAGTTCGCTCTCGAGCACTCGCAGACAGCGATTCCATAGCGGCTCCGACAAGAGCGCTCTCCTAAAGATCCAACGATGGGGCAAAGTAATCGGAAGGGCAGGGAGTCTAGCTCCAACTCGCAGAGGCGTCTATTGACACATCCATGCCCTCTCAGTACCCTTGCCGCCTCGCGTAAGTCTCCCAGTTCATTGATTTATCCCGTGGTTTTTGCCCAAGTAGCGCCGCTATGAAACGTACTTTCAATCCGAGTAATTTGCATCGTGCCCGAACTCATGGATTTCGGGCGCGCATGGCCACGAAGAGCGGCCGTCGCTTGCTCGCTCGCCGCCGCGCCAAGGGCCGCAAGCGCCTCTGTCCCTGACACCACCCTCAGGGCTGGCTAGCGGTTCCCAATTTTATTGGCCAATCTTATCAAGAGGCTGACGTTCGAGCCGCGCAAGCGTTTGCACCAGCCGGCCGAATTTCGTGCAGCGAGGCAGCGCGGCAAAAAATTCGCCGATGCGTATTTTAGTTTGTCCGTGCTGGCCAATCGGGAAACCTGTCCTCGATTGGGTTTGGCCATCGCGACGCGAACTTTCGGCACCGCGGTGGCACGCAATCGTATCAAGCGCCTGACACGAGAATCCTTTCGTTTGAATCAACATTCCCTGCCCCCGGTCGATGTCACGGTCTCGGCACGAGACGCGGCGCGCCTCGCCGCTCCCCGCGAATTGCGCGCGAGCCTGGACCAGCACTGGAAATCGATCGCGCAACGATGCTGAGCCTGCGCCGAATTCTGCTGTTGAGTATCCGCGCCTATCAGCTCGCCTTGAGCCCCTGGTTGGGTCCGTGCTGCCGCTTCCATCCGAGCTGCTCTTGCTATGCGCATACCGCGATCGAACGCCATGGCGCGTGGCGCGGCAGTTGGCTCGGCCTGCGCCGACTGCTGCGCTGTCACCCGTTCGCCGAAGGCGGCTACGATCCCGTGCCGGGTGAGCCATATCCGGCTGAAAGATTGATCGATGGGTAATATCCGCCTCCTGCTCTGGGGTGCGCTGGCCGCCATCCTGTACCTGAATTATCAAGTCTGGATGCACGACTATCCGGGAACCGCCGCCGATAATGCCGCCCAATCCGGCGCGGGTGGTGCCAGCACGCTCGGCGATTCGGTGCCACAAGCCGCCGGTACCGCCGCGCCGGCCGGCGGAACAAGTTCAGGAGCAACGGGCGGCGCTGCCGACCCCTTGGGCGCGGCGCCACCAACCGTAACGCAGAGCGCCGCACCGCCGCCGGCCGCGACGCCACCCACTGCAAGCCTTTCCACCGCACCGGGGTCCACTGCCCCCGGGTCCACCGCGCCTGGCTCCACTGCCGCGATCGATGCGGCCTCCGCTGCCGCGCAAAGCGCGATCCCTCAGCCGCCGCTGCATGTGACGACCGACGTGCTCGATGTCGAGATCAACTTGAAAGGCGGCGAACTCGATGAAGCCGACCTGCTGCAATACCCCTTACGCAAAGATGCGCCGAATATCCCGGTGCGGTTATTGAGCCGCGAGCCGCCTGCCGATCTGTATCTGCTGCAGACCGGTCTCGCCGGTGCCGCCGGCGAAGCGGCGCCTACGCATCTCGCGACATGGACTTCGGCGGAGAAGGCCTTCGTGCTCGCCGACCAGGCGAAAGAATTGCGGGTGCCTCTGACCTGGACCGACGGTCAGGGACTGACCGTCACCAAGACCTTCGTGTTCACGCGCGGCCTTTATTCCATCGATTTGATCTACGACGTGCAGAACAGCGGCACGGCACCGCGCACCCTGATTTCCTATTCGCAGATTCTGCGGCATTGGGAACACGCATCGCGTTCCTACTTCAATGTCGAGACCTATAGCTTCAAAGGTCCGGCCGTGTATGACGGCACCAAGTCGCGCGATCTCAACGTGGAGAATGACACCGACAGTAAATTCTCCGAAACCATCACCAACGGCTGGCTCGCATCGCTGCAACATCAATTCGTCTCCGCGGTCGTGCCCACCACGAATCAGCCTTACAAATATCAGTTGCAGGTCAAAGGCAACGATTACCTGTTGAGCGCCACCGGACCCGCCACGAATGTCGCTCCCGGCGGCACCGCGCAATTCAGCCAGAAGCTCTTCGTCGGTCCAAAATTGCAGTCGCAGCTCGCGGCGACCGGGTCGAACCTGGAGCGCACCGTCGACTTCGGCGTGCTGACCGTCCTTGCGCAGCCGTTGTTCGCGACGCTCAATTGGGTCCATAGCCTCATCGGCAATTGGGGCTGGTCCATTATCATAGTCACCGCCTTGATCAAGCTGTTGTTCTATCCGTTGAGCCAGGCCAGCGGCCGCTCGATGGCCAAGATGCGCACCGTGGCGCCGCGCCTGAAACAGATCCAGGAAACCTTCAAGGACGATCGCGAAAAACTCGGCCGCGCGATGATGGAGCTGTACAAGAAGGAAAAAATCAATCCGCTGGCGGGGTGTCTGCCCATGCTGGTGCAGATACCTTTTTTCATCTCGTTCTATCGGGTGCTGCTCGAGAGCGTGGAAATGCGCCAGGCGCCTTTCCTGCTGTGGGTCAATGACTTATCCTCGCGGGATCCGTATTTCGTGTTGCCGCTGTTGATGGGCGGCGCGATGTTTGCGCAATTCAAGTTGAATCCGGCACCGCCCGATCCGATGCAGGCGAAGATCATGCAATTCATGCCGTTGGTGATGACCGGCATGATGGCGTGGTTCCCCTCCGGGCTGGTGCTCTACTGGCTGACCAACACGGTGTTGACGATTGCGCAGCAGTGGCGTGTGAACCAGGTGGTCGAATCCGAGGCATCGAAGCTGCGCAAGTAAGCGCGCAAAGTGATCTTTGTTGAGTTCACCGAGTTCGCCGGACACCATCGTCGCCGTTGCCACCGCCTCGGGAAGAGGCGCGATCGCGGTCATTCGCCTGTCGGGCCCCGAGGTGCCGCGAATCGCGGCGACGCTGCTCGGGGCGCTCCCGCCGCCTCGCCTGGCGCGGCTGTCGCGCTTTCTCGACGCCGCCGGCAACAGCGTGGACCAGGGCCTCGCCCTCTATTTTCCGGCGCCCGCGTCGTACACCGGTGAAGACGTATTGGAACTGCAGGGACACGGCGGCCCGGTCATAGTCGACCTGCTGTTGCAGCGTCTGCTCACGCTCGGCTGCCGCATGGCGCAGCCCGGGGAATTCAGCGAGCGGGCGTTCATGAACGGCAAACTCGACGTCGCGCAGGCCGAGGCCATTGCCGACTTGATCGATGCCGGCACCGCGGCGGCCGCGCGCGCGGCGGTGCGCTCCATGCAGGGCGAATTCTCAGGCAGGGTCAACGAACTTCAGTCGCAGCTCACCGAGTTACGCGCCTATGTCGAGGCCGCGATCGATTTTCCGGACGAGGAGATCGATTTCCTCTCGGCGCCGGCCCTTAACGAGCGGCTCGAGCGCGTGTTTGCCGGCTTCTCCTCGATCACGGCGGCCGGCCGCCAGGGTGCGCTGCTGCGCGAGGGCTTGAACGTCGTGATTGCAGGGAAGCCGAACGCGGGCAAATCGAGCTTGATGAACAGGCTGGTGGGCGACGACGTCGCCATCGTGACGGACCTGCCGGGCACGACCCGCGACGTCCTGCGCCAGCACATGCATCTCGATGGCCTGCCGTTGAACCTGGTCGACACCGCGGGCCTGCGGACGGGGGTGGATGTGGTCGAGGCCGAAGGAGTGCGCCGTGCCCGGAGCGAGATCGCGCGCGCCGACCGCGTGCTCTACCTCGTCGATGCCCAACGCCTCGATGAAGGCATTGACTGGCCCGCGGAGCTCGAACTGCTGCCCAAGGACGTGCCGGTGACGCTGGTCTTCAACAAGATCGATTTGACGGGCAGGCCCGCACGGATCGAAGCGGACGTAGTTCCGCCGCGGGTGTTCTTGAGTGCGCGCACCGGCGCCGGCCTGGAACTGCTGCGCTCTTACCTGAAAGACAGCGTGGGCTATCGAGCCGGCGAGTCCGGCACTCTGTCGGCCCGGCGCCGGCACTTGGATGCCCTGAGCCGGGCGGAGCAGCTCGTGCGAAAGGCTGCCGACGCATTGCAGAGTACGCGGGCTTTCGAGCTGTTTGCGGAGGACTTGCGCCTGGCTCAGCGCGCGTTGGGGGAGATCACCGGCGAGTTCACCAGCGAGGACTTGCTGGATGAGATTTTCGGCAGCTTTTGCATCGGCAAATAAGGCAATTCAGGAATTTTGGTTGCGGCGCCTGAGTTCGGCGAGCTCCGAATCGATCGATCCGGCGAGCCGGGCCGAGATTCCCAGACCCGCGAGAACCACGATGGTCACCATGGCGGTGATGCGCGGATAGTGCCAAAACAACCAAACCATCGTGACGGCGGAAAGAGTCACAATCGCCAATAACGCGGCGGGACTTTTCCGTGTAGTCGATGTGGATTCGGTCATTTCCAACTCCCAAGACCATGCAATTCGGCTATCGGAGTACTTTATACCGGCTCCGTCGCCAAACCACAATATGGTAAATAGATCGGGTAAGTAGAGCCATGGTGGCACACCGGCGCCGGAAGGACAAACCTTCTTTCGGCAGGGCGGCGCGACCTCCGGCAGGGCGATGCTTTTGAGCTGGCCTGTCCCGCAGAACGGCCCCAGCAGGGTCACCCCGGCAGAACTACGCCAGGATGGCGGCCCGACATGGCTACCCCAGCATGGTTTCCCGCCGCCAGTGCCGCGCGGTCAGCACGGTGAGCACAATTGCCACGCCGAGCGACGCGGCGGCGGATACCCACACATCGTGAGCTGCGATCGGCTCGTCCTTGAGCGCGCTGGTCATCAATAAATGCTGGCTCAGCGAGGGGATCCACATCAACGAACTGTTGGTTTTCAAGGAGTAGATGCTGGCAAAGGCGATGGGCAGCGTCGGCACCAAGAGCACCGCCGTGAGGTAGGTTTGCGCCTCGCGGTAGCTGCGTGTGAAGGAGGCGACGAAGGTCATGAGCGCGGCGCCCAACGGGACGAAGGGCAGGCAGATGGCGAAGAACAGCACCGCGGTGCCGGCGCCGAGATTGGCGCTCATGCCGAGCCGTTCGAGCGGCACGAATCGGAACGCGCAGACGAAGGCGGTGAGGCAGAACGCCAGCGAAATGCACATGTACGCACAGGTGGCCAATATCTTGCCGCCGACCAGGCTCGAGCGCGCCACGGGCAAGCTCAGCAGGGCCTCGAGCGACCCTCGTTCGCGCTCGCCCGCGGTCGAGTCGATGGCGAGGTACAGTCCTCCCATCAGCATGGCAAACAGGACGAAATAGGTCATGAACCCGAGCACCACGACGGCCCGGCCGGTGGGCGTCGCGACGTCGACTTCGTTGACCGCCAACGGCACCGACAGCAGCGGATTGACGCCCCTGATTTGCAGGCGCAGCTGCGCGATGGTGCTGGAGTAACCGCCCAACATGCTTCTGGCGCGATCGGCACTCTTGCGCGTTTGGGAATCGGTGCTGTCCGCGACCAGCAGCACCGGGGCCGGCATTGCCGCGGTGAAGCGCGAAGCGTAGTCGTCCGGAATGACCACCACCACTTGCGCGCTGCCGGCGCGCACGGCGGCGCGAGCCTCGTTCTCGCTGAGTCTCTCGATCGTCACCTTCACACCCTGCGCGACCAGATAGCCGGTGAGCCCGGGCGCATGTTCGCTGCCGGAAATCGTGAGCCGCAGCGGCTCATCGGACTCAGCCACGGACTGATTGAGCATGCGCGACACCATGACGCTGAACAGCAGCGGCCCGAACAAGGGTCCGAACAGCAGCGCCGAGATGAGCGTGCGGCGATCCCGCAGGTTCTCCAGGAATTCCTTGCGAAACACGGTGAACAGCGCGGGTGTTTTTGTCCAGGACACTAGCTCACTCCTTCCGTGTCCCCGAGTACCTGCAAGAACGCCTCTTCCAGGGATGCCGCGCCGCTGCGCTCGCGAATCGCCTGCACGGTTTCATCGGCGAGCACCCGGCCGTGGCCGATGATGACCACCCGATCGCACAGGGCAGCCACCTCCTGCATGACGTGCGAGGAGAACAGGACGCAGCGGCCTTGCTGCTTCAGGGCAAGCAGCATCTCGCGCAAACTGCGGATGGCCATGACGTCGAGGCCGTTGGTGGGTTCATCGAGCACGATGTTGCCGGGGTCGTGGACCAACGCGCGCGCGAGCGCGACCTTGATGCGCTGTCCCTGCGAAAAACCTTTCGCGCGGCGTTCGAGGAAACCGTCCATCCCGAGCAGGCGCGAGAGCTCCGCGATACGCGGCTTCAAGCGGGCTGCTGCGACGCCTTGCAGCGCGGCGAAATACTCGATGTTCTCGCGCGCCGAGAGATTGCCGTAAAGGCCGGCGGCGTGCGGCAGCACGCCCAAGTGCGCGCGCGCTTTCGAGGTCTCGCCGAGGATATCGATGCCGTCGACGCTCGCCCGGCCGCTGTCCGGAGTCAGTACGCCGTAGACCATGCGCAGACAGGTCGACTTGCCCGCGCCGTTCGCGCCCAGGATGCCGGTGATCTCACCGTCGCGCGCGCTGAACGAGACGTCGCGCACGGCCTCGATCGTGCCGAACCGCTTGCTCAAGTGCGATGCTTCGATCATGCCGACGGGTCCTTCACGGCGCCGGCCCCGTGGTATTCACGAAGAACGGCGCCGAGCGATGCCGCTCGAGGCAGCTCGCATCGAGGCTCTCGGCCGACGCGCTGTCGAGAAAATCCGCCATCAGATGCGGAACGCAGGCGGTGGCGACCTGGCCATGACCTTCGCCGCTCAAGACCAGCAGACGATGATGGGTGAGGCCGCGCGCGGCGTGCTCGGCGTCGGCGGGCGGGGTGACGGGATCGGCCTCGCCGGACAGGAGCAGGGTCGGTATATCGCTATGCAACGGGCTGTGCAGATCGGCGTCGACCGGCGTGCCGCGCGGCCAGAGCTTGCAGATCTCCTGCAGGGCTTCGAGTTGATCGGCGCCCTGGTAGGTCTTGGAATCGCGCACGCGGCCCAAGTCGGCGGCGGTGAAAAACGGCACATCCTCGCTGCACACGACGCTGTTCTGCATGCCGCTCGCGAGCTGGTCGCCGATTTGGCGCGCGGTGATGATGGCCTGTGCGGCGAGCGGCGCGAGCGTGCCTTGCGCGGCTTCGTGAACGAGCGTCGGCAGCAGCGAGGCTTCGGTCGCGCTGTACGATAGGAACCGCAAGCTGGCGTTCAGCATGCTGCGATTGAACTCGATTTTCCGCGGCAGTCCGCTGCTCGGATCATCGAGCGTGATCGTCTCGACGCCGGGTCCGAAGCGCGCGCGCAGGCCGTCGAGATCGCGCTGCAAGTCGGGGTAGGCGGCGCGGCAGTCGCTCGCCTCCTGGCAGCGCTTCACGATTAGTTCGAGCGCCCGCTCGCCGTCCTGCGGGGTATCGGGACCTATGGCCTGTTCGGGGTAGGTCACGCCGTCGAGGATGACTGCATGCACCGAGTGCGCAAAGCGGCGCATGTAGAGCTGCGCGACGCGCGTGCCGTAGGAGACGCCGTAGAGGTCGATGCTTAAATAACCCAGGGCCTTGCGGACGGCGTCCAGGTCGATGACGGCGGCACTGGTGGTGAAAAAGCGCACTCGGTCGCCGTATTTCTTCAGACAAGCCTCGGTCGCCGCGCGCAGCGCCGGCATGGCCTCGGCGGTGGATTGCCAGTCGTCGGGGTAATCGCAGGTGAGCGGCGCGGAATTGCCGGTGCCGCGTTGATCCACCAGCACGATGTCGTGATTGCGGTTCACGCGCGCGAACGCGGAGGGGTAGCTCGCGTACATCGCCGTGGCGGCCTGGCCGGGACCGCCGGCCAGCAGGAACAGCGGCGCGGCGTCGGCGCGGCGATTGAGCGCGGGGACCACGGCGACGCTCAATTTGATGGTGGCGTTGGGTTTGATGGAGTCGTCGGGTTTGTTGGCGGCGCCGGCGGTGTCGCGGTGGGTGCGATCTTCGGGGACTTCGAGTTCGCCGCAGCGGGCGGCGATCGAGGCCAAGCGCAGCGGGTGCTCCAGGCGGCACTCGTGCAAGGGCAGCGCGCCAGTCGGCGCCGGCG
>Ga0116229_10007092_pt1 | contig 17863 bp, 11 predicted proteins | sample S1TSphgellanicum_3_FD_87313 | JGI IMG/M metagenome (GOLD analysis project Ga0116229, IMG submission 87313) | Host-associated microbial communities from peat moss isolated from Minnesota, USA - S1T2_Fc - Sphagnum magellanicum MG | ecosystem: Host-associated > Plants > Peat moss > Unclassified... | reverse complement strand
TTGAGCCTTCAAGCCTACTTTCGCTAAATAACTTGTGACCATAAGCAGAATGAAAAACGTGTTGGAAGCTTAGTCGAGTTGTACCAACCTCTCTGACGGATTCAGAGTCGACTTCAGCTGAAGAGCTTGTGACCGTAAGCAGAAGGAAAAAATGCTGGAAACTAAGTCCAGGTTGTGCCAACCTCTTTGACAGATCCAGAGTCGAGCTGTGCCAACCTCTCCGACGAACGTGAATTCGCCACCATCCATTACTCGTGCATGTCCCAAAGGATCGATGGCTGCCATTGTATGCCATCAAAAGTTTAGATGATGCTTCCATCTTTCAAATTAAACTTCGTTCTTCCCATGAATGTTTTCGCCTCAGGGCTTCGGGTTGGCTCTAGCCGAAGCCCAACGCCCCTATTGCCATTCTTCTAAATCGTTGTGCGGTCGCCCTTTTCCGTCAAGTTGCGCTCTTACCATTCCTCCAAACCGGGCTCGGCTAGATGGTTGTGCAGTTGCCCTCTTCCGCTGGGCTCCGCCAGATGACAGTGCGGGGGCCCTCTTCCGCCCAGTTCTGTCAAACGATCGTGCAGCTTCACTAAACGACAATGCGAATGCCCTCTTTCGCCTAACTCCACCAAACAACCATGCACTTGAGGTCTTACCATTCTTTCACTTGCACCCTTCTTCCACCCCTCATCAGTTTTATCCTCCTGGTTTTTTTTCTTGTCACATTCTTCAACTGCAGCATCTTCCAACTGCCTTCCTTCACCTATTTCGAGTTTTTTCCTTTTTTGAAATACACAGCCATGGCACCTTTGAGTAGAACGAGCAATTACTACTGTGAGCTCTATAATAGGACTATTGTCCCCGGTGCCAACCTCGAGGAACACAAGGTCAGAACCATCCATCGAGGCTTGTTGGAGGTGTTTGGGAAGATGATGAGATGCCAACTTCAAGTGTTCCGAAAGGACTTCAAGGTCGACCATTGTAAACAAAAGCTGTCGGCTATACGAGCCATCCTGGAGGCTCTGCGAGAGCCGGTGAAACCCAACAATTGGTGCGTTTTTTTTTTTTTTCTCAATTGTGTTTTATCGGGTTTTTTTTCTTTTTATAGGGTTTTTTTTTTATTTGCCGTTTTTTTTCTTTTGTGTTCTGCCTCATGACTCGGTTTGTGATCAAAAATTACATCGACCTACTTTTCCCCTTCGTGCATAATAACACGGGTTTAAAACAGACTGTACATTAGGGGCCTCTAGAAAGCGCTTGGATCCTCCACCATTTTCGACAAAAAGGGATCGATATCCCAGACGTTGTGAAAGACATTGTTGGGCTCGGTTGTGAAATGATGTAGGAGCTGAGGATGAAAAAACGGAACGCAACCTTGGATGGTTTCCAAAAGCTCCTGATGGATTATGTCTTGATTTATGAAGGGGCCATGGTTGCCATCTTGTTGCACGAGTTTGTTCCATCCGATCCAGGCATCGAGTATTTCGCCGCGACATTAGTGGAGTTGATGAAGTTTTTGCTAATGTGAACATAATCCCTTTTCGATCTCACAATTTTTTGGACATGGAAAGTGTGCATTAACAACAATGTGATAGTGACTTACTAGCTGCCTCTAATGAGGTGTATCTTCAACTTATAGAACAACAAACTTTGATGTGGAAACCACACAACAAAATTTCTATTTGTTGAAGTTTTTTTACTGTATACAATAACTTGCTATTGATCTGTTGAATCTTCAAATGTTGAAGTGCATCATGTCAATCCCAACAAACTTTTGGTAACATTTTAGATTAATCTAATTATGTTATTAGAAATGGCTTCATCAAGTATGAAAAAACTAATGATAGTACTCCTATGGAAACACATGTTGATAATGTTCATCTTCATTTGGTTACTAAAAGATTTTTTTTATTTAAAATGAAAAGGCAGTGGCTATGCATTTTAAAATAGATCACAATCAGTAGCATGGGAAAAAAAAAAGGTTGGGGCAACTAGTTTTGTAATCATTTTCTTTTTTGGGTCAACACATTCGTACAAGAATGCCAATGAAGCACAACAAAGATTTATTAAAGACCTTGTGTTGTACATCTCACTATAATAATCATGGATTTTTTCAGAATGTTCAATTTGATTAAAGTGTTTGCATTCAGCAAAAGGATGTTCGCTTTGACTAAAAGCATGGGGCATGAAATACACATGGTTTTTTTGGTTATTTTTTAAACTAAAGTGATCATTTTGATTAAGTGTTAAATTGTACATTTAATCAAAAGGGACAATTTTTTTAAATGATCCATCAAGATGCCCATGGATTAGTCAAATTAGAGATATTGAATGGCCATGCTTAGTCAAATTGGCCATAGTAATTTAATTAGCTAACATATTTGTTATCCCTATTAGGTTATCTACCTACCTATTCACCTAACATATACTTACCTAAGTCCTTTTTACCTATTTACCGAAATATGTCCATCCTACCTACCTACTTACCTACCATCTACCTACCTACTGTCTATTTACTATTTACCAAAGTTACCCTATTTATTTACCTACCAACCTATTATCTACCTACTTATTTACCTATTTATTTACCTATTTATCTACCTACATACCTATATATACCTACATACCTACCTACTTACCTATTTATTTACCTACATACTTACATATACCTATCTACCTAATTAAGTACCTAGGAAAAAAATTGAAATTCAAATGTTGTTATACACATTAACAAATAAATTCAATGAAGTTGAAGGAAACATGTTAAATGCATTTAGTATCATATTTTTTACAAAGTGATGTGGTGGTTTGATGGCCAAAACATTAGTGGAGGCAAATATTTATCTATTTATCTACTTACATACCTATATATACCTACCTACCTACCTAATTAGGTATCTACTTAAGTACCTACTTACCTACTTATGAAGAAAATCGAAGTTCAAATGTCATTATACACATTGGCAAAAAACAATTCATTGAAGTTGAAGGAAACATGTTAAATGCATTTGGTATCATATTGTTTTACAAAGTGGTGTGGTGGTTTGATGGTCAAAACATTAATGTTGACCCAAGGAAACCACTCAGTTCAACCCACTTTACTAACATATATTATGTGAAGTATGTATATTCGTATATATACATTGTACATGTGTAATTATATAATATTTAAGTGGGTTGTGGATAGGTAGGCTAGAGACCATGGTGAGTGGGTGCGTAAATATTATTTATTTTTTTAAATTTTATTATACTTTAATATTAAAATTTTGAATTATTTTGAATTAACAAAATTTGGCTACCCAATTTTGTCTAATTTGACTAGTATAAAAGACCATCTTATGGTCAATAAAAGAAACCAAATTTGACATGTTCAAATTGATTTGTGCAATATGACAAAGTGGTCAAACTGACCAAATGTCAAAATTACTAGTTTTTAATCTAGTTTTCCAATCAAATAAACCATGATTTCTTATAGTGTTTGCAAAGGTTACATGTTTTTTTCAACATGTGAAAACATTTGGCTAAGAAGGTTAATATTGCACCAGTGTCCCTTCATTGTATTTCTTTCTTATTTTTCTCTTGTGGAATAAGTGCTTCTTACATTGGTCACAAAGACCGTTGTGAAGAAGTTTTGCACATCTTTTGACTTAAAGGCATGCAACTCACAAAATTCATTCGGGGGTGAAATTATTATGTAATCATGTTTTAACAAGTTAAGATGTGATTCAATGGAAAGTAATGAGTCACCTAAAGGAACCTATTGCATTGTGTGTCCATTTAGTTAGTACCAAAAAATGTTGAGAAAATCAATTAATTTATCATGACAAGATGTAAAAAAGTGTTGTGTTGTGTTGTGTTCTAGTTGGAAATTCACCTTTTTTGATAATTTGACCCCCCTTCACTCTAATTGCCATAATGTTTTCATACAATTTTTAAATCTAACATGCATAGAATGGTTGAAAAGTTAATCTTAGAAGCAACACTCATACAAAATCTCATTGGGGAAAAATTAAACGACCTTAAACCCCATCCACTTCTAGCATGAATATCTCCCTCATGGATGCTCAAATGATGTTAAAACTTTGTGAGGACATTTTTCAACTTGTACACTAATAATGTTTGAAGTTTGAAACAAATCCAACAATAGATCTAAGAAAAAAAATTATTTTCACTTGAAGTTAAAAAACTTGTTCATCAAATTATTTTGTAATTATTCAATTATCACTACTTGCTACACATAAGTGTTTTTCCATGTTCTTTTACTTGCACACATCCTTTGTTCATGAATAACACACACATACCCCCATATACCAAGTTTTTTTCCTTCCTCACATACATTATTGCCAATCATAAGTTTCTTCCTTTTCAGCACAAGCAAAAATTATAGATTCAAGGAGCCACCTATAAGACCCCTTTTTGAACTTGGTTTTTTTTTGCCAATGAAAATTTATGGAAATCCCTACTTCCAATCAATGGCCTCCTTTCCTTTTATGAAGTAATGGGACTTGATGATGACTCCATTTTCCAATGATGGTTAGGATGAAAATCCTCGTACCCAATAAGAATAGTAAAAAAATTTTGATTTTCTATTCAAATACTATAATAATCCTCATGACCAATGAATTTGAAGGATCCATCCTTTTCCTTACTTTGGTTATTTTGATGGGATCTTTGAACTTCATCATTGCTAATCCCATCCATTTGGCCCCAACATTTTAATTTTTCATCCTAATTTTTAAAAAATAATTAACATTTATGATAGTTTATTTGTAATAAAAAAAAAATCTTTTAGTTTCTCTTTGGCTAAGGCAACTCAAAAACATTAGTAACCTTCCTCCCGACCCATGTACTATTCACTTATTTTATACCCATTATTTATTCCTTCCCATGTACTAATTACTTGTGTAGTATGTAGTAAATTGTACTATTTACTTAAGTGGTACATAGTTAATTCGAACTAAGTTTTCCACTATAAGAATTCTTTTGCACTATTTATATCCACTATCAAAATTAGGGCTTAATGGATTTATTGGAACTAAGGCGTTGAGGTTTTCATATAAGTTTGTCATTGGAACCCACACCACTACATATATGTTTACCTTAATTTATAAGATAAAAACATCAACTTTATTCAAATGTAAATACAAAGTTTGTTATTCCAAGTTATTCTTTGTTTTTTGTTAACATAAGTGGAAATCTAATAATGGCAAATGATGCCACCACGTCTTCAAATCTTCTAGTCGTGCCAATACAAGATGAAAAGCTTTAATAAGCATCATTCAACATGAATGTCTCCTAACAACTATGCGAAAAAAATTAGAAGGGTGGTGTGCATTCGAGTGGTTTAATCTGTATGGGATCATCAATTATCGCTTAACCCTTATGTTCTTACCATCTATTGAAAATTAGTTTTTACTTTTGAAAATAAGGTTAGAAGGTTCGATGGATGTCAATATGAGGATGATGACGTTCATATTTTTTCACGAACTTGTGTCCCTAGAGATGGACATTATCGTTCGTTAAAAGGCCAATTAACTTGCTAGCGATGGAACACAAGGTAGAATACCTTGTTCGCACCATTCGTTGATTTATCAAATTTTTATTACTATGAACATCTACTAGGTTATGGTCTAATAGATGTATTATTTTGTTGTCCTATCCTTCATAAAATTTCTTAGTGACATATGGATTTTCCTACACATCTATTAATTGATACTATGTTCATTTGTGGAACACCTATTGTACTTTTGAACTGTTTTGAATCAAATATTTTTTAATGTTCAACTGGATTAGTAAGCTTGACTTTCAAATGCTTCCTTTAAAAGTGATCACAATTCACTAGAATTACACTTGCAACTTACATAATATTAAAAATGATTTTAATAAATAATGCTTGGATACTAATATACATTTCATTATGCTAATAGGATTATTCAATATCTAATATTTGAAAAATTAACCCCAATTTACTTAGTAAGTTTGAAATGGCTCAAGAAGTTCAATTCAATTATAACTTCCTAAATGTTATTATTATTTATTCAAAAGGTTATTTATTGGATAAAGAACCAAATATGAAGCCCAAGGAAAGGATATTGTTGAGTTAAGGTTCACAACAATGGAATTACATGTTCTGCCATATCTAGAATCAAAAGTTATTGTGTTTACTAGCTTTGATTTTTGGATGTCTAGAGGTGGTACACATGTAAATACATTTGTTTCGGTCATTAATTATTTAAATGATGTTTGGACACCTAGGCATGCTATTGTTGGCTTATTTGGAGTGCATGAAACTAGTGGTTGTGTCATGGCTTTGTAGTTCTAATCTCTACTAAAAAAAGTTACATTAGTTCTCCAGGTGATTACTATTGTGAAAAATGAAGGCAACAACTTGGGAACCATGGTTGCAACATTATGATCAATCATTAATTATGAACTAATCAAATTCTTGTGGGTTTATGAGGGTACTTGCTTCGGACATGTGGTGTGAATACGTGATGAATGATGATAAGGTTTCAATGGGTCTAATTTTGGTGAATGTCAAAGATGTTCAAATAAGTTTGTAAAAAATAATTATTAGGACAAAGAAGTCAAGGAAAGGGAAGTAGGAGTGGGAAAAGGCTTACATTCAGAGTGGGATGCGGCATCGAAAGTTAAAAACTCTAGTGAAAACCACATTTGCAAGTAAGATAATAATGTTTGAAGAAACTTTGGAATACCAACACAAAATGTGACCACTAAAGGTGGCAACATAAAGCTTATGTGTATGAAATAAATGACAACCTAAAAACCAAAGCTTGGATGTTCAATGGCGATGAAACATATAGTGAATGTGTAGTGAATGTTGTTGAATGAGAACAAAATGAAAATGCAACGAGGAGGATTCGTTAGCAAGTAACTCCCCTTGTCATGTCCAAACTCCAACTATCCCTATATCCTAAACTCTAGGATCCCAGTGAAATGAATAGTTCAAGTTTTTCAAAAATTATGTAAGGATGTCACAACCCTTTTTCCTCGGTCATGAATTGATGAAATTTCACCAATAAAAAAATCCCTGTTACACCTAAGTACTTGACACATTAGTGGGTGTCAAAAAACTTTGCTTATTTCAACAAAGATTAGCGCTAATAGCACAAGTGAAAATCAGCACTGATTGCTAGGTGTGCATGTAATTGGCCTAGAACCCTTGGTGATGAGATTAGTGTTGATTTCTTGGAGGGTATTGGAACACTTTTATTTTTCATTACACTTTTTTTTAGGGACATAAATAATAAGATAAGCATTGATGTTTAGAAAGGGCATCAAAGTTAAATAGAGGATGATCTCCTCTCATTACTTCCTTTCAAGTTTAGCTTACCCTAATATCAGTGTCATCTTTTAAATGTTGAAATGAATTTTTGTGAAAATATGAAGTTGAGATGTTGAAAACCTTCACAATTATTTCGTGCTATGATCTGAATAATTTCACTATTAATACGACACTACCATAGTAGACAATTAAACCTCATGAAAAAAAAAATTCAAATGTAAAAAACGAATCGATTTTTAGAAAACAAATGATTATTAGTTTTGTCAATGTGGAAACAGACCCTAGGGTATGGTAGGGTTGATCATAATAAGCTATTATTTCAAAGACATAAGAAAAAGTTTTGACACCCACTATTAAACAGAGCCAATTAACAAAAGAAGAAGTTTTGGGGGGGTGGGGAGGAGGGGGGGAGAGAGAAGGACTCTTTGCCACAACGGACAAATTATTTCGAATTTCAACTGCCACCGCCCTTATTTAATTTATTGGTACCTACTACCTACCATGTGTCCCGCCTCGTTGTTGCCGCCATTGTAAATACTGCATAAGCTCCATCGCCAGATTTCTTACAAGCATCGTCGATTCGTCCTCATCCAATGGCGTCAATGGTTGAATGGCAAAACTCGATGATTGGATATTGCCATAAGTGTACAGGGGTTTACACAATGACTTTTCATGAGTGGCGAAAAGTGGCGATTACTGTCTCTTGAGATCCCGCGCCGATGGGGGTCGCTCGTGACACAAAAGAGAGACAGAGTGAGAAGAGAGGTAGGCGGACACCGACAGACAGGAACGAGAACAAACCAGAGAAACGCGGGAGTGCTTGTGAGGAGAACAGCGCCATCGATTCTGCGCTGACGGTGTCGGATGTCTCATAACGGTAGAGAAGTTTCAGCTTTCTGTATGCCAGGTTTGTATAGGAATTTTCTTTGACAGTTTTCTTCAAGGATTTGGTCCCGATTTGGTTATCTGTTTGTGCAGTCCAAGAAGATCCATTATCTTGCTCAAGGTTGGGAACGGAGTTTATGAATGAACGTTCTTATTAGGTACATTTTTGCTTGATCTTCAACGCGCTGTGTGCAGTCTTTTTTTTTCTTTTTAAAAATTGTTTTTGTTGTGCACGTTCTGTTCGTTTTTTTAGAACTCGCACTGTTTGGTCGCAGCTTGAGGTTTTTTCCTCTCTCTCTCTCTCTCTCTCTCGGCCGTTCCGTGAGGACCTTGTTTTATCCTGTGCAGCTTCTCGGTATTGAAGAGTGGAATGTTTGTGGGAAGAAGACCTGGAGATTTTGATCATTTACAGCCCAAGATTCAGTGCTCGTTTCAGGCTAGGTGGAATCGAGCTCAATCGTGCAGTTTCGAGGATTGAGATTTTGTCAGGTAAAAGATTAAAGCGTGCTGCTATCTAAGACTTTAAGTATCTTCAATTCGTGTTCTTTGTTTCGGATTGTCCATCTTCTTGAAACAACCGAAACGTTACAACTCCAAGTGTGTTTTTCTTGAAGAAAAACTTAGTTTTCTAAAGGCATTGCCAGGGAAATGTCGGTGTGTTCTTACTCGAAATTGAATCGGTCAAGTTGTGCACAGAAATGGAGCAGTTTCAACGAGAATCTGTTAATTTCACCCCAAGACGCACTTTTCTTTCTGTGCGTTACCAGTCTCCGAGTAGTACAGTCCTGCACGCAGAAGCTGTGCAGTTAAGTTCAGTTTTTCGTATTTCCGTTGAAACTTGAGTAGCGAGCTGAAACGTACTCCACCTGAGAAAACTAACATTCTGCAATTCTCGATCCCATCCAGTTGCGACTGAAGCATCATAGTCTTTTGCTAATTACGTTGAGCATTTTCGTAGTCTTGTGAGCGATGAGCGATAGTCTGGAGTTCAAGTCTCGGAAGGAGCTCAAGGAGCTGTGTAACAATTTCGGCATCCGAACCGCCGGTGTGAAAGTAAGCATTTACGCCTTTCATGCGAGTCTTTGTTTTTTGCATCATCCATGTTCTCCGATCAATGTCTCTTCTCGGTTTTCTACTTATCAGTAGTTCAGCATTTGTGCTTGGATGCGATCTCGCGACTTTTTGCCTCCGGTGTCGCGTGCTCTCATATGCTTATGCGATGTAAAATTGATGAAAGACGATGTGTTGACGAGGGGACAGCATGAGGATTTGGTTCGCCTCCTTCGCACCAAGTTACGGCCAAAGAATGAAGTACACAGGTATGTTTCAGTTTAGAGGTCTCCTGGTAGTACTGTGGTTAGGACATCTATCTTTCCATTAGGCTGCTGTGATCACAGCAGCTTCCACTATGTTTTTCCAGCTGGCTGTGCTCATAGTCATCTCACAGCTCTATCTCTCACGAGCTATCAGCGCTGTGAAGCAAACTGTGACTCACGATAAAATAACATCTGTCCTTTTCATAAAAAAAAGTGTTCCCAGAATTCCTATCGTGATTAATTACATATTTTCAATGCACTTGCAGCTCTCCAACGGAAAGTGACTGTCCCTGTAGCAAGAAACAAAACCCTATGTCAGGGGCTTTCCATTAGGATGCTGTGATCACAGCACATTGTGTGTAACTGTGATCACAGGGCATTTTCTGGTTGAAATCCTTGGGTCTTTTCGCTGAATATAGATTCTCTATGATGTAAAGAGGCTGGAATCGAAGCTTGTCACAGATAGCCTACAGCCATAGAAAAAGCAAGAGTTTCACTTGCTGCAATCCATAGTAAGGACTTGAGAGCTCTCTGATCAAACTTCTTGATTCCATTGTAGTCTCCAGAAATTGTCTGAGCATTTATTGATTCCATTTTAGTCTCAAGATTCTGGGGATCATCTGTGCATGCATGAATCATGTGTTGAACAGGTCGCCCAGTTTGCGGGGAAACAAAAATGGTTCCATGAAAGATAGCCTTCCTAGGATGGAAAACCATAACTCTGGTGGAAAAACTCCAAAGAAGTCAACCAATATTGGGCGAAATCTGGGGAATGTTCTACATGATGTACTGATTCTATTTCACTTCCTGTTCTCTCTGTTGAAGTTTGCTGCATTGCAGTGGTAGCTCACAACAGTTTCATGAGCTTGATTATTATCAAAATGGCCCTATTTGAGAGTGACTCATTGCATCAGCAACGTGAATTATTCACAGTTCCAAAATGATGCTTCTGTGTGTCTTCAACTGATGAACAAGGGATCTCTGAGTAAAATACACCTCACCAAGATGATTTCCTTCAACTGCAGGCAAATGGTCTGTCAGCCGCAGAGAGGCGGAAGAAGGAGGGCCCAAAAAAAGATGTTTCTCGACCTGTTTGTTCAAGTGCAAGGCTCTTGAGTCATGCAGATTTTCTATCAGATGAAAATGGTCAAGATGCTCTCTCATCAGCAGACATGGACTCCCTTAGCAGTTTTGCAGAGCCTAGTGAGTGCTCTATTGATGATGTACCTGATCCCTTTGAAACTGCTGAATTTGGGAACAACACAAGTTCAAAAGCACAGAAGTTTGAAGATCGATTTCATGATGCATCCAAAACATTTGTTGCAAGGGACACTTCAGCAGCCAGTGACTTATCCCTCGAAATCAGTGAACTATCTATATTTTCAATTCCTGACTGGGTAAGTATGTCTGTTGATGACCCTCCTCTACTTGATTGGGAGAGAAATGAATCAGTTCCAACAGGACATGTCTTGAGAGGAGATGAGTTCAGAGAAGTGCCTACCCCTGAGTGTATGGGGTCACCCAATTGTGGAGACATGGGGATGACAGAGCAGGATGCACCAGAGATCAGGTCTACCCTTGAACATGACATGGGGAATCTGACATTAACTGGTGATGGAGAAGGTGGAGATGTGACTAATTTGGCTACTTCTAGTCCTGCAGCAAAGAATGCCAAATTTGAGAAATTTCCAAAGGAAGAATATGTCACCTCAGAAAAGTCCACTTCAAGGCTTTCTTTGCTTCCAACTGAGGAGTCAGTTAGTCCTATGGTGGTGGAGGCCAGAGGTCATTTTCCTGCTGATTCACTGGATGGCTTATGTAAAGAATTACAGGAAGAGCACAAAGATACTCAGCTAGTAGTTGGCACTTCGGATGAGTGTGTTTTAAAGGATAATGATGCATCTCAGGTGTGGCTTGAAACTGAAGCAAATCAGGAACAGAAAGATGGAGGGACAGACACTGATATGGAACCTGGTGCTGATGCACCTGCCAAGGCTTTTTCACTTCCAACCAACAGTCCCAAAGGTTTTGTTGAGTCTTATGAGGAGCCTGAATCTCTTGACTCAGAGTGGGCAGCACAGTCTTTGCCAATGTCTATTCCTGAGGACACTGTATGCAATGATATAAAGGTATTTTACAAGACTTTGGCAGTTTTACAGTAGATCTATGCATCATAGTCGTCACATCACATGGAGCTTCATGTTTTGTTTTCTGATGTCCTTTTGAATATTGATATATTGCTATGTGCCTTTGAATCAGGGACACACTGGTGTGGAGAGAGAGGAGTATACCCCAAAGGTGGGGTTTCTACTTTCTCTGATTCTTTGGTGTGCTTGCTTATGTTGGAGGAGCAAGAATTGAAGAAGATTTTACCCCACTGCAAATTGCATGGTATGTGAACACTTGAAAACATTTCCAGTTATGCTGTAATGCAAAGTATTCAATGTCTAGTATCATGAATAAGCTATGATTCCAAGCATGTTCTCCTCACTGATGATAGAATGGCCCCTTGTTGGTAACAAACCATGTTGAGTGACATGGATGAGGCTTCTTCCAGAATTATCTAAGAACATGTTTTCTAAAACATAGTTTTGCTGGGCATCTTTTGAGATTTCTCTGGCCTGCAACTATCACAGGTTCAAAATGGTCCATGCACTGCCTTGGTGCTGGACAAGCATTGAATCTTTCCACTTCTCTAAAGGCCTGGGGAGGCAAGGAGCCTGTGAGTATGGAGTGGTGGACATATTGGAGCCCCTATAAGCAAACTTGTTACATGTCCAGAAGTACCGAACCTGCTTCAAAGCTTTGCAGTGGCAAAGCTAGTAAAATGAAGTTGATATATGAAGTCTTTATATGAAGTTAATTATGAAGTCCTTATATCAAGTTAATGCATATGTAATTTGCATGCTGATGACTATGTTCTTCTGAATTCTTTAGAAGGTTGTAGATTCTGAAAGCACCTAATACAGAAAGGCATGTAGCTGGGTTTCATTGTGATCAGGATATAAGGCATCCATTGTTTGAGGTACTCTTCAAGCAATTTTCCCAAATTATTTGGATTAGATTGTTGACACAGAAACCCTGTAAATAGTTTGCTTGTAATATATGAGGCCTGAAATTCTTATTGTAGAATGTTCCTGGTGGGCAACCTAAGTTCTTTCTTTTTGAATATGAACTTCTATCTCATATACCTTCAGCATCTTGTCTCCACCCACAGTTCAATTGGCAGTAGTTTTGACATGTGCGGCATGATGTGGGAATAACTTCTTCAGCGTTTGAAAGGTCAAGATAGTTTTTATTTACATCTTGATACTTATTTTGTGGAATAAAAGTCTAAAGAGTGTTCTATTTAAATTTTTATTTCATTATTTGCTTTGTTTTCAACTGATTTTTCCTGTTCAGTATGATTCTATTCCTTTTCCTCATTTCATTTGTACCAGCTCTTTGCTTCCTGGAGCAACTAACATTACATTTGACCTGTACACAAAGCATTCCATCTGGATGTCCAGATACTTTGGGGAGAGCTGTGAGCAGCTTTGGGAGATTTTGAAGAAGCTTGACAACTACTCGCTAGGTAAGGAGAACTCAACAAATAGACCTGGAAGCTGCAGTTATTTCATATTGAGCTTTGATAACACCAAATTGGAGGCAAGTTGCTCTCTTTTGATTATTTTGTGGTACCTACAAGCTCCAGAATTCAATAGGCCAGCACCTGATTAATAAACTGAACTTTGTGGGCTTATGGAGTGTAGTGAATTTGCTTTCATGTAGCATGAGCTCATGAGAGCAGTTATGTCATACCTTCTTTGCATGAATGTTTGGTTGTGGATATCAACCAGGCAAGAGGGGCTGCTGGTCAAGCCTCCTAAATTTGTGGTTTGCATGATGATTAAATTGCACATCTCCAATGTTGAATGCATCTGAGCCAAGCCCAGGCAAGTACCAAAGTCATGGAGCTCATCAATACAAAAGTGAGTTGCTGGAGGCAATACATTGCAAAGGACATGTCCATGGCTCCAGGTAGGGGCTTGCAACCTTTTCAAGCTTGCAAGTTGAACATACAAGAATTCAATCTGTTTGACAAAAATGATTCTCTCATTAAGATTGTACCAATGTTTTTGCTTGTGCTAAGATCTTCATACATCAAGTTGAGAGATTGCAACTTTGACATTTTCTTTTTGGTTTTTGTGACTGTTGGGCTGGTTATTAGTGCTACTTGGGAGGCAGGGAGATTTTAAGAGTTATGTCCTGTAGACACCTTTCCTTTCAAAAACTATCTTGACAAAACCCTAACCATTTTCTCTGTTCATGGTTGAGGTAAGGAGGTTGGTTCCATTCCCCCACAGTTGTTTTTAATCTAACCCTGTTGGTTCAAGCACCATGATCTTCAAGTTGGTCCATCTTCCACACCACAATGCTTTGGATGGTGGATGTGTATGACACTACCCATCAGCAATGCATTGAGCATCCACATATTCACACGGGAAAGTTTCTACATATTCCTGTTCAAGATGTGAAGTCTCTTCGATGGCAGGGGAAAGCATGGTACTTGGTAGTCCTAGGTGATAATAGTTGACAAGTGGTTTTTTACAATGAAACTTCAATAACAAGCAAAGTGGAGCTTATTGAAAAATTGAATTATGGATAAAATACAAGGCCAAAACCAAATGTTTTAGTTAGTGAGGATGAAAAGTTTCCATAGAAGGGGAATGCACCACAAAGGTAAGACATTTTGTGGTCACATGTTGGAAAAAACAAACGATCATGAGGAATGCACATTCTTCATTCCCAAATGTCGTACATAGGTTATACCTTGCCTTGCATCTTTTATGTCATCTCATATCTGTATGTCCATTCCAAGCTTGAGCAAAGTTCTTTGATGGAATAACTTTTGTCATTCAAATATTAAGGAGCTATTAATTTTTTTTTTGATTTGTGCAAATTTGATAATGAATGAATGAGTGGATTCATTGAGATGGTACAAAGGACCAAATAATTAAGTTCTTTATTAATGTAAACCAATTTCATAAAAATGTGACACAAACAATTCATTCAATAAATTTTTGATTTCATGTATTAAATATTTCTTCATTTTCTTAACATTGAACATTTGATTTGCAAGGTTATTTGAATTTTTTTGTTATTTTAAAAAAAAAAATTCTTCATTCCTATCCATTATAATTTCTAACATGTTGTCATGGTCTTTCATCCATGTAATATATGTAGTGGACATCTTACTATTTTATTATTATATGTGATTTTACAAATTTATTTTTTTCAATATTTTTTGTTATTAAAACATTGTTTTGTTGAGGTTGAACATTACCAATGATTACAACTTTTTTAAATGGAACAATTAACATTGTTTGTCAAATATGAATCATGTTTTTCAAAATATTACATAAGTTTGAATGACTATTCATACCTTTATGATATGCTAAAATTAATTTTTTTTGTATTACATTCTTCTCTCATCTTCATGTATAGTTTGCACATTCTTGTAAACCATGCTTTTAAAAGATGTTTTATGAATTAAGTTAACCAAAAAAATCATAAACTCAATCCATACAACTCAATTGGTCACAACACATTCCTTTGTGTAAATGGTTATTTACATAATTAATATCAAAAAAATTCATCGAAAAATCAACACTAAAACGCATACCTATGATAATGTTCAACTTTTGAATCATTTGACGATAGAACGTTTCATTAAAAAAATGTAAAATATTTTTTTAATGTGAAACTAAACATGTTGTGATATAGTAAGTAAATCTATAGAATCAAATAAGGAATCACCAATAATAAATGGATAATTAATAATTTGTTTCAAGCCAATAGTTTTCAAAGCATATCTATGCTCATTATGGCCATTTTAAAAAGTTGCACAATTTCTTGAAAATTTTGAATATTTTTTATTATTTTAATTTTTTTGATTTGAAAGCTTATTAGCAACTTTGTTGAAAATATTTGAGCTACTATTTTGTAAGGCTATTCATGTGGAGAATTTAACAATTGATGATTGAATTATGTGTGTATTGTTAAAAAATTTGGGTAACACTGACCATTTTTTATGTTAATTAATGAACAACCAAATTATGAATTATGAATTCCATCGATTCATTCACAAAACTACCAATTATTGTATCAATGTTGATGAAAACAATCAAAGAGATCATAAGTATGAATTTGAAAATTCAATTTTAAAATCAAATTGAATGAACTAAATTAGAACATATTAATTGATTAATTTTTTAAAAAGAAAAGTCCAAAAGCAAGCATAGGAGAAAACAATGTTTGTCATTAAAATTCCAAATTTTTACATTAAAAAATAATCTCAAGATTTTTTTAAAACTAAATACAAGTCCTTGGGATTTAAAAAACAAAAATCATGACATAAGAAAACAAAAAAGCAAGAGCTTACCTTAAGAAAACTATTAGAAGATCCAAACCATAAGGTAATAATGCCTTACATTAATATTGTGCCCTAAAATGAAGTTCACATTGATCTCCTATCACCATTTGCTTTACATAGACAAATTGAGTGTTCTTTAATGTAATAGTTTATTGTGAGTTGAAGTACAACCTTTAACACATGTGCCATAGATTTTAACAATACTTATTATTGGTAGGATAAAGATTACAAGGGCTCAAGTCCTTAAAGCATGTTTCACAAAGTAAACCAAGTTAAGGTCAAAATTACATTAGTTTGTAAGTAGAAACACCTACAACTCTTAATGTATCCTTCTATTACCTTTTCCCATCATGAAAGAATTGAGTGTATGTTATGGTGACAAATTAATCACATAATATACAACTTTTGACACATCTGCTATAAGTTTTTAATGACAATCTAAATCCTTATTAACAAAGGATTAAATGTGGTAAGGGATAGTTCACAAAATAAGCTAGTGTTAAAATCAAATTAGTCAACCAAAAAAATTCAAGAACCCATAAGTAATTTTTTAAATGTTCAAAAAATGCAATCTTATTTGCAATAACTTTTGAATTATTTTGTCTTTTGCCAAAACATGATTCTAAGGTAAAAACAAGAGATGTTTTTGTCAAAGTGCTTATTTCAATGGTTGAAAATGCTTATACCTTAATTTGCAAAACATATAAATTGGAGCCAATATAAACTCATAACATATGAAAGTTGATTGTCTTGTGTTATAAATTTGTACAATTTTAAAAACATGCCAAAATAATGAGCTAATTCTTGTGCAATTTGGCATAACTAATGAGGTACATAATATGGCTTAAACAAAAAGAGCCATGATGATTGATAATAAAACACATTTGAATGATAGTCATATGATTTTCTTGGTATAAATCAAGAATAACTTCTTCATTTACCCCAACAATTGTTTTAATCCAATCAAATTTCACAATTTGGCATCAATTGGAAAGTCATTAAATGCACATGTGTAGCCATTCAAATTCTGATCTAGAAAACATGTGTTATCTATTTTGTAACCATTGCAAAAGCAAAGCATGTCGCCTTGCCTTAAAATGTAAAATAAGTGACACTCTCCACAAACACACTTGAAAAGAGCCAAAGAAAGTTTGGGCACAAAGAAATTTGCATGTACTTGCATTTTATAGAAACATGTGCAATGTAATTCATGAAAAACTTGTGTAAGAAATCTAGAAGACATGTTCTACATACAAATAGAAAATATGTAATTAGATTTGTAAATCAAACATACAACATTAGATTTACATATGTGAGAAATCCAAAAATTAAATCTAATCTTTCAACATTTGTAAATTAGATTGAATTTATTAATATAATTGAAAATTGATATGATTTGGAGATATGATTATAGGTATGAATTTTTGTCAAAGTTCATGTTTGTAAAATTTGATATGTGTAATATGTGGTGCACCATTGCAAAGGTGTCAAATGCCAAATTGTGTGTTAGTCAACCAATGGTGTAAAAGTTTTGCTAGATTTATTGATATTGGTCAACACTTGTGATTTATTAATATTTGCATGTTTGTTCAAAATTAAAGTAGGAGCTTCAATGCAAAATTCATGAATCCATATATCATAGTCATTGTGAAAAAAAGGTTAGAAATTATCTACACATATTTCAAAAGCAAGTTTAATATTTTTTATAAAAGACTAATAAATGGTAGAGTTGAAAAAGACTTGAAATAACATATAGTTTGAATATTTTTTCTAAAATCTTCATTTTCTATAATAAGCTCAAAAGCAACCATTAACTGACGCGCTCCCAAGTCACGGGGTGAAACCCACTTGAGGGTTTCACAAAGTCAAGTTGCGGAAAGTTGAGACTTGGTAGCACGCTCTCGACTTCCAACTCTAGAAAGGGGTAGAGGGTTGAGTTGGGAGCCCCGG
>Ga0116229_10007091_pt1 | contig 17863 bp, 11 predicted proteins | sample S1TSphgellanicum_3_FD_87313 | JGI IMG/M metagenome (GOLD analysis project Ga0116229, IMG submission 87313) | Host-associated microbial communities from peat moss isolated from Minnesota, USA - S1T2_Fc - Sphagnum magellanicum MG | ecosystem: Host-associated > Plants > Peat moss > Unclassified... | reverse complement strand
CTCTCCAACTAGGAAATTAGAGAGGAAAGGTGGACTTGTTGGTGTCCTCCTTGGGTGGAATGGAGTGCGTTTTGGGAATGGAGTTCATCACCCAAAACAATGTGTTCATAGAAGGGCACAATAGGTTAGTTAGGATTCTTTCCAAAAGTGGGATCATGAAAGTGAAGGCGCATGAAATGCCTTGTGTGGGTGGGCCAACCATCCACTTTATGTTAGGAAAAACCTAGGAAAGAGAATGCGTGGGAGGTTACGGCATGTTGTGTGTCATGCGAGTGTTAGATGAGTATGAGCCCAAGGAAGCCACCAAGTTGGTGACTTCCGCTAAATGCATAAAGCAAGAGTTCCCAGGTGTGATGCTCGAAGAGTTGCTCGAAGACCTACCCCCGAGAAGACGAGTTGATCATGCAATTGAGGTAGTACTGGGAGTGGCACCTCCCGCCAAGGCCCCATATAGAATGAGTCATGAGGAGTTGAAAGAGCTTAAGGTTCAACTTGAAAAACTTCTAGCGAAAGGTTACATCAAACCAAACAAATCACTGTATGGGGCACCCGTCCTTTTTGTTCACAAGAAGGATGGGACGTTAAAAATGTGTGTGGATTATAGAGCACTCAACAAGGCAACGGTGAAAAACCGATATCCTTTGCCTTGAATCAATGATTTATTTGATCGTCTTTCGGGAGCCAAGGTTTTTAGTAGGATTTATCTACGTTCAAGATATTACCAAATTCAGATCGCGGAAGGGGATGAAGAAAAGACTGCTTGCCGCACAAGGTATGGCTCATACGAGTTTTTGGTGATGCCTTTTGGGCTCACCAATGCACCTGTCACATTTTGCACTCTCATGAATGACATTTTTCGAGAATGGCTTGATGACGTTGTGGTCGTTTACATAAATGACATTTTGATCTATAGTGGCTCCTTGGAGGTGCACGCGGAGCACCTTTGCAAGGTGTTCCAAAGACTAAAGGAAAACAAGTTGTATGCTAAGCTCGAGAAGTGCGAATTTGGGGTGACGGAAGTGGACTTCCTTGGGCATAGGATAACTCAAGAAGGTTTGAAAATGGATGATCACAAGGTCAAGGCAATTGTGGATTGGGAACCACCCAAGTCGGTGCTAGCCTTAAGATCCTTTTTGGGATTGGCCTCCTACTATCGCAAGTTCATTAAGAACTTTGCGAAGATAGCCGCGCCTTTGACAAACCTCTTGAAGAAGTCCACCGTTACTTACGAATGGAAGGGAGCATGCGACGAAACCTTTGAGACCTTAAAAGGCATTTTGGTGAAGGCACTAGTGTTGAAGTTGCTCGACTTTGACAAGGACTTTGAAATCCATTCCGATGCTTTCAACTTTGCAATTGGAGGAATCTTAGTGCAAGAAGGAAGACCGGTGGCATTTGAGAGCAAGAAGTTGAGTGAGACAGAGTGAAGGTGGCTAACACATGAGAAGGAAATGTGGGCGGTCATACATTGCCTCAAAACTTGGGGCCATTACATAGGCTCCAAAGATGTGGTAGTGTGGACCGACAATGTGACCTTGAAGTACTTTGCCACTCAACCCAAGTTGTCCTCAAAGCAAGTGAGATGGCGAGACACATTGGCTTTGTTCAATGTGGATATTCGACACAAGACCGGGAAGGATAATGTAGTGCTCCATGTGTTAAGTCAAAAACACCAACTTAAAGTGGTGTATGTGGGAGAGACGAAATTTCAAAAGGAAATTCGATTAGCAAGCCGCCAAGATGCATTTGCCATGGAGGCAAGGCAAAACATTCAAAATGGAGCCAAGTCCCACTTCCATTTGCAAAATGGATTATTGTGGTACAAACAAAAGCGACTCTATGTACCGGAAGGGAAGATGAGGGACACCATTTTGAAGGAGTGTCATGATGGACCGCTTGTGGGCCATGGTGGTGCAAAGCGCACCACAACACTCCTAAAGAAGTCCTACTATTGGCTCAACTTGAAGGATAGTGCGGAAGAGTATGTGAAGACTTGTTTAACTTGTCAACAAAACCGAACCCTCAACAAGAAGCAAGCGGGTTTGTTACAACCTTTGCCAATTCCAGAAGGGCCGTGGGAAAGTGTGTCCATGGATTTCATGGTAAGCTTGCCCCCATCAAGGGGGTTCGATGCCATCATGGTGATGATGGATCGATTTAGCAAGATGGCACATTTCATTCCCACAAAGGATGAGGCCACGACCCAAGAAACTGGTAGGTTGTTCTTCACACATGTTTTCAAGCATCATGGGCTTCTAAAGGACATAGTTTCGGATCGAGACCCGAAATTCACAAGTAAGTTTTGGCGAGCCTTGTGGAAGAGAATGGGGTCGAAGCTCAAGATGAACATTTCCTTCCACCCCCAAACAGATGGGCAAACCGAGAGGGTGAACTTAGTGATCTAACAATTCCTAAAGAATTATGTGGCGGCGGATCAACAAGATTGGGTGGACCACTTGGAGTTAGCCGAATTTTGTTACAACAACTCGGAACATTCCATGACAGGGTCCACCCCTTTTCAAATGGTGATGGGCAAATCACCAATTGTGCCCATGACTTGGGCAGCACATGGACAAACCCCGAATGATGCAAGTGAGGAAGTGCTAATGGTCACACAACTTGATGAAGAAAGGCAGCACCTTTGGGAGTTGGCGAAGGCCAACTTAGGAAAGGCGCACAAAAGGTACAAGGATTTTGCGGACAAGTCCTGGCGAGAGGTGAAATTTCAAGAGGGGGACGAGGTGTGGTTGAACATCAAGAACTTCTGATTACTCGAAGGTTTAAGTCATAAGTTATTGGGCCCATATGCGAGTCCATTCAAAGTGTTTGGAAAAAAAACTTTCCGACACTTATAAGTTAGAACTATTGGAAAATCTTAGAGTTCATCCCACATTTCATGTTTCCCTTTTGAAGCCGATCTCCCGTGATGCCTCAAGGCCTAATCGAAAGCACAACTCAAGGCCCCCACCAGACTTGGTTCATAATGAACCAGAGTTTAAAGTGGAAGCCGTGCTCAAGTCAAAGCAACTAAGAGGATGAGAGCGGGAGTACCTAGTTAACCGGAAAGGATACCATCCAATAGAAGCATCTTGGGTGAATGAATCCGACATGGAACATGCCCAAGAAGCCATAGAAGAATTCCACATTAGACCGGCAAAGAAGAAAAGATGTAAAGTGTGATGAGGACATCACTTTTCTTTTAATGGGGCAGGGTGTCACATAAAATGTACAACATCAAATTGCAAGTGAAATAAAGGCTTAAGGACTTCCAAAAGATTGTATCACAAGAATTATGTATAAGTGCAAATAGGGTTGTCAAGTTTGGCATGGGACAAATGCAACTTCTTACGTAAGCCCGAATCAAAATCGGACTCCTACTTTGGGGTGAAGAAAAATCTTGACCCCAAAAAAGGAGGCAAGCAAGGTGAGCTTGCAGGGACATGCACAAGCCTTAAGTGCATCCCAAAGGGTTGGTTGGTAGTGGCAGCCAACGCGGGAAGTCATGACCCCGTTCGCGTATTTTATCGTGTAGTTTAGGACTTGGGTTTTGGCAAAACCTAAATGTCACTTCTCGTACCTTGATAAGCAAACCTTTTAATCAAGGCTTAATTTTTGTGATCAAGGCGCAAGGTTGAGAAAGGAGTCATGTCAATAGCTTAGGTCAAGAGTAGACTTGACTTAAATTTTCATGAAGGGAAGGTTGGAAGAATGGCCTTCCAAATGGGGGCTCCGTCAATTAGGCTAATTTAGTCTTTTGACGAAGCAAAGGTTAAGGGTTTTCTATGAAATGCCCTTGGACTTGCCAAGAAAGTGTTGGAAACTTGGGGACGCCTAAGTTAGCTCGAGGCAAGGTCCAGTCGTAAAAGTCGGCATTTGATGGCCAAGGATCCAAAAAAATAATTACAATTATGGAAGGAAAATTCTAAGTGTCAATGAGGACATTGACCTTTTCTTCTAGTGGGGGAGAGTGTCATAACCCCATTTTGAGGGAAGTGTGAAATCGCCATTCACACTCTCGAAAATGGGACTTGGGAGTCCTCCGGGACTCCTGAAAATTCAGAGCGTGATTGCAGGGATCAAAAAACCTCACATTGAGGCGTTCTTTATACCGTTGAAAAGGTCTTGAAGTGTAAATGTCCAAAATGGCCTCGCATGAGCCATTTGGACATTTGTAGCACAAGTTATGGTAGAAAGAAGGGTTGGGAGTCAAATTGGCAGTTTGACTCCCGACCACTAAAAGTCAAGAATCGACCCAATTTTGATGCGTGCAGGTGAAGTGCGACACACTGTTGAAAAGCTCTCGAAGAGACCTACAACTTTGGTTTAGACCTCGTCCCAATCCGAATTCGGGGCGAGGAGTTATGAGCGTCCAAAGTCCCAAGAGTCCAAACCGAGACAATTTCGGGACTCCACTTTAGGAGTCTTGGGAAAAAAAGCCATTTGGATGCAAGTGTGGTGGAGAGCTGCAAAGAATATTATATAGGGGAAGGTGGTGGCTTCCCCCGAGTTTGGGCCGTGGTGAGTCAAGTGAGTCCAAGGTAGCTCGTGGCTTGTCCCAACACCAAAAGGGTGTAGAATGAGTTCTAATCAACTTGTTGGTTGGACTTAGATGCAGGACTGTGTAATTGGGTAAGCTTGTCCCTCTTCCTAGTCTATCTTGAAGCTTTCAACACGCCCCTTTCACCCCCCTTTAGTGCTGGAAGCTGCGAACATGCCCTGAGTCCTAGAAATTTTGCAATTTGAGTGACTTAGCCCCACTTGGGGCTAACTTGGGACTTGGGAGCGCGTCACTAAACATGTTTTGCAAATGAACACAAATATGTTTGGAAGGAAATAATAATATGTGTTGTTCAAATGCGGATTGTATTTTAAGTGATGTTATTGAACATATTATGTAAATGAATGTGGATGCTTTTATATCATATGACAATTTTTTCATTGAAAATGTATTTAATCATTTTTGTGATTTGTTTTAACATATATAGTTCATAATGTTGTGGATAAATTTTAGTTTTGGTTATGAAATGTCATTTAATGTATAATGAAACAAACAATAACTTAGTATTTTATGTTTGACCTTTGAACCATAAATAAACTTCATAGATATAATATGTATGCCCTAATGATGTGATGATGTATTGAATCATTGCAACTTATTATTGCATGAAAAGTTTATAAGCTATATATGACTATTAATGTCATGGTCAATGTTTAAGGTGGAATAGCCAAAAATAACCTAAGGTGGATTGGTTGAACATAATTAATGTGAAATAGTCTAAAATAGCCTAAGGTACAATAGTTTAATATAGCCAAATTAGGTGCATAGCTCAAGAATATCTTAAGGTAAAATAACCTATAATAGCATATGTGGATAGTTTGGAATAGTCAATAATAGCTTAGAATAGCTTTGGACTAGTTTAAAATCTTAGCTTACCATAATTTAAGATTACCATAAGAATCTAACATATAGTAGTTCACACATAGGTTAAGAAAATAATGTGGATAATAATGTGTGATAATAAATCATTTCATTTTTAAAAATAGTGGTCCAATGGTTAAGAATTTGTTCCTTAAACATGGAGTGAATGAAGGTGAAGGGTTCAAGCCTTCACATTTGTGCCCTAAATTGGCGGGTTAGGTTTTTAAGTGCCTAAATTAAGTTAGGTTAGGTGCCTAACCTAACTATGAACTAGGAGGTTAGTCTAATAAATTAATTATTACTGAATTTGACTTGTTATTAATGAATTCACATATTTGTAATAATTAATTGCAATTCACTAGGGGCTAAACCACTTTTAGCATGGCAAATTTGTTCAAATTCATTCAAAATCTAGTGAAATAAAATGAACTAAAACACATTGTTACTATAATGTCATACTGCAATAATTCATTCATGATTTATTATTATCGTAAAAGGTATTTAAAATATGTATACCTTAAGAAAGTGGTTAGAAATATGAGAGACATTAATCAATAATTTTATGTTTATAATCAAAATATAAACTTAATGCATTATTTTTGTAAGAAACTAAGTGTTTCATTTAAAGTGGTAGTCAAGAATCAAAATCAAAATTTTTACCAACTTTTCATTTATATTCCTCAAGTGTGGAAAGGGCAAAAAGCTCAACATTACAATATGTAATCTATTAATAAAAATATGATCATTCTGAATAATATTTTAAAAATACACAATAATGTGATCATGATAACACCTTTGTGTCAGATAACAATAAGCATATAAACACATTGCATGTTAATAATATTAACATCAATTCTTTGCAAACATTAATTTTGCTTTTTAAAAAACCAAAATATAGGTTTTAAGTGAAAGCATAGTAAAGTGTACAACTAAAAGTACTTGCTAGTCTACTTGTCAAATGAACAAAAAATAGGGCCAAAACCCATCACAAAATTGTTATACATTCAATTTTTTTAATTAAATGATAAATAACAAGATATTTCTTCATCATTATGCATTAATTTGTTAATTTTGCATTGTAAAAATAGGTTTCAAGTAGACTTTTATAAATGCAAAGTAGCTTTTTAAACCTGCTTTCTGTAGTGTAACATTCGATTCAAGTATGTGTCAAGTATATTTTACCAAAGAAAAAGTAGATTTGTTTTTTGGTGAGGCCCTTGAATATACAATGATCTTTATGTTACAACTTCATACATGTATATTTCATTAAATTTTCTAATGAAAAAGTAGGTTTGAACACCATATTGATTAGTCAATTTCAAACCTACTTATTCCCTACTTTTATTATTCCAAAGTTTTTGAAATCTTGTAATTGATTTACAATAAACCCAATTGAAGGCTCATGAGTTTCAAAATGAAAATAAAATAAAATTTGAATCTACTTTCTTGTATTTTCATGAATTTTTTTTTTTAAACTTAATATTTTTTCAGCAACTTTTTGTATACTTTACCATTAATTACCTAAAAGTTTTAATTTCACCTTATGCTTTTAATTAGTTCTTAAAATTTCAGTTTGGTTCTTGAAAGATGTATTAAGTTCAATTCTTTGTGGGAAGGTTAGGGTGCAACTTTTGAAAAAATGATCCATTCATTTGTAATTAAAATAAACAAAAAAAATTAAACTAATTGTTATATATATATATAGTGTTTGGAATTCTAGTTTTACAAAGTATAATAATAATAGTTTAATTTTTGTTTGTATTGACATTTTGTATTACATACATTTATGATGTTTGACCATTAGGGATTTGCATAGAATGAAGGTGCAAATTAATGGGCATGGCATATGTTTATATCAAGCAACAATATGGCACTCTACAAGGTCTATTATGTTTAGTAACAATGTTTTATTAATGTCCTTTAATTTTATAAAGTTTTGTTGATGTGGTTGTTTAGATAATTATTCATTGTTTAAAACATTACTTTAACTATTACTATTTTTTTATTAAGTTAAGTGCTAACAAATTGGGAATATAATATGTGTATGTGAAGGTCTAGTAGCATCCTTATATTGATGTTGATTTAGTTTCATAAGGTTTTGGTGTTAGGGTTTTTTAAGTAATTTATAATCACAATTTAGTACAATATGCCCTAATTAATATTGTAATTACCTAGGACAACAAATTTTAAGTCTGTTATGTATATTAAAAGGTCTAGTAGTAGCCTTTTATTCATTTTCATTTAATTTCATAGGGTTTTGGCATTAAATTCTTTAAAAAATTTAATCATAATTTAATATAAAATGCCCTATCTCATATTGTTTAGCTAACACTATCCTAGCTAATTTATTGTTAACCTATTTTGAGCTTAAATATGCCTTAGTATGTCAATACATGAATTCCTCATTTGTGTATATATAAACTAATCTTCTACTTTGATTGTCATCTTTTTTTGTTTATTTCTTATTATATTGTTCTAATATTTCGTAACTATTTTGTTTTCACTTTTTGTAGTTTTAATTTCTAGTTAGGTTTTTTTTGCAATATAAGTTGAACTTTTGTTAATGTTCTTAATTTTGGGGATTTCATGTTATTTCATTTTAATCTTGATTTCAATTTTTGTACATGTTATTTTAATTTTTGGTTTTTGAGTTTCTAGGTCTTTCATTGTGTTGTTGCTATAATTTTAGTTGTTTGAGATTGTTGAAATGTCTTTGTTTTAAGATGCAAGAAAGTGACAAAAGTTAGATGAAAATTCTTTTTTAAAATTTAGTAACAAGAAATAAACACCAATAAATGTTGTTGAGATTATATATGTGAATCAAAGGATGTTAGGAGTTTGTTTTGAGGGACTTGTCCTCAACAAATATAGCCCATATGAAGTGGTTGGTAGTGGATATAAATATATTCATTATGACTTGATAGATAAATAGGTTTTTTATGACAATCGTTTTTACAACACAAGCTCCAACTTTGTCACCACCTTTTTTCGATTAAACATTGGGTCATATGTGACAATCATAATTTGGTGTGATATTTTGAAACAAGTATGTGAAAGAAGACTAGTCATTTTTCTTGAACATGGAAGCAACAACTTTCATTAAAGACATTGATTCCTTTCTAATTTCTTGGAGATTTTTTTCTAGTCATATAATTAGAGATTTCATTTAGAGAGAATTTGGATGACTTAGAAATAATAAAAATGGTAGTCATTGGGATATATGAGAGGTCCACAAAAATATTCATCTTAATTATTGTCAATGAATATGAAAGTGAAAACAACTAGGCTCTTGTTATGTGCAACTTGTTTAAATTTACAATATTGGCAAAGTTGCAACTTTGTTGATCAAGAATGTTGGCAATGTTGTGTATGGTGAACAATAATTCATGACAGATTACTCTTCTATTTTTGTGATTCCAACTCCCAACATAAAGGTTTAACAAAAACATTATGAGATGCACAAAAAGAGGATCGAACTTGGGTTAAATTTTGAAACAAAGATTGAGAAAATTATTTGATCAATAATGTTTTTTGGGTTGTTTCAATATGTAATACATTTATGGACATACATTGTTTTGTTTGATTACATGTCATTAGGAAACTAACAATCTCAATTGAAGTAGATCATGTTTTGAGAATGTTTTTTTGAGGTGACATTTGCCATCTCTAACAAGGAAAAACTATAGGGTTCTTATTGTTATATGTGTGCATCCATGGTATCCACGAATACACAACCACACATTTAAATCACAAAATCAAACAAGAAAGAACAAAAAGTTTGAGTGTATGTTGTGTGAGTTGTGGATAAGATCAAATTACTTGTACATTGGGCAAACTTGAAAATCTCAAGGCAAATCAAGGCCTACACATGAAAATTATAAAGATATCATATATACCTGTCAAATATAAAGTATAGCATGCAACTAAAAATTGAGTGTAACTTGTTTGAGGCAATTCAAGTAATTTTGGTTGCATTTAGGGTTGTCATGATGTGATGTGCCCAATTTGTGTCTTCTGTCACATCAACATCCATCCAAACATGTCAGTTTCATCATTAGGACAAACATCAACCATTTTTTTTTATGACCAATTTCTTTGGTAGGATTGGTTCTAACAACCAAAATCTTTTGGTTGTCAACTTTTGGTCGCCATGCCACCCAAATTTTCGATCACCACTCGAAATTTTTGTCAATCCTTACACGAATTTTTTCAGCGCTGCTTAAAAAATTTGGTTGTTCGATTGAAAATGGCCAAGTTTGCACCACTGATCTCGCAACTGAAATTTTTTTATCAATGCATGGTGGCTCATCAATGTCTCCCTCCCATGTTGCGCTAAAGAGAGGAGCAAAACATGAGAGAGAGAGAGAGAGAGAGATCCACGTGATCTCAACGATCTCAACTTTTTCTTCCTGTCTTCTTTTCTTGATTGGTGTTGATGACGTAGATGAGAAAACCATAAGAGACAGATGCACTCGATCTCAACGATCCCAACCTTTTTTTTTTTTTCCCTGTCTTCTTAAATTCTTGATTATTGATATGACGTAGATGAGCAAAACATAAGAGAAAGATCCACTCGATCTCAACGATCTCAACTTTTTTTTCCCTCTTGTTTTTCCCTGTCTTCTTTTCTTGATTATTGATGACGTAGATGAGGATCTTCCTATATGCAGCTGATCAATGTCCTCTTCTCAAATCTGGCTCGGATTCCGTTTTGCAAGTGCTTATAAAGAGGTGGCAGAGGAAACAAAGGACTTGAGTCTTTCCGAAAGAGTCGAGACAGACAAGAGAGCTCGGAGATTTTTCTTCTTATGATCATGACATTCACGGGAGCTGAATTCTACAGTGTGATGGTGGGAGTCGTGCTCTGTATGTGGCCCTGTTGCTGGGTTACGGATCGTTGCGATGGTGGAAGCTGGTACAGGTGCCAGAACAGTGCGTAGGCATTGCGCAAGTCAACACCTACTTCCTCCTTCTTGCTTACGTCTGCCATTTCCCGGCTTTCAACAACCCCTACACCCTGAGCCTTCGCATCCTTGCTGCGGATTTCCTCTCCAAAGCCGTTCTTCTCTGTTACATCCAGGATCGTAAGAGCATCTCCAGCTGTGCTCAGTCTGTGACCCTACTAAAATACTTCTCACATCCAAGTTTTAGTTATTTACTTTTTTCCAACCTCGCCCATAAAACTAAAACTAGGGAGGGAGACTACTAAAAGCAACCCACCTAGACCAACCAAACTATCTAACTAATCAGAAACACGCAGCAATCAATAAATACGATTTGACTGTGTTTATTAGACTCTTTAAGGCTCCTTCATGGTCCTCTAAATTGATAGTGCAATTTTCCAGGGTCAGAGTACTCTTCCAGTGGATACGACTGCTGCACCTCCTCCAAGATTTCCGATGAAGTTGCGCTCTGATCTCTCATGCTGACACTTTTGCCACAATGTGAACCCTTGTTGTACAGGTGTGTTATGTGCGTGGGCGTTGGCGTCGTCGTCGTTGTACAGCACAAAAGCTGCAGTAGCGAGGACTAGTTTCGACTGGGTGATTTCGATCGTCATGCTTGCGACGTTGCTAAATACTGTGATCGTGGGCATCCCGCTTCTGCAGCCGATGTATGGAGAGATTGCGCTTCAAAGTAGCATATACATCATCAGTGCACAGTTTCTGTTTTGGTACAACGTGTGCATTGTTCTGTTCGAGGTACGTGCAGCAGCCCTGTATCTTCAGATCAGTACTGCGGAAGACATGCAGATATTCAATGTCTCGTGTTGTTCCATCAGAATCGTGTCAAGAGACAACAGTTGCGCTACTTCAGATGCAACTGAAAGCTATTCTCCTCCAAGTTCAGAGATTGCAAGCGCAGCTGGACCTGCAGCTGCTACTGCTGCATTTGCAACTAAGCCGGAGTTGGACCTTTCTCAGGGGTTGTTGACTACCAAGAAAGAGATAGTAGTTCACGATCATGTGTCCAAGCAGACTTTCATCAGTATAACTACGATGCAGCAGGCGCAGAAGGAAGCAGAAGCAACTGCGGTACCTCATCATGTAGGCCGGGATTCCACGGAGAGCAGCAGCACATCTACTACCGTGAGACACCATCATGAGCAATTTGAGAGCACCACCACCTGCAAGCTGCAAGAAGAGATTCAGCAGGTGAAGAGAGCTGGGACTAGCCCAGATCAGGCGCAGCTGGTGGGAAGATTCAGCATGCTCCACCATGTGTTGAAGAGAGTGCTGTTGAGACTGTTGAGACTGTTGAGACAACCCATCTTATATGGCAGCGTGCTTGGGTTCACCTACTCGCTTCTTGCCAGCAGTTAGGTGCAAGTACTGATCATGAGCTTGAATTATCTCCAAGAGACTTTGGATCTTCCAAAGCACACTTAGAGCAACGCCACAGGTGCTCAGTGTTTGAACCTGCAAATTAAAATTGGATGAAGAGAAGTCAATATATGCCCGTTTGGCTCAGCAAAATGGTTTTGGCCCAGCATTTTTGTACAATTTGCTGAGGCTGGTAAAATGCACAGCAAAGCATAAAACTTGCCGAAGAAGAGCATAATAAATACGATCTGACTGCTGCTCTTTGTTTCTGATTGGCCAATCATAATGATTGGACTAGGTGGTTTGCTATTATTTGCGGTCCTAGTTTTAGTTTTATGGGCGGGGTTGGAAAAAAGTAAACTTAGATATGAGACAGAACTTGCTCTTTTCATTCCTGCTGAAGCATTGCATGCAGGGAGGTTGAGGAAAACATTAGAAACGTAGATCTGGATTTGGAAATTTCTGGAAGCAGAACCAGGTTCAAAACTGGACCTGAACCAAACCTGACCTAGTTCTGGAACTGAAATCAGACATTTTGGAAATAATTTTTTTTGGGAAAAAGAAGTTTTGAACCAGGGATCAACTGGCTGTTAACCGCTGGTTTCAGGCTTGAGTTACAAGGGAAACCAGAACCAAATTGAAAACATTCCGGTTGTGGAAAACAATAGGAGGTATGGTACTTCTCTTTGGATTCGCACCTGCACTCATGGCCATAGCTTCTGTTGCAGTGGGCATCCGGGGGAACAGTCTGCGATTTGCTATCACTAAAGTACAGGGAATTATTACAGTCTGCCAATTTTTTTTGCTTATAGACGTCTTGAGCCCGAGTCCCCAGTACCACGCCTCTAACGTCCCTTGAAGATTTGCAGCTCAGCCTCGGGTCCTTTCTGCATTACATGTGTCTTAGTAACAAACAACCTGAAGCAAATGAAGCCACAAACCTTAATAATTTACAACTTCTTTATTTCAGATCTTCATCAAGTGCCAGGTATCCTGAATCCATGGTTAGTGATTATTATGACAGAACTCAATTCTAGTGGCCTCAGGTGTTACCCTACACATAACTCCATCATCAAGCAATTTTCCAGATCAGATGCTCATCTTATGTGGGAGGTCGAATGTGGTGTCATCTTGGTTCATTTTTTGCATAACCCTAAACTATGCAGGTATCATCATATAAGATAATTCATTTCATGTTGTATGTGGTTCAGACAAATGCAGTTACCATGCATTCTTCCACAATTTACTGAATTATCATGAAGTTTGAACTTTCTGCTGTAATAACAGGCTGCATTTCCACAAGGCATAATGACTTTTGTGCTTGCCAAGGAGTACAACATGCATGCTGATATCTTTACCACTGCGTAAGCTTTTACATCTAAGCTGAATCACCAATTTCCAGTACATCATCTCTATGTTAAAACTTGAAGCTTGTTGCTTGTGCTCATGATTTTGAACTTTGCATAGCTATGACTATTGGGTTGCTACACAAACATTAGACATTCTTTCGCTTGTACAATTCAAAGAACTAATGGAAATTTTTTTGTGTGACAATTCTTATTGTAGGGTATCATTGCAAACGTTGATTTTCCTACCATTTCTTCTCCTCTATTACGTCCTTCTTGGCATGTTGTAATACAACAAAGAGCGCTACCTTACTTTGAGTTTAGTGAGGAGGTGGACTTCCAAAATGGATTAAGCAAAGTTGCATGGGCTTTTCAAGAGTGAAAGGAAGAAAGAAAAAATGCAATTTATCAATATGTTTTCCATTAATGAAGGAGTTCACAAATGGCCTACAACATCATTAACTTTTATGATTCATGAGTACAACAAAGAGAGCAAGTTTGGAAAGCTTGGACAATGTTATTATAATGTTTTTTTTTCTCTGAAGGAAACTTCCATTATGAATTCACTAACATTAACATTTGAATAAAACACATATGAAGTTGTGGCTTATATGGACATCAATATCAAAACATACACTTCATTTGTAAGTGATTTTGTAGTTGATTACTTATGATAGTAAGCTTAATATTTGTGCTTCTAGTAACAAGAGTAGCTAAAATTACTGGTTTGGACCAATGTTGGTAGGTTTAAAAAATTTAGGAGGTTCAAGTCTAGGTTATAGGTAAGGTTTTAGATTTTCAAACCAAAGGTTCCAGATTCAACATGAATTTTTTTGACATCTTAACTAGATTTCGAAGAACATCACAAACATTTGATGACATAAATTTCCTTAATAAAATATATGTGAAAATATCACCAAAAGATAACATCTATTTTACATTAATGTTAAAACTATTGCACTTGATAAAAATGTTTTTGAATATACACCTAGCAATACACTTAGATTTTTATCACAAAACATGCATTCTAATCCATGTCCTTTACATTTCAATTTTTTTTGAAATTTATGTTTCTTCTTCTAAAATGTATCACATATTAAGTTTTTATAAGATATGTTGAGATGAAATGATATTGAAAAGTGCATTTGAAAGCACAATCCATGATTTCACAAATCAAAAGTTCATTGGTGTAGATTTATTGGATTTCATGATTATGTAATTTATTTTATTCAAGTTAACAATCTTAATTCATAAAATAATTGCCACATTGATGGCTTTATCATATATTTGTGGCATTTGAATAAAATACACTTGACAAAAAATCTAATGTGATGCAAGAAATGAACCACCCTAACTTGCAAAGCGTAACCTACAACATTATCATGTAGAATTCAATGAAAGAAACATTTTTATTTGCTTTTTCCATTGTCTAACAATTTTTTAAAAAGAAACCCTATCGTTGAAAAAGAAATTACTTTGATTTTGATTAAAGGCACACTACAAACTAACAATCATCCTTTTAAGAAAATATCGCACAAGATTTGTAATTTTTCAATCATTAAACGCTCATTTTTTAAATGTACATTTTAAAGATGCTTTAGCATATACAAACTTATCAACATTTCATATTTTATGTCCAAATAAAACAAAAATAACAAGCATTCATCTAAACCAATAATTTAACAATGTTTTATATCAAGCAAATTTCATAGTTTATCTTGTTATGATGATCATGGAATTCATTATTACAATGTTTAACAAGGATAAACATGAAGCACTTTCATAAATGCAATCTATAAACTTCCCAAAATGCAATCATCGTGTTTTCTTTCTATATTAAATTTACAAAAAATATGCTTTCAAATTGATCAACTATAATAATTGGTGATTTCAAGATAGATATGTTAATTGAAACAACTCAATCCAAAATGTTGAATTTTGCTATGAATTTTAATCTTACATTTTCATAAATCACAACTATTTATGACACACAAATTAATCATGTCTAGATCAATGCATTAACACAACAATGTATGTCTAGGTCAACTCAAGTTTATTAGACAAATTATAAATTTGTATACTTCACTTTTAAACTACTAAACTATGTTTTTAAATTTGTATTACTAGAATAATCAACAAACCACATTAAGAAATAACATTCAAATGTGATAAGGCCCACATGTACCCAACACTTTCAAAATAAATGTTGTTTGCTACTAACATATTGAATGTGGGGAAATTAATGTTTGAAATTAGATGGAAAATTTTGGTGCTACACCCATTTTCACACTAAAAGCTTTCAAATTGTGCTCATAAAATATTGTTAGAATCCACCAATATATGGTGGGGATAAAGGATGCAAAATCATGAAAAATGTTTATGTGAGGAAGTTGACAAAAGAAGGATTACAAGTGCTATCTAAAATGCATTCAAATCATATCAAATTGAATTTGAAAAAAAAGTAGGTGAAAAATATGGCCCACAATTATTAGAAAACATTTTGTGTATTGTATCAAAAAACCACACACAATTAACACAATTACGATTTCAGACCTAAAACCTTAACTTTTTAGTGATAATAAAATACCAAAGGACTATTAAATATTGTGCCTTATGCCTTTACCTTCATCTAGAAATCAAGGTTAAAGATATAAGAACATCTTCACCAAAGTAGGTGTTGAAAAACATATTTCAATGGGCAAACTTGTGAGATGACACATAGAATATGAAATCACCAATGAAACAAAAACAAGGTTTTGGTGATTGTAACAACTTCAACAATGATGGGGTGTCGGTGCTTAATACTACATGCATCACCCCTAATGTGAGCCCACCTTCAAAATGACCATAAGGTTGCAAGAGGGCAAAGGAAGACCTCAAGGCCACAAAGAAAGCAAAAAGTGATAACATCATTACTCAAGTTTGCATCATCACGGACATGGAGGTAGCCACTTTGGAGAGGACCACCATCATACAAGACTAAAGTATGATGACCTTATTCTCCATGCTTGGCAATTAGCCATAGTAGCATGAGGAACTATGTTACTTCAAACTTGCTTCAAACTCAAATGCAACACACAAACCAAAATAGTGACACCTCAAACAAGTAGAGCAACCAAAGGCTCCACACCTATCATAAGCAATTCGATAATTATAGAGGTCAAGCAAGAAACAAATAATCACAAAATCATAGATTTGGCAAGCTTGATCACATAGGTAGAAATCTTTAAAAAATGTCAAATATAACAATATGCAAAATTTGTGTCAAATAAAGAGATATTAAAAATGGTTAAGTCCTCTTGATGCTTAAAGGCAATCAATTAGATCATTCCTGAGATTGAATTATTGCATGTTGGTTTTCAATTCTTCTATGCCTTGAACATATTCTACAAATGTCAATCTTTGGGAAAGTCCACTCATTCAATATTGAATGCACAAAAAAGGATCATCATAGATTAAATGTTTTGCAAAGATTGAATTAATGCATGTTGGTTTTCAATTCTTCTATGCCTTGAACATATTTTGCAAATGTCAATCGATGGAAAAGTTCACTCATTCAATATTGAATGCGCAAAAGAGGATCATAGATTAAATGTTTTGCAAAATAGTCTTGCAAAATTTGACAATGCTTAACCTCACATTCTCAAGCTCCAACAGGTACTTGCAACAACAATGCATTGAACACAAGAATAACTAAAGCTTCATTTTCAAATGTCCAAGCAATCTAGAAAAATAGTTGTTATTGGCATACCTTCATCTTGTTGCAATCGAAAGAAGTTGCAAGATGAGTCAAGTAGACAAAATCAAACAAAACACATTTCAAGACAAGCAAAACAAACAAGATCAAACAAAAAAAAGTTGTGAGACAAGCTTGAAGAATGTCATGTTACTCATAAATGTGTTGGTAGATGAGAGATGGATATCCTAACCCATGGTGACCATGATGATGAGATGGGTGGGCTTCATTTTGGATCCTTCATCATTTTACAAATGATGATTGGGCCCTCTAAGAGCGCTACTAATTTTAGGGTATAGAATCATTTTCACAATTATTGGCTAGAGATGTTCTAAAAGTTCATTACCTTTAGATTGTTGCACTACAACTTTCATACCCTCACCCTTATTGGGTTTTGAAAGCCTAAAAAATATTACCATGGATGGTTGTATTCCAAATACCATTGGTGAGGAGCTTTTCAAACAAACCACATTTTCCAATTGGATGTAGTTTTTGGGTCAACCAATGAAACAGCACTATACGTCCAATAAAAAGTGACCATGTATAACAATTACATGCCCAAACCAGAATTTTCTCAAAATAGGGGACCACCTCAAAATTACTACCTAATTACACTTTTAGAAGAATTTTTTTTTAATTACAAAAATATTGTTAAAACAGATGACCCAAAGAAAACACGCTTCAGGTCCCGTACTTTTGAGGACCTGGAATGTTCGTCCTTAGTCCTTCACCTACCGAGGTCCTGAAAAGGTGTTCCAACATCTCGAACGCTCGACCGACGCCCGACGGGCTTTATTTCGCCGTGCCTTCCTCGAAGCGCGCCTGATGCAACGCATTTTCTCCACTGAAACTTGCATTCTCTGTTGTGTCTTGCTTAGCCTGTAGGGATCCGAATTGCGGGGATTCCGAAGACGGAGAAATAAGGATAGTAGAGACTTCATGAAATTGTAGACTTTTTTGTGTGGTTTTTTTTTTTTTTTTTTCCTGTTTGTTAATTTTTCCCTTTTTTTTTAAGTGAAGTTTTTGAAGTAGTGGGAGG
>Ga0116229_10007089_pt1 | contig 17864 bp, 15 predicted proteins | sample S1TSphgellanicum_3_FD_87313 | JGI IMG/M metagenome (GOLD analysis project Ga0116229, IMG submission 87313) | Host-associated microbial communities from peat moss isolated from Minnesota, USA - S1T2_Fc - Sphagnum magellanicum MG | ecosystem: Host-associated > Plants > Peat moss > Unclassified... | reverse complement strand
TGTTGTGTTTCGTGGATTAATTTCCCATAATTTACCTTTTTTGACAAAAAATATTTTATAGGCTGTTGTATTTAAAATCAGTTTTTTTTTTTTTTTTTTGGGGTCTTGTGGCGAAATATCGCCATAAAGCGAAAATATGATTCCAAAAAATCCAAAAAAATGAAGGGTTTCAAATTTCAATTCACACAGAAGCGAGAAAAATATATTTAAAAATTTTTTTTGCCATATTTTCTACATTTTGAGTTTTCAGTGGTGCAGCCTAAAAATAAAATAAAAAGGATTATTAAAAGATTGGTAACTTCATATCTCCAGCCAAATTTGGCTAAACCTTCTTAGGGATTGATACCCACTTTTATGCACCTTCCTATATATCTATGATCCCCACTTTTATGCACCTTCCTATCTATGATCCCCACTTTTGATGCACCTTCCTATATCTACGATCCCCACTTTTGATGCACCTTCCTATCTATGATCCCCACTTTTGATGCACCTTCCCATCTATGATCCCCACTTTTGATGCATCTTCCCATCTATGATCCCCACTTTTTGCACCTTCCTATCTATGATCCCCACTTTTGATGCACCTTCCTCTCTATGATCCCCACTTTTTGCACCTTCCTATATCTATGATCCCCACTTTTGATGCACCTTCCTATATCTATGATCCCCACTTTTGATGCACCTTCCTATATCTACGATCCCCACTTTTATATGCACCTTCCTATCTATCATGTATGGATGGCCACTTTTTTTCAGCATCTTCCGGTCGAGGAGGAGCCCGTTGTTTGGCGACATTTGAAAAAAATAAGAATTTCCCTTTGAGAATATCTTCTTGGGATGTTCATATGCTGAGTGCATCTTTGCGTGTAACAAGTTTTTCAAAAAAGGGAATTTAGAAACAAAAACAAAAAGAGGAGGGAGAAGACAAGACAAGAGGAGGGGAGGGGAGAGGAGAGGAGAGGGGGAAGCGGGAAAGGGGTGGGTGGATGGGTTCGTCCTGTCAAGTACAATTTCGTCAGTGTCTTCGCACTTCTTCGTACACGGTCCGTTGCATTCGCATTTCGTCAGTATTCGCACTTCTTCGTACACAACAGTTCCGTTTGCATTCGCATTTGGTGGTGTTACCAAAAACACACACACAGACAGACACACACGCATACATACACACGCAAGAGCGGTAAACGGAACGATCGAGGTTCGTTCGAGCGAGTGCCCGTGGACTCCGAGCACCAGCAGCAGCAGCACCACTGCTACTACGGGAGCAGTAGTGGTGCAGTGTGCTACGCCATGGCAGCAGATCTGTTAGATATATGTTCCCAGACTAGTGTATCCGCTAAGTCTGTGGACTCGCAAGCTTCTTCGGGTACCAAGTTGGGTTTCACCGCTTGCTTTTTGCAACGAGTGGGTGGTTGTTGTTGTTGGTGGCTGTCGTCCTCGTCCTCGTCTTGTCGTCAAAGGCAATGGTTTTCCATCGGCAAGTTGTTTAGGGTGGCCGGTGGCGTGGTGTTATGTTTGTTTCTGTCGGTTTATTTTTCGAAGCTGGTGCTCTCGCGAGCTAATGAACTGGGACGACAATGCATTCTCGGCGGTGGTGGTGCTACTACTAGGGAAAGTGGTAGTTTTAATGGTGGTGGTGCGAGTGGTGATCGTCATGTTGATGGGGATGTGGAACAAGGGAGGCAACGGAGTTTGGAAATGCTGAGGAGTTACAGGTTTGCTATGGTGACGTGCTCCGATGGCTCCAGGACTAACCCACAACGGTCTTTCGAGGGGCTCATGGAGCTCGTCACTCCCAACAAACGGAACTATGTAGCCAGGCATGGGTATGAGTTCGTGGATGCCAGCGACGTGTTGGATAAAGAGCGTCCCCCCAGCTGGAGCAAGATTTTGGCCGTCAGAAAGAGCTTGCCGCATTACGATTGGGTCTTCTGGAATGACGCGGTATGTGTGTGTTTTTCTCTTGGCTTGCTTTGCCTGTCACAAATTAGAGAGCGTACCCCGATTTATGTAGCCCGAGGTCCAAAGCATAATCCCCAAAGCATAAAGAGAGGTGCCTTACCCGGCTTAACAACCGAGAACGCCCTGCTTCCAGGGATCTTCCATGCAAGAGTCCCTTCTCTAGGGCTCTCACACGCCAACTCTAAAAAGCCTCATTACTGAAAATAACCCCCGCCCTTCAACTACTCTGGGATTTTTCTTACACTGTGCATAGAAATTGATCCAGCTATGACAGGCCATTGCTGGAGCAATGAATCCTACGAAGTGGGAGAGCCGAGTGACTCATTTGGAGTCCTTGGGGTGGGGGAAGAGCTAGGTAACCATGTTCACCTTCTGAAAGGTAGCCTTCAGGGCAAAGGAAGCATTCAGTTACTGCTTCTGACCAAACACAAACTTCAGTCTCCCTGATGTAGATTATCAAGCCTGTTGCTCTGTGATTAGGGTTTCTTTTCACCCATGTTGCAGTTCACAGTAGTTGGTACAGATTCTCCAAGAGGTGCATGCCAACCTTTTCTGATCTTAGTTGACTCAGACAAAATAGGAGAGTTGCTGTTTTCAATCAGCAACTAAAACTGTGGATTCCAAAGCATGGGGATTGCAAGTACCCTGAGCTCCAGCTTAGACCCTGCAGATTGAAGAAATCCTCTCTCATGTTTGTTGGCAATTGTGGGGTGATCAGTTCCTGTTGTGCAAAAGTTGAGGAGCTGTTTGCTTGTGGTGACATTATGTCACTGAAGTACACTGATGAATGCTGGCACATGAATAGAGAGTGCAAAATGTAAAGTGACATACAAAGTTAGTTTTTAGTGAAAGATGAACTGAAACTTTGCAATCTTGCTTAAATGACATTGAATCTTTGTACCAGATGGTGATTAAACCATCTGGTTCCTCTCCATTCCTCACTCTCCCACTAATACAGTGTCCTACTGTGTCCCATTAGTGCAGTTTTAAGGTACTGGGAATTGCATGTGCTCAGGGGAAAAAAGGGAGGATTGTGTCTCAAATTTGTGGTTTATGTGCTGATTCTTTTTTGCAGGATTCTGTTGTTACAAACCCTGCAATCTCATTGGTATGTCTCCATCTGTTACTTCTATAATTTTGCAGAATATGCATACAAGTAATGTTTTGCATAGTTTTGTGTATTGGGAGGTGTTGAATTGTAGTAGTGTTCATTGCCTCTAGCTCACTAGTTTTATTTTTTCCCTGGGTTTCTAAGGTTCTGGTATATAGTGGAGAAAACCTCCTCCTGCTCCATTTCAAGCTTTACAGGCACAAATCAAGTGAAATGTCACCCTAGTTGCATTGTGATGTAATCTCTTTTGGACATTATACAGGAAGAAATTATTCACTCAGTTGTTGGAGACACAGAACCCAACAACATGCCAGACTTCATAATCACCAAAGATGTCACTGGTGTGAATGCAGGTGGGTCTTGTTTCTCCCAATTCAGCTGCTTTCAATCTCAATTTATTATTTTGAAGTGCCTAATTCATTTTGTGTCATTGTACAGGAATGTTCTTCTTCAGAAACTCTGAATGGAGCAGAAACTTCCTAGACTTATGGTGGAACCAAACAGCCTTTGTCCAGCCATTTGGTAGGTCCAAGAGTGGGGACAATGATGCCTTGAAGCATCTTCTTGAAGTGATGCCTGAGCATGAGCAAAATCAGCACGTTCGAATCCCTCACATGCAGTGCTTGTTCAATTCAAACCTGTGGAAGCTTTCGTGGAGAAGTGGACGTCGATTGGTCACCATGACCAAAACCATCTGGCAAGGTTAGCTATTATTTCCATCATGCTACTTGTGTCCTGGAATGCCGATGGGTGAAGCAGCAGTTTCATTGGCCATATGTAGCCTTAGTAGCAACATCAAATCCCTGAGCTTCTCTTTGATACCCTTGCATGCTGCAAAGTTCCATGTATTGGTAGGTTACAAGTATGGTCCTGACTGCTGGGTCCAGTTCATGAGCTTCCCATCATCTGTCTTGGTGCTCTCATCTCAGGTTTGCCCAGTGGTGTGGTGAAACATGGCTTTCCTATTGAAGAAAAAGGTGCATTGCTCAACATGGTTTTTTGTTTTGTTTTTTTTTCACGCCAGGAGTCTACTCCAAAGGGGATTTCATGGTGCATCTCGCAGGCCTAGATGACAAGAAGAAATTAATTGAGGAGGTTCTGCATGACATTGAAGGAGGAGGAAGGAGCACTCGCCGACTGAAAGTATAAGAGGACAACAATTAACTCAAGAAAAGGAACCGATCTGCAACAGTGATGAAGGTTTTTGGGTACTTGAGTGCATCATTTGAAGCAGACAGCCATCATGCAGGAGATAAAGGAACGGTTTTACATGGTTTCTCAACTCCCCAGGACCCATTTCAAAAGCTGCTGATTCCTCATCAGAACCTGTACGATAGTGAATCACTCAGGGTACAATTCAATTCATCATTCTTTTTTTATCTGAAAGATAATGTTATTCACCACAGCCTGGATGTGAAATTTTTGTTCACAAAAGTTTCTCTGGGTGCCTTAAGTACAGCCTTCTTAGTATAGTTACAACCTCCCATTGAAAAGAAGCAGGGAGGGTGCTTTGCCAGGCCAGTGTATTCTGTTCTCCTTTAGCACTGGGTGGAACCCCTCTAGTCACATTGTTGATGATTTAGATGGAAGTTATTCACTCTCAATGAAGGTTTTTATTTCCTTTTTCACTACAACCATTCCTTAGACAATTGTACCCAGAGTGTGTCTGCTATTTGTATAACTTTCATATAGAGGAAGTTTGGAGATTTGCCCTAATAGGGTTATGTGCACTTAAGGAATATGCAGTGTATGTGAAGATACATGTATCAAGCATGTATCAAAACGTGACGGGATTTCCACTGACATTGTTTGAATACCAAACAACAACCTTGCAGGAGGGATATGTTTCAGAGCATCAAGCTGTTGAAGATGCACAATTTGGGCACTGGCACAAACTAGCAACAAGCCATGTAGTTCTGGCTCAAGCTGAACGCCTCCTAGCCTGCACTTTGAGTTCCCAAATGTTTTGGGTATCAGATACACCACCTAGCATTCAGGTTGTGTGTCAAGAATAGATCTGAAGGTCTAGAATCTCTGATCAATCATAAATCCCCATGTTTTCATGGGTTTTTGGCAGCAATTGTCATCTCATCTGCAGTGTAGACATTTGAGATAGGTCTTGAATTTTTTGCAGTTTCTTCTTGGATTTCTCACCTGATGGTTGGTTGCAGATGAATTTCTAAGCAGCTTTAGAGGTTTCATGCTGCAGCTTCAATGAAGATAACTGCTTTGGTTTTTGTAGGTTGGTACATACATGCATGCATGCATACAGATATAGGTACACATACTCTTGGAACACCTGATTTTGGGGATGGTTGGTTCTTGGTGGCTAGGTTCATACAATCTGTATGCACAAGAGGTACTTGAACATGCCAGTACTGTGGGAGCTCACGATTCCTCAGTGGGAGCTTTTTGAGTGATTCATCCTGTGGTAGGTTTTTGAGTGTTTCGTATTACAACTAACCATTTGGAACAATGGAAACAAGTTTGTTACACGGGTTCTGTGATGTAAATCTTGCCTGATGGACAGGAGACTGTCTAACCCCTGGACCTGCAAAGTCAATCAGTAGGTATCACAAATGTCGCTCGGGTAAGAATTTTGGGTTGTCTGGAGTGGAGGAGCATAGTGGGGTAGTTCTCATAGTAATAGGTTTTGCAGTTTTCACAAGTGTTGGGTGGGTAGGGGTTTTGAGACCTGTGGTTATGAACACTGTCCTGGTAATGGATGGGGATCTGTTCCTGTTTCTGATAATTGCCCAGAACTGGTTTGCACTTTGTTGAGACCTGTTTGTTTAGGAAATGATATGTAGATAGACTCTACTGAAAGAGCTGAAAATCTCAACCCTCTTCATCAACTGCATATATCTCTATATATGCAGATTATTATATCATAAGATATATATAACACTGCAAGTATGTTGAATTTTGATTTTGAAACTAACTAGGATTTAGGGTGTTCAAAGTTTTGGTTTTGATTGCAGTGACTTTGGAAGCTTCATCTCAAACAGTTTTGTTTTGACATTGGTTAACATTTGGTTTGGTAAAGAGCCTCCTTAATAGGTTTTCTACAACTGGGACATGATAACAATATAGTAATTCACATTTCATTCTCAAAGCTTATTGGATCCATCAATATTATAAGAAATTCATGGAATTATGAAGATTTCCATTCAACATTAGTTCTCAACTCATTTTGTGGCTTGGATCTCAGGTTTTGGATAAGTGACACTTCCATAAAAGCACATCAATTTCAGAAATTGTGCTCTATGGCACTCAACAACCCTTTTTCATGGTGATCTTCTGCATGAAATATGCACTATTTTTTCATGAGAAATTATCCAGTCAATCCTTAAAATATACCCAACTTCATATAATTACCATTGTAATGACATGTTTGTGTGCAAGAGTTTTTCCTTGCAAATTCATTGTGGTTCATTGTGAGTTGACCTAGCAACAATTTATGCACTTTTATTTTCACCATTCAAAATATAATTTCAAAGAAAAATTGTTGAGCTATTGGTTTTTAAAGTCTTCATATGATTATTTTTCTCACAGGTTATGAATTGTCAATTATATTGAGGACAGATATATTGCTAAAGATTGAACTATATAATGAAATCTATGAATGACCTATGTGTCAAGTTCTTGTAAGACCTTGCAAATTTTATGTGTTTCATGGTGTAGGCTATCATTTGGCCATTGTTTTCTTTTTTTTCTAGATTGTAAAGAAAGTTTGAATGGAGATTGTGAATTGAGTTTGGCTTAAAGCAAAACTTGTAATTGACATTGTTAACAAGTTGGTGAATATACATGAGAAAAATATTCAAAAGAAGGTTAAATGGTAATTCAACATGTATTTCAATGTTCAACACATTGTCTCAATGTGAATATGCAAATGAGAATGAAACTAAAGTTTCTTATGTATCTTCTATGGTTTTAAAATTGGAAAAAGTTCTAAATCATGCGTTATGAAATGGTGAATCATGAACATATTCTTATGAAACAATTTAGATTTCATGATATTTTCAATGATGTAAAATCAACACCAATATCATTTAATAGTTCTATAACTTGTCATGGACATAAAATTATCATGATCAAAAGCATTTACAAGATTGTTTTATTCTAGATGATTTTGCAAGAGGCTTTGACTTTTTTTTCAAAGTATGTGGGCACATTGTTCAAGGTCATGTTCTACCTTTAATATCATGTTTGCTTTCTGCATTTTGATTTTTTAAATTGGAAAAACAATTTGAAAACATATGTTCCATTGTGGTCGGTGAAGTGATCTATCATTTAGTTGTCCACACATTAGTTATTTAGTTTAAGGATATTCTAGCAAAGCATTTTAATTTTCATTAGTTTGGTGTAATGACTTGTGACGGGTGTGAAACAATGGTTCATGGTGTTTGTGCAATGTTAAATTTGCACCTAGATTGGGAGGTGCTATAGGTGGATGTTTATAACATCTTCAATTTGTTGTCATGATGAGTCATTTTTCAAGAATTACAGCCTTTGTTTGGTTCTTTGAATCAACTTTCCCCATTTGTTCGATGATTCTATCCATGCCCATCCCCATTGTATTTTTATCAAGCTTCCCAACATGGGAATCTCATAATCATTTTGTTAGAGTCAAATACACAATAGGGGGACCCATTGGGAGGGACGTTGTTTGTTTTGGCTTACCTTTGCATTCTTTGCTTTACAATAGCAACTCACCTTACTTGTGTTTTCCTTTCGTTGGCAAAATGATACACATATAGTAGGTCCCGCATCAGACGTAGCTCCTATTTTTTTATGATTACAAGAAGAGTTTTCAAGACTAAGGATTTCAGTGTAGTCATTGAAGTGTATAGCTTGGTGTCCACAAGGGTTTGACCATTTTATATCACTTCTTCTTGGCTTTCTTACTTTCAACTCGAGTTTTCATATTTTGGGTGCACTAGTGGGATCCAAATCATTCATTCAATCGTTTGTGACTGAGGCTCTTCATGAGGATTTTGAAATAATATCTAATTTCCATATGTTTGCAAATCTTCAGGCAATTTTTCCAATGCTTTCATTGTGTTATGTTTAATGCCTTAGTTAATTGCTTCATACAATGTTTCCCTCTCCAGGTATTTGTAACATTATGTTGAGTTTGATACTCATATCATAACTATGTTTGAATAGTTACTTGGTGCGAAATCTTTTGGTGATTTTATCAGTCACTTAACTTGTCATTAAACCATTATTCTTGCTTCTTTGGGTGGGTTCGACCTTGCTTTTATAATTCAAATTGTTGCCTTCACATTCTTAAGATGTTGAACATTTATCGCTCTTACACTTGTTATTCATTTCCAGCAAGATGATCATCTTATCATTTTGGATGTAGTAGCACATGTTTAGACTAACACTTCCCCATTCCAGATTGCACTATCAAATGCACAAGCCTTGTTACGCTAAGTTATCCATTTTCAGGTCCCACCCTTTGAAAGCCTAGTGGTTTAGTCTTATCCCTAGTTGCAGGTTTCTTTAATGAATCACCTACATGAGTAGGAATTTGTCCCGCTCTTAGTAGTTGTTCCTTCAAATATCATGCGAACATATCTTCATTCATGTGCGGGTCCAAGGGCAAACACTTTGTTATTAGTTCGTCCTACCACATTTGCATTTTGTTTATCCTTGATTCACTTCCTTACAACACTATGTACCCATCTTGGTTTGCCACATCCTATGGTAGCCCATATTTCATGGTGTTAATGTGGTCATACCATTATCGATTTGGGTACCCATTTACTTTGGTGCCCTTGCAGGAGTGAATGTACAACAACCCACCATACACTTTGGGATACTATCATAACTATTGTTTTGGAGAGTGGAGCAGATGTTCGTAAGGAGGTCTTTCACATTTTCCCTTGCCACACCCAATGACAAATGGATATCCTTATCATGAGAAACAATTTTCGAACCTTGATGGACATCATTATTATTGATTCGATTAACAAAAATATGGTGTAACAAACATCGACAACGACAACATATGCAACAATGATGGTTGTTTAGAAAAAACATGATTATACATTGAATGAACACTAGGTGATGACTTTATTCCCCTTTTCATTGAAACATATGAGTGTTTTCATTCTCATTTTGATTCATTTTTTATCACTTGTGCACAAATCATTATTGTGCATCATTAGTGGTCTTCTTTGGTTTCCTTGATGCTTGTTTTTTATTATAAACAATGCATGACCATAACCCTATAATGTGCGAAAGTCATAGCGATTTTTCAATGGGCTGTTGCAATTGTTAGGGTTCTTCATCTCTTTCACACATCATAATTAATCCACCTACGTCATTAGTCAATTTTGATAAATGACAACTCTTTTGTCTTAAGATTTTCTTTGTGTTATTGTTAATTGTCATTTCATAGCCATGAATCCTCTTTGCATAAGGTCTTTACCTATTTTTTTGTTGATTTTTATTTTTGTTTTTTCTTTGGGTTGTGTCTACTTGTGTTCTCTTTTGCCTTCTACTTTTGATGGATGGGTTCCCCTCCTTGATTTTTATTTACATGTTTTTGTTTCTTATTTACAAATAATAGGGGGTTAACATTCAAAAACCAAAAAGGAATTATGTTCTTTTTTCTATTGCACTCACAAACACATTTCTTTGTTAATGTTTCAATCACATGTTGAAGGATAATAAAAAGACACATTTCAAACGCTAGATTTGTTTTTTTATGTGGAGGTTAGAATTGTTTTTTAGATTTTTATTGTACCAGGTGCCTCCTACACAACCAAAGCCATAATGGCTTGTGTTCAAATGTGTATCTTGGAGCATCTCCACCCCATTGCGATAAACCACACCTCTACATTAAAATAAGTTGATGTTTAATGCTGAATAGAGATATCCGTAAAGTTAAGGAAAAACAGCACCAGTACCCTGAGTTTGGTCATACAAAGGGTGAGATTAAAAAAAAACCTGCAAAAAAGTACATTAGCATTCAAGGGGGAGTGAAACTCAGAAAACCATTTTCGGAGTTTTATCCTGTCTTTCTTTTATCCTGAACGCCTCCACTGCTGCTACATATATTTTCACTGCTCCTACTTGTACAGTTACAATAACTCCTCTCGAACATCGTGCATTAAATGATGAGATTCAGCAGTTCGTAGTGAGTTTCAGCATTTCATACCGAGATTTAATAAAGTTTCCTTACTTTGCCGATACCACTAAACGAGAGGTTAGGGGGTGAAAGGAGGCCCAAAGACAGGGTGAAGACATGACTTCGCGGATTTCTCTAATGTCTCCACCCAGAAACATAAAAAAAGTTGCTTCAAACAATGAAAGACCATTTACACATTTACATCTAAACCAATATAATTGCCATTTGACCACATTCACAATAAGAATTTTTCTTTTAAATTTTAAACTGACCATGACATTTTGGGCCGTTTTTATTGAAGAGTAGCATGATTTGCACTAATTTAGTGCAAGATTTAATAAAAAAGGGGTCTTAACCCTTTGTGGTGCAAATGCTCTTAGGCTGGTTATAGTTACCATACCCTAAGGTCAGTTTTGTCATTAAATAATACTCAAAATAGTGAAATGAAAATTTGTGAAAAATATGACATTGACATGTTGAAAATTATCATAATTATACATAGGTTACACTCTGAATAATTTCACTACTCATATCACAATATTATAGTAAATGATGGAAAAATATATAATTTCAAAACTAAAAAACGAATTCATTTTTCGAAAAAAAATCATTGGTTTTGTCAATGTGGAAACTGACCCTAGGCTATGGTATTAGGATTGGGTTCTATTTAGACAAGATCAGGGGTAAGATATAGCATGAACATATATCCTCTAGAGATGAACAAGAACTGGTTCTAGTTATATACATGTTATATACACGGGTATGACAAAGAATATAACCATATTGTTATATATGCTCCATCACATAATCATACAACTGGAGTGAACCCCATTGCCATATTTGGAGTCCACCACTTTTGTGTCTTAAAAGGATCCCAAAAAATTTAATCAGTTTTTTGGCAAAAAGAGTTATTTATAATTTCTCTATTAAGGAGGCTACTAACACTCCCACTTCCAATCTCTTGAGGTCAAGAATCTATTTTTCAGAGTTAAAACTGTTCTTTTGGATGCTAGTTGGTGTGATAAGAATGACAGTTAGTTTCTTGTTCTTGCCCCTTGTTGTGCTTGTCATTTATGTTGTGACCTTTCTTGCTAATACCATGATAGATTAGGTCATTTTTTTTTTTTCCTTGATGGAGTAGCATCATTGTTTATGTAGTTAAGTCCCTGAGTTTCCATTTGAGCTTCTTTTTTGTTCAATCACCTCTATGTGACAACCACCACCACCACCACCACCTACCCAAGAATGTAAAAGTAGCTTGCAATCCTTATAGGTAAAGTAAGAACAAATTTGAAAAAATTGCTACAACAACAAACACTCAAATCTGGACCTTGGAAACAAAATCAAATTGGAATCGAATTGCAAGCAATCTCCTCTATTGTCGTTGGCAATCATCTCCAAAAACAACATTGTTGTTATCAAACTTGGACACCCATTTGACAAGAATTGATAATTTTCTTGGACTTCTAGATCATTGAACATGATGTTGCTGTTTTGTGTTAAAACATATGTATATTCATTCCTCTCTTGTTGTTTGGTATCACATGTTTCAATTGTACCCTGGAATTGAACTTGCAAGGTACATGCAGTTGAAGCACTAGAGAGAGTAACTATCAATCAAACATGGGACAACCAGCAACAAAGGAGAAAGAGCAAGAGGAAGGAGAAGAAGCAGAAGAAGAAGAAGATCTTAGCCCTGTTGATACCAAGCCTGAATGTGAGGAGTCATGTAAACCGAGGTGTGTAAAGCAATTGCTCCATTATGAGGTATGTGTGATAATTCCCCCATTCCCATGTCTATTTTTGTTTCTCCACTTGTTCTTGGTTGTATCTTTGGTTTGCTTCTCCAATTCCCTCTATAATTGTAGTTCTTTATTGTAGTTCTTAAGTTAATTTAGGGTTCATAATTCTAGTCACAAACTGCTATAATGCAATTGCATACTTTTGATTTAAACTGTGTAATTTTTTCAGGATTGCAAGTTGCTATTGAAACTCTATAAGGTTTTACTGCTTTTGATAGATGTTTTGGCATTTTTTTTGCCACCATATATCCTTGGTGAAAGAGGCCTGCATTACAAGAAGGTTGAAAGAATGATGCAAAAAGTCTTTGAAGAGAGTGTGAATATCAAGTGTCTCCCTGCATCTTTTGCTGGGATCTCAATACTTTGCTTACTAGGGTTTTTTGTGCATATTTGACCAAAAGCTACTAAAGAAAAGTCGAAATGGGAGAAAATGAACCACTGGCATGTAGTGTTGGGCATTTGTGGTGAAGGAATTAATGCCCCTTGAAGTGAGCAGTATTTATGAGTTCGTTAGAATGTATATAACAAACTGATTGACTAATCTTAGGGCAAAACCAAATGACTCATTTGATGATCTTAGTGGCAGGCTTGCATAAAGCGTGTTGAAGGTTCACCAGGGAAACACTGTACTGGCCAATACTTTGATTACTGGGGTTGCATTGACAAATGTGTGAGTACACTATGTTCAATGTCTGCAACCTCCACCCAACACCATCATTGAATTCTTCATCTCATTGAGTTATATTTTGATGTCCAGTTCAATTTCCTGATGCAATTCCTCCCACATTGTTTCGCTGGATGATTGATTGTCTTGCAGTTTTTTGCATTATTGAATGAGTCAAATAGCATTTCCAACACCATAACAAGCTGAATGCTATGGCTTGATAGTTTCATGATTTGGAACTTGCAGGCAGCACCCAAAATCTTTCGAACATTGAAATAAGTGGGAGCTTAACGTGTGCACCTTCGATCTCGATTTCCTGAAGGTGGAGATCAATGCTCTCTTCATATATCCTGGCATCACCACACTTTTGATTTCAAGATAGATTAAGAAAATGAAAGACACAAAGAACAAATAAGCACATTATTGTTTCATTTAGCCTCAAGCCATGTAAAACTTTTGTAACCACTCCTTTGAAGGACCAAACTGGTTGGTCATGTATTAACATGGCAATTCATTCTCAAAGTGCACTGGGGTGTAGACAATTGAATCTACTTAAGTCACTAGCTAATCATGAAGGAAAAAAATTGTATATTCTGACCTCTCAGTAGCACTGCATGCAACAGACTATTTTGATCTCTAAATGTTTCTCAATGCCAAAAAATGATCAAGCAAGTTATCCACTGTAGGTTGTCATACATAGCAAAATGGTATTTGAATGGAACACAATGTGCACTGAAATTGGACTGCAAAAGGACATGTTGCTTCTGTAATAAATGAATTCTACATGACACTCAATGTGGATCATGAGAAAAACTCATTTCATGTTTATGACACTGTACCTCCAATTCAAGGATCTCTCCTTTCTCTTGTGGTCGCATCATGCTTTGGGTGTTGTAACATATCAATTGCATTTTTTCCTTCAACAGTTTCCTCCTCCTTTGCCCATTCTCTTGGGGGTGTATGGGTTAGATTGTGTGGGTGCAGCCAAGAGAATTCAACTACTTTCCTGCCAGACCTACTGGCTGAAGAAACATTTAGCTCATGAATGGTGTTGAATTCAGACAAGTCATTATGACTTACTACCAACCCTTCATTCCAGAGAAGTGAGTCCAAGTGTAAATAATGTTTGCTAGTACAAAAGTTGAAACCTGAGCTAGGTGTGAGCAATATAACCTCAACTTGTCCTTTGCCCCAAGACTGTCATAATGGCCAAGACTGATCAAGAATAGCTTCTGTAGGTGGCCTGAGATCAGTTGACTCTCCCTACACAGATCCCATCTGGGCTGCTTTTACCACTTACAGTGCAGCTCTCAGTATCAGTGCTGCAAAGTATCAGTACTGCCACATTGCATTGCACCATTTCTTTTGATGGTGTGTATCTCATTCTGGCAGCTGAGAATTAAGGGTGTTGTAGGCAGTGAACAGCAGCTTGTAATTGACATTGTGTCACATAGGGTGCATGTGCAGATGTTTTATAAGCTCAACTGCCTGCTTTCAAGTAGAACTATTCAGTGGCAAAAAAAGAGTTTTGCATAAGAGCACAATTACAGGCCAAAACAGTCATTCAACGTCATGTGGTACAGTTGTGGGAAATAGGTCATGTATACGCATTTTAATAGTGGTTTTAATTTGCAGGATTTCTGCTATTCATGAAACTGCTTGAAACTGCAGTTAGGTTAGTGAACCAACCTACAGTTGGCCAGTGCTTTGGATCCTTCCTCAGCATCCTTCAGATCATGCTTTCGCTGCACCAGGAACCTACTCAGCAAAGTCATCTAACAGTGAACCACTTGTCATTCTTTGGTTTATCATGTGGTAAGCATCTTCCATCACAAAGTGAAAATCAGATGTGTGCTTCAGGAGATCTGCATGTCTGGGAGAAATTCCAGATCTTCCCAAGATCACCAATTTCAAAACAGCATATTGCTGGGGTGGAAACCACTTTGTGAGAAACAACTCACCACATGACCAGATGTCAGACTTGAACTCTTATGGGATGTCTGCAAGGAGCTGAGGACACATGTAATTCGGAGTGCCAACAGCCTGCCATTGACATCAAAATCACACTTTCCACATTGAGCAGAACATCCACAGCAAAAAGCAAACAAGCAACAATCACTTTCATGCAAAAGCATTGTGCCAGAAGGAACAGCAGTAACAATGTCAGTACTCACAGAGGAAGCTAGGTCATCGTTGCTGAGCATCTTTGCTAGCCCAAATCTCCTGCAGATGCCATGAAGTTGTAAGAACTTGCTGTCCAGTAGGATTTGGCAGGGATGGGCAAAATTCCCCATGTAAAAAGAGGTTTGAAAATTATAAGAGAGGTTGCAAGTACTGGTGAGAGATCATGTGTATGCAAGTAAAGTTTGAAAACTGAATATAGTGTGTAGCCTTGTTTGAGCATACATAACATATCAAGTCAAATCTCATGATCCTTTGTTAGAAATATGTTTGAGCACTGAAAAAATCAACAAGTCACAGTTATCACACTGGCACAGATACATACATACAGATGGAAAGCAAACCTGCACAAAAAATCTCCAAACCATGATGCAGAAAAAAAGAATGTCCTATTTTATGGAAGGTTGAGTAAAATTGGAAAAAACTTGTGAGGGCAGACTTGCCTTCAGATCCGAAAAGAATGTGATTTGAATGTGGATAATCCACAGCCAGCAGAAGAAGCTAAGCAAACCAGTTCAAGAGCCTCTATGACACAAAGGTCACATAGACCTCTCATGAATCTAGAGTGTCACAAAGCTAACCAGTTTCAAAAATGATTTCTTCCAATCTCAGAGGAGAATGTTTGAGATTCTGTTGATAGCTAGAATCTAGTTGTGTAGAGGTCAATTTTACACATTCACCAATGTACTGATGACAGTAATGAGATGTCAGCCATGATCCCAGGGCTCACTCCAAAAACCCTAAAAGAGAAGGACATGACTAAGGAAACCAAGAAGAAAGTCGAACACATAAAGAACAAGAAAAATTCAAACAAGGACAGAGGAAGAAAAGAGAGAGACAAGATGGAGAACTTTTGATGACAGACACAGAATAAGGGGGGTGAATTGAAAGTCTCTTGTCTGTCCATTCCAACAGTGCCATTTTCAACCATTTTTTGTTAGTGGATACCATCAGAGAGCCTTGCATCCAATGACACCGAGCAGTAGTCATACAAGATTAGAACAAGGAATTGAAGGTTGAGAAGTTAAGATATGAAGAATGACCTCAAAATTGTGTGAAATGATCTTATCCAAGTGACCTCAGGGATGGAACAGAAACCCACCTCTTTGCAGAAATGTTGGCCATGCAAATTCCTCACCCTTACAATCCAGTACATGACAAGACTCAAGTATCACGTGCTGCTAAAAGCACAAACAAAAACACCAACATTATCCACAAGGCCTCCCACTGGAAGATTGCATTTCCAAGCAGGAAGTTCATACTTCATCTGAAATCAAGTTGAGCCAAGAATCCAATGCTTCCCAATTGCTCCATTCTTATCAGATCTTGGCCCTAGTTGCACATGTGGGGCACATTGTCCAAAAGTCCAGAACCAAGTAAACAAAGAATACTCCTCACAAGGTTAGCCATACTTATACGTATGCACATGTCACCACCTTCCCAGTAGCCTGTAACTAATGCAAACATAGCAACCCTGCACAGAAAACAAGGTCATAATTTTTGTCAGCACATGTGCTACTTGCAGCAGGGAGATAATGAATTAGAGCAGAGAAAAAACCAATGAGACTTGTTTTGATCATAAGATGGTGCCTGTTTATCTTCTCAATTCCATGATTCCTTGTACTCCTTAGTGTAAGGGTGTTGGACTCTGGACACCAGAAACATCTGAATACCAATGTAAAATCCCCAAAAAAACTCGGAAGTATGGAAAAATACCACGACTAGATATACAAACAACAGAGAGATTTGCAGGGACTAAGGAAATGTCTGTTGCAGCCATCATGAGTTCAATGAGCATACTGAACTATCAATCCTCTCATAAAGAAGTTTGTATAATTTCTGCACACTCCATCCCTGATCACTGCACATGAGTGTGGGCTTTATAGAAGAAGAAAGATTTAGACCACCTTCAAGTTCTCACTCATGCAAGTATTGAGTGGGAATTGCAAGCTCCAAGATGTCAGCAATCGATGGCGGCGCGATGAATCTCCTTCGTCACTTTCTTCAGCTTCTGGTTTATCAAGAGCAGCACTCTCTGCTTTTGGTGGTTCATTCCTTATTGCCAGCTGAACTCCAGCTTCGACGTCCGTGTATCCATCTACGATAATTTGAAGAAGCTAGGCCAACAACACACACGAAATTAGGCGAGACGGCAGCTCCAGCTATAAGATTTCAAGTGCGAGATTTGTCAAGCTTGCTTCAGGAATTTCAACATCCTCGTGTGTCCAAAAATATTCCACCTCCAAAAAATCCACCCCTACGCTGCACGATGGCACGCCGTACTAGTAGTCCTGCTGTTAAGCAAAATCCACAAATAGCAACAAAAAAAACACAATTCAAACAAAACGATCTCATGCAATTTTCCTGATGAAGTTCAGGATCCAAACTCCCTCCTTAATATTCACGTCGCGAATTCTTAAACTCTCCTCTGCACCCTTCTTCTTCTTCTTCTTCCACTAAAATCCGAAATCCTTCTAATAGAAATAGTTAATCACATAAACACACAGCGGCAGCTAGAGAGCGCGCCGAACCGAATGGCTTGCGATCGATGCTGTGCCGCCGCAACCTTGGAAAGAGATAGATGGTTTTTTTTCCTTCTTCAAGCCAGAGAAAATCATACCAGGACAAAAGTCCGCACTTTCCCTCCATCATCATCATCAATGCCGGAGCACTTAGACAATAAAATCCCGGAAGAATTCCCATTAACTGCGAAGCATTCACTAGCGCAAAACTGGGTACATAGTTAGTAGCATTCACGCATATCACACCACCAGGTAGCATCATGCACTGCCGATACTGCCACGATTTCAATTCAGCGTATGTCGAGCCATGCTTTCAAAGCCAAGTACCACTGCAAAACAGACAAACAAACAACTCTCTCTCTCTCTCTCGTACACACATGCGTGGATGCATGCTTCTTAAACTCTCTTTTGCAACAAAAAAGCATTTTGGAGACTTAAAGTACCATTCAAATCACCGAAAAGCACGACTTGATCG
>Ga0116229_10007087_pt1 | contig 17865 bp, 12 predicted proteins | sample S1TSphgellanicum_3_FD_87313 | JGI IMG/M metagenome (GOLD analysis project Ga0116229, IMG submission 87313) | Host-associated microbial communities from peat moss isolated from Minnesota, USA - S1T2_Fc - Sphagnum magellanicum MG | ecosystem: Host-associated > Plants > Peat moss > Unclassified... | reverse complement strand
GCAGCAGCAGCAGCAGCCTCTTCTCTCTCCTGGAAGAACCCTAATTCCCTTTTCTTCTTCTTCTTCTTCTTCTTCTTCGTCTTCTTCTTCTTCTTGGTTTCTTCCCTTCTTTTTTGTGCCCAATTCTTTCTCCTCCTATGTCATGCCGCCTTCTTCTTCTTCTTCTTCGGCTTGCTCCTTCAAGAGTAGCGATCTGAATCCACGTGCGGTGGCGGAGGAATCTTCTGTGGCTGTTGCGGAAGCCATGTCTGCTAGGAAACAGCAACAACAAGGGAGAAGTAGTAGTAGAAGAAATCAGCATCTTCATTCACAACAGCAGCAGGAAGTAGGGTTAGGGGATGCTACCAGTGATTTGGAAGGAGGAAAGGGCGGTTTTCAAGCTCGTGCCATTTGTGCAAGCTGTAGTACACCCATGGCTTTTGACTCCCTTGCCACCAATTCTTCTCTCTCTGATGATGTTGTTGTCACTTGTACCAACTGTGGTGGGCAAGATTCTCTTGTGATTGTTGAACCTTGTTCTTCAGTATCCTTCTCTTCTTCATCGCCACCCTTGAATCCATCATCATCTTCTTCTCCTTCACCTTCATCTTCATCATCATCATCATCATCATCACTCAGGAGTATTCGAGCAAGTCGACGCTCCAAGAGAAATGCTCCCACTACTAGGAATCATCATGTGACTGAGAGTGTGGAACTCGGGGACATGATAACCCGAATCTCAACGTGGCATGCGGTTCGGCGACATGGGCATGGAGACATCCCGCAGCATTGGCAGCAAGGAGCAGGGATGACGCCCCTGCCTCCAGTGGCAGCAACACAGGCATCTCCGAGCCCTCCCTTTCCATCCAATACCACCCTTGTCCGTGCACAACCTGGAACAGGTGGTGGTTCTGGCAGTGGCTCTGGAAGTGGGCTCAGCTCCCGGGAAAGCTGGGGGGGATCAACCCTCGGTAAGGAGCTCCCTACTCCCCGAGAAATTTGTCAAGCCTTGGACAAGTTTGTTATTGGCCAAGATCGAGCAAAAAAGGTCTGTCTCAAGCAGAAAAGGTCTGTCTCTTTAGGGTAGGTTTTTGGATTGTGTCTGCTAGATTGTTTTGTTGTTGTTTTTCCTGTCTATTGAAAGGCAAAGGAAGAATGTGCTTCCAACGTTTTCCATGCCTTCATCATCATCCTTCTGGTGTCAATTGGAAACCCTTTTGCCATTTGAGATTACTGAAAGCACATCCTGTGAAGGTTTGCAGAATATTAGGGTTTGATGATTGTTGCAGAGTATTTATCATCTAGATGATTTGTAGATGATGATTATGCATGGGCCAGTGGAAATTTGATAGCACATTTGTGTACTCTTGAATCAGACCTGTCATTGCAGGAATTGATTTTCATTGGACAAAGAGATCCAACAAACCAAGAGCCTGGAAATTAACTGATTTTTTTCTTTGTTCTCTGTTCAATGCAGATATTGTCAGTGGCAGTGTATAACCACTACAAGCGTATCTACTTTGAGTCGTTGAGGAAAGGCAATGTGAAGCCATCCAATTCTGAAGGGTTAGTTCTGTTCTTTGGAATTTGTCTATGTTTAAGTCATTCTGTTCTTTTGTGTTTTTGAATTGGAACATGTCAAGGAGCTTGTAGGAGCATCTGGGATATTAAGCATGCATGCACATAAGATGTAAAGACATGGGTTTTGGTCGAGTTTCCATTTTGTATTCAGGAGGCTATGGTGTGGGATTTTCAGAATTCGTAAGAGGTTGATGCTTAATCTAATCCTTTCTTAACAGGGATGGTGTGCTGCTGAGGTGCTGGCTTTTGTGGCAATGGGAAAGATTTCTAATATTGATACCTGTTAAGGCAAAATGAACAGTTTCAGAGAGCTTAATAATTCTCATGAGTGGTGTTAATTGATGTTGATTTTGGTGTGAGGCATGGCAGGCTGGGTGGATTGTCCATGGGTCTCTCTGATGATGAGGGCTATGAGAATGATGTTGTTGAGTTGGAGAAGAGTAATGTCCTTCTTATGGGCCCCACTGGATCTGGTGTGCACTAATTCCTCCTTTCACCTTGATCATGGATGTGTAGATGTTTGAGACTCTAGTTGACAGCTAGCGAAGTGGAAGAAACTATTTCATCAACTATATTGCAGAAGTTCAATCCTATAGAGGGTGCTACATGTTTGGGATGGTGGGATGGAATTATGACAAAAAATTTTGGATTTTAATTTACAGGGAAAACTCTTCTGGCAAAAACTCTGGCCAGATTTGTGAATGTTCCATTTGTGATTGCTGATGCCACCACTCTTACACAGGTCAAAACATGCACTTTGGTCACCTGTTTACACATCCAGTTGTTGTTGTTTGTTCATTTTTTCTTTGTGATGATGCTGTAACCCTACAGTGGAATGCAGAAGAGGGTGGGGGCAACTGTTGATAATTGTGGGTACTGCTTCTTTTTGCAGGCAGGATATGTTGGAGAGGATGTGGAATCTATTCTGTACAAGCTCTTGATGGTAATTACGTGACCCTCTTTCTCATCATTATTGTCATTTATTTCTTACAAGCATGAGGAATCTTGTTCTTGACCTTCATACACTGCTAGCAGAAGTCACTGGTTTCTTAGCCAGTATTTTGTTGATATTTATGATCAGAGTTGTTATCTATATCAGAGCACATTGAGTTGCAAAGCAGATTATCTATCATGCTGGGATCTGTAGAATCAGATGAAGAATGTATGAGAGATATTCATACCAACCACAAAAGGCATATTATTTCTATCTACTGTGCTGTGCCCCACAGGCAGCTGAGTTCAATGTGCCAGCAGCACAACAGGGTATTGTCTATATTGATGAAGTGGATAAAATCACAAAGAAGGTACTGAAGTTTCTTCAGCCTGTTGTCTACTTCCTGTTGAAATGGGTCAATCTAGTAGCATCAGTCTTTGGAGATCTCTGGTAACACTTCCTATTTGTCCCTGTCACAAGCACATCAGAAGTATACTGGCAAGGTTAATACACATATAGCTGAGAGTATTTTTTCCTGAACCGGTTTGTTTCTTTAGATTCACCTTTCATCTTTGAGTTGCTCTGCCACCAATGTGCTTCTCTAGTTTCATGCTTAGAGCACTAGAAACTATCATAATCACATTACATATGAGTTCTCTACTGCTTAGTACATGACTCGCCACTAACTTCATCAGCTTCCAACAGTGGATGTGGATAGCTATGTTTTAAAAATGTGCTCAAAATTTATGGGCAAACAATTGCAAAGAAATCTGTGTCCTGTGCTGCTGTCACATTTCTGGAAGCAACAGGAATACTCAGTCATGATGTTGCTAGCTCTCAAGAGGCATATGACTGTTCTCATTCTCTTTGTGTTTTTTGGGTTTGGCAGCACTGACACAAATGGGTTGCCTTCAAAGTGTCTTTGTGGAATTTTCTTGGCAATTTCAGCGATATCTAAATGCCTGGTCATGTTGAAAGATTGATTGGTGGATGTATGGGTGCAGGCAGAGAGTTTGAACATAAGCAGAGATGTCTCAGGTGAAGGAGTCCAGCAAGCTCTCCTGAAGATGTTGGAGGGAACGGTGTGTAGTACCCACCTCTAATCATAAAATATGCTGCTAGATCGAGATATCTACAGTCATGTTTCTAGCACTCTTCTCTATGCTTTCTAATTGTTAGCTGCTGTGGGTTCTGCAGTAGCTTACATTTGTTCACATCATGGGGTGATCATTGACAGTCACAACCCAATCTGTAACAAGTTCAATTGCATTTATTGCAGGTTGTAAATGTTCCAGAGAAAGGTGCACGCAAACATCCCCGGGGTGACCACATACAGGTTTCCAGCATTCTCAAAGAGCAGTCCCTTCTATTTTCATCATAATCTCTGAACAGATTTCTGTTGTTATTTGATAGACATCAAACTTCAGCTAGATTTTCAACATTTGTCAAAGTCAAGCAGAGAAACTGAATGGTTTCAGATAAATCTGGGCTGCAGGTTGATACCAAGGATATTCTCTTTATTTGTGGTGGTGCTTTTGTTGAGCTTGAAAAGACAATTGCAGAAAGGTGAGGATTGTTAGTCACTGGTCAATATTGACACTCTGCCTCAATTCTTTTTCTGTGCATTTCTAGACATTTCTATGCCAGTGGACAGAGTGTATGTTTGTCTCCTTGCCCCTCTTTTTTCACAAATGCCAGTAAATAAAATCTTTACAAGGTTTGTTCTCTTGCTTCAGGAGGCAAGACTCATCCATTGGGTTTGGAGCACCTGTTCGTGCAAACATGAGGGGGAATAGATTGATTGATGCTGCAATTACATCTTCACTTCTTGAGACGGTTTGTTCTTGCATTGCAACTCTTTTGCACTTACAAGTTGGTCTGAGTTAACTACAGCATTGATTATGAACTTAATGCAATGGAGCTCAATTTGGTAGATTGTTTATAGCTTCTTAGTGCTCAGGTGGAATATTTAAGGAAACAGAGAAGACGGTGGTCTTGTTTCAGCTTGTTTTCTAGAACAATCTGATATTGCAGTGTATGAGGAGGGTTGGATATGTATACCTCTGCAAAGAGGACAGTGAAGAAGAGCTTCATTGATGTTATATTTTTTCCACTGCTACTGTAGCATCCTCTGACTGACACAATTTAGACCTTATTACTGATATTGGGTGCATGTTGAGATGGTGGTTTGACATGCTTAAGACATGACAACATCCTCAAATGGCTCAAAACATGTCTGGTTTGTTGTACAGGTGGAGAGCAGTGATTTGATAGCATATGGGTTAATCCCAGAATTCATTGGCCGGTTCCCTGTTCTTGTCAGCCTTGCTGCTCTTGATGAGGATCAACTTGTTCAGGTTTGCACTTCTTCCTGCTTTGCTCTTCTTTTCAATGTTTGCCCATGAGATGCGCATCTTTCTATTTCAGATCTTGCTTTCTTTGTTGGTTAATTGCTGCAAACAATCTTGAGTGGATGTGCATGCATGTTAGAATCCAGTGTAACTGAGCTCCTCTGTGTTGGAATAAAGGTGTAGAGCCAACAGATCGAATAAATGAGCTTCTCAATACTTATTAAGATATCTCTGAGTAGTTGAAAGGAATTTGATCTCCATCTCTGGTGCATGCAATGTATTTGGTTAATATTGTTTCTTGCAGGTACTCACAGAACCACGGAATGCTCTTGGAAAACAGTACAAGAAGATGTTTGCAATGAACAATGTAAAGCTCCAGACCTTTATTCACTCTGTTCCTGCTTGGCTTGCTTGTCTTTTGCCAGTCTTCACAGAGTTCAGTTTGGTAACATCTCATGGCCCACACTAAGAGCTTCTCACAATGCAGGTGAAGCTGCACTACACAGAGGGAGCTCTACGAAGAATTGCTCAAAAGGCCATGGTGAAAAACACTGGGGCCCGTGGTTTGCGATCCATCATGGAGATTCTCCTTACTGATGCAATGTTTGAGGTCCGTGGATTCTTTAAGCATTTGGGGAATCCAGATTTGTTAAAAGCCCTGTAACCTTTAAGCTCACAGCAGGCCCAAAATGGGTCTTATCAATGCATTTGTGGTTATCATAGTAGTTGCTTTGATGGAGCTAAGGATTTTCATGTATCATCATCCAGTTCTCCAGCTGGTTGGAGGTGGTTCATTGCAAATATTCTCATTTGTACATACTCTACAGGTTTATCCTTTCTTCATGGCAATGTCTGATGATTCTTTCAATCTAAACTTTTGTTCTGCGAAGCATTGCAGGTGCCAGATGTTGTATCAAATGGAGCAGAGAAGATAGAGGCAGTGGTACTAGACGAGGAGGGCGTAGGCCTACCCAAGAGCCAGGGTGTGGGTGCCAAAGTTCTGCGGGGTGAAGGTGCTCTTGAGCGTTACCTTGCGAATCTCAAAGGACCCACCAAGGTAGTGAACATGAACTTGGTTGGCAGGCATGCCTTTCTGATTGTAAGAGCCCAAGCTGCTGGTGGCTCATTATGATGATACCCTGGCAAGTTTGATGGTTGTGAGAAGGAGGATCTGATTTTTGTTTGAAAGTGAGGTGATGAGATCAATACTTTTTGTTTGTGATTTGCCAATTATTATATTGCAACTATTCTGGCAGGGCTCTTCATGTTAGAAGCATGAACAAAGTTTGTTCCTTTCTGGTCATCTTGACAGTACGACATTGTGACTGTTTGGGGCAATGATAGACCTACTTTGGGAACAATGTTTTTGAGTGAGATGCATAAGTTCTGGTTGTAATGTCTGCATTATTGCCTGTTGCTTTGATGGGTTATGTTTGTGGATCACAGGAAGTGGCTTTCTGTAGAAACTGGGTTGATGCTCACAGAGTGGGGTGGTTTTGTCTGCAGAGGGGAGCACAAGGACTCCATGAATTTGAGGATGCAGACATAACTGAATTGCCAGTGAGGGCAGCAAATTTGTAGACCTATTTGTCAATGTCTTTAATTGTACAGCTTTTACAGGAGATGGTTTGTTTCTCTCCCATGTTGACTTTCCATTTCCACTCTCAAAGCTCTCCTGGAGCAGCTCAAGATACACACATAAAAGAGACAGTAGTGCTTCTTCAAACACTTGATGTCCCCAGTGTAAAACGTAGTAGTGCACATGGAAAGGATTAGTGTTGACAATGATGAAAATCAAAGATTACCTTATATTTGGGTAGTTCAGATTCTGGAAGTAAGGTCTTTTTACTTTCTTAGTTTTCAAGCATCTCTGGTGCATATGTTTTGTGGTAGGGGGTTGTCATTGCTTTAGATCTGTATGTGTAGAGTGATTTCTGTAGTACACCATTTGAGTCTAGATGCAAAGAAGTGTTGAAGCTTTGCTTGAAGCGTTTCCTTATTCCATATGCCAAGAGGTGGGAGGTCTTCCATTCCTCGGAATTAGAACGTTTTTGCATAGAAAGTGGAGATCTCTTTTATGTGCATTTCTACAGCAGTACATGCAGCTTCTGTACTATTGCTGGAATAATCTGAAAACCAATTCTCTCTCAGTTCACAATTTTCAGAAGTTTCTGAAGTATTGTAATAATCCTATTTGCTCAGTCAGCATAGATGAGCATGACACAATTGAGAAGGTGATGTTGCTGCAGTTCCTTGATGTGATCTTCAAGCTCATGGCAAATTTTGGTATGTGGACAGATCAAAAGCACTTTGGTGATGCTAGACACAGATGGGGAGGTCTGTACTTTATACTCCATGAGTTTGTAATGCACAATTAGGAGGCAGGTTTCAGTGTATTGATGTTGCAGCAAGTAGGATGGAGGTGATACCTGTGATTTGGTTGCAGTTTTCATGCTTTTGAGCGTTTCTGTGTCACTATTGTTGCCTTTTCAAAAGAGCTGGTATTGTGCATAATACCCATCTTGGAACTGTTTACAACGTTTGGTGTACTATGTGTTTGATTGCTCAAAGTACCACTCCTGTTGTGTAGTTGCAGAGGCTGAGAACTGTATGCCAGAATTGGAATCTGGTATGTGATGGCCAGGGCAGGTCATGGAGTGTGTGTTTTGAAGGACTTCTAGTCTTAGCATCTGTGTACCAGCAGTAGCTGAGGCATCAGCTTTCGTGCATGGAAGGAAACTTCAGGGACAAGGACAAACATAACAATGTGTGCACCAACATGCCTGTTGGTGCACTCTTAGATGATTGGATTCATTGCAACCATTGCTGGCATGCTGCTCTACAAGCTACTTCACATCTAGCTTCTTCCTTTACATTGAAATCAAGTGCTCTCATTGCTACTTGAAGAAGCAAATCTCTTCTGTAAGATTCCTCACATTCTTCCTTCACTGAAAAGCTTGCTGCTATTCACCATCCTAGAGAGGAAATAGTGTAGAGGGATATGAAAGGGTAGTAGTAAACTTGAGCTCCCTGTAGTTCAGTTTCCTGATTTTTCTTGAGGTGCAAGGCTGTTGAAAATCTCCTGCTTCTCATTACTGCTGATGCCATAGTGCACATCTTGTGGGCAATTCTGGAGCTGGCATTCAAGCAATAGCAAGTGTGGTAAGGGGGAAACTGAGATGATGATGCAAGCATCACATGTGTCCATTGTGGTAGTACCCATTGTCAAGCCTGTTCCTGCATCTCATGCAAAATTCACAGGGGAATTGTTCTGTTTGCTCATACCTTTCACTTCAGTTACATAATGTGTTGCTGCTGCTCTCAAAACTACCTGAAGAGCTCATGAGAGTTGATGCATTGTATGAAGAAACACAGCAAGAACAGTCACCTGACAACCCACTGGAACTCTTTGCAATAAGAGCAACATCAGTTTCCAACTACATTCAGAACAATGCAATAAGAACTTCGACCTCATGTCTGAAAGGTTTTCAAAAAAACCTATGTTGAGATCAATGGTGTTGAGATCAATGATAGTCTTCACAGCTGAGGAAAAGTCCTGCAGAAAAACCATTTCAAACACTAACTGAATTTACACAGGTATCCAAAGATCAGTGATCACAAAAACAGATAATAACCTAATTTCTGTCAAGATCACAAGACTCATAATATGAAAGGTAGCAAATGCTCGCAATGGTGCATGCCACCCCAGAAACCCAAAATCAGCAAATGCATTGGTGTCTCTCATTACTCAAAGAATCAGAAAACAGTCATTTGGTGCTGTATTGTGCATTGGTGCTGCTCTGTGGAGGTCTTGTGCATTGGCAGTTACTGTATCAATTGAGAGGCACCATTCAATTTGCAGATTTCTATATTGTGAAAGAATTCAATGAATGTTGCATTGCAGCACGTAAGGGTGTGTGTAGTTTACATACTGTTCCCACAGGGATTTATACCTACTCAGGGCTAGCTTTAACCAGGGCTTCATGTTCCCATTGAAATGCACCACAGCACCATTCTCTATCACAGCGGTGTCAATGTTAGGATCATACCCAAGGCCTAAAATGTGCCATCGTCGATCCAGTGCATGGACCAGACCATAGAAAGTCAAGAGACCTGGCGGCAGTGTTCCCAACTTCCAGAGTGTTCTGTCCACATTCTGCTCTTGCCAGTAGTGGTACCGGCTAGTTACATTTTCATGTTTCCATGCAAGCAAGTCAAATACATTCATGCCAAAGGCCCAACCACATGATTCTGGATCAAATGCCTTATTTAATTTTGGGTGTGAGAAATTGAGGTACTTGTGGAAGCGGTGGAAGCTCTCCCGGCATGTTTCCACAGCTCCGTTTACTCGGCCCTGGAGGTTAATTTCAAAAAGCTCCTGAAGGTCTTGTTGAACCACAACATCATCATCCAGAAACACAATCTACAAAAAGCACATCACAACATTTGGATAAGAGTCTCAGGAAAAGACATCTTTCCTTGGTTTAATGATACAAGAGGAGCTGAGTCCTCAACTGGCCTCATGTTACAGTCAACTACCAAGTTGATTCTGGTTCAGGTGTAGAAATCAAAACCAAATGCAACAGGAATTTTACAGAACTTCAGATCTATAATGCAATTTTGGCACTTCCAAGCCATATACCAGTGCACATGAGGACAAGCTACACATCATAATAGAAAGGACATGTTCAAGGGTGTGTTAGAACCTCTCAAGGAAATACCCATGTTTGCTATGCTGGTAGTAAAGAGATCACACTCTTGCAATCAAGTACTTCAGCACAAACTATCACATTGTAGTTCATCCTTCTATTAGACTGCTTTCACTCAGGATTCATGCAACAAACAAAAGAATTGGAAAAATTCAGATTCACCCAAACCTGAAACTACAACAAACAATTCAATCAGAAAGATTGGGCCTGGTGGGTCTGAAAGCAGTCAAGACACATTACCTTATTCAAAGCAGGAAAAACCTCAGGAATGTAGAATCTGAGATGATTGAGCATGGATAAATACTTTGGATTCCGAAATTTGAGTGCTCCTTTTGAGTTCTGTGCGGCACCATTGAAGTAGAATTTTCGAGTTTCGGCATCCTCAAGCTGCTTCAGCACTGGGACATATGATGAATTCAGCCAGGTGTAATCGTCAATGTTCTGAACTTCGATTGTTGCCCCCCTGAAACAGGCAATTCCAAAATGCTCAATATTCCAATAATGGGATAACCAGAGGAATGAACTCATTTAAGCACAACTTAGCAACTCAAAAGCAGTACTCAAAAAGCAAGCATGAAGGTTTGAAAGTGATTTGGTGAATACAGAAGAAAAGTTACCTGAAGTTGTTCCCCACAAACCAAGTTTGCATTGCTCCATAATTCATGTGATCAGTGACAATATGGAAAACAAGAGTTCTCGGCTGTTTGGAATTGCAGACTGTGGAATTCACAACAACAGAAGTGGCCAGAACATTGTCGGAAAAAATGCAAAAATGATAGAGTGCATTGTCTGTGAGCTTGGGGGATTGCTGGATCTGGTCAACTCTCTTATGAAGATCAACATCCATAGCCCACTCCATAGTTAATCGCATGCCCAGGCAGTGTAAACTCTTTGGCACTGCCTCTGCTGCCAGTTGCCCAAACACCGTGCTTTGTACTGCAGCTGCATTTGCTCTTTCTTCCAAACCCTAGACAAAGATACATCCATCACCATGCATTCCTGTCTCAGAAAATTCAGTTACTATCCAAAAGCTCCCAAATCTAACTAACCAACCAACACAAAAACACACCACAGATGTCTGGAGATAGATACATATACAGCCAAACTGAAGAGCCAAGAAAGCAGATCTTGCCTAAGTACTGCAGACCTGTATTTGGGCCTTAAGCTTCATGATCATTGTTGCGCTATCATAATGGAGATCTTGTGCCTGGCTGAAGAGCACTGACATCTCCTTGATGACTGGTGCAGCCTCTTTAGCTGAAATGGTTGTTCCTTGGGCTGTTGATTCTGAGAGAAGAAGCTGGCAGGTCCTGATCTTGGCACTTAATTCCCAGGCAAAATTGAAGTTGTTGCTTTCTTTGGCAATTACAAGGAGCGCCTTGGCCATTGTGATCTGATCACTGAGCTGCCTGGCTGCAGAACTGGGAGAAAGCATTTCCCCCGTCATGGTCCCAGCTGCCTCATGCACTAATCCTTCTGTATTCTGCAAAACCCAAAAAAGATAAGAATTACATTGGACCCATTTATCATATCTGGAATGTGGTCATGCAGCATTGTGATTCCATGTTTGACAATGAGGATCTGCATAGACAAGGAGTGATTGCAAAGCAGAAAGGGCCCACCACAAGAATCACAACACCTTGATCAGAAAAAAAATTGCAACAAAGATAGGGAAGGAAATACCTAAAATTGACAAGAACCCACAATAAAAAATGACAAAGGTGTAGAGGAGAGAACTTACTGTGTCTTGATGATGATGACTCTGAGTCTGAGCCCTAGGTGCCAAGAGTGCAACATACACAAAGCTCACAATGCCTGCCAGCAACAGCCAATACACCCATAAACCTCTTCGGCGCCCATGTGACCTACGGCCTTCTCCAAGCCGCCGGTTCATCCCTCCTGCACTGCCTCTCACCCTCTGCACATATAATAATAATTTCCCCTGCTCCCCAATCAAACTCCTTATGGCTGATTCTTTGCAAACCCTACATCACCCATCAGTAAATTCTGCTTCTCTCCTTTGGTTTTCAGAGCATCACAGCTTCATAAAATCTCTGGTAGTTGGGGGAAAAAAAACCACTCCCATAGAAGAAGGTTAACAATCCGCCTGAAAGTCTTTTGGCACATAGCTAATGCAATAGACTAAAATGCTCCAATTCCATACCCCAGGAATTCTCTAGAGCAACCATTCTTCTTCAAAGAATACAGAAGATTTTCTCTACTGTTGCAGCATGACAACAGCCTCCATTCCAGGAACCCCAAAAATTTAAAATAAAATAAAATACAGAGATAACCTAAACCCAACAGCTAATTTTTTTTCCACAGGAGGACGAATCTGAGCATCGAGCTATGACCCATTGCTGAAAACATCAGGGACCAGAGTACAGGAAGTTGCATTTCCGGTTGAGAGTATTTTAGTAGATTTTGTGCAAGAACAAACCCCAAGAAAAAAAACACCATCCGAAAACAAAAGCTTGGCATAGACCCAACTGCTCATTCCTCCTCAAAGGTAGAAAACAACCGAAGGAGAGCCCAAAAAATCCATCTCAAGCACCGTCATCGTCGTCATCATCATCATCATGGTGCATCAAACCGTTACAGAAACACAAAGACACTTTTGGTACCAAGAAAAAAACAAACACATTAGGAGTCAGCGATATACATACCCCAGAGCTCTTCCTTACCAGAGAGAAAAACCTTGAGACGACAACAAGAAGACGAAGAAAGAAGAAGAATGATCACATCAAGAGAAATCTGTCACCCAAAATATGTCACTAGAGAATATGCACTAACTCAAACCTACTAAGAAGCAGCTTGTGCATCATCTAATGCCCCAAAATAAAAAAGAACTTGCAATCCTTGAACTACTCATCACACTTTTGGCAATCAAAATACTCCCAAAATGTTAAGAAGAAACTACAGATCTTGGACACCATCATCACAGTCATCATCATCACCACCACCACTGCAAAGTACTGAAGTTTGATGTCAAGCTAGCTAAGCTACTCCAGGACATTTTGAAAGACACAATAATTTGCACCAAAAAAAGCAGTTTCAAGACCATTCCCAACTGCACAAAACAAAAAACCACAAACAAACAAAAAAAAAAGCAGAAAAAAATGAGATCAATCAACAACCCATCCACACAAAGACAACAACAATCACAAGAACTACTACAACTACCTAAACTAGTTTACAACTACGTGCCTGCCTTTTCCTTCTTCTTTTTCTTCTTCTTGGGTTCCTGTTTTGCATCTCCGGTGAACAAAAACATGCCATGTCTTTGGGTGCTGAAATTTAGGGTTTCTGTCCTCCATCATTATGAATGGATGGATAGATGGGTGGATGATTGAGGATGGATGGATGGATGATTGATAATGGATGCATGCCATGTCTTTGGGTGCTGAGAATCAGTGTTTCTGTCCTCAATTATGATTGATGAATGGGATGGATGGTTGATAATGGATGGATGATGGAAGATAGATGGTAAATGAGGAATGGATTTTGGATGGATGGATGGTTCATTTATGTCTCACTTTATTGTTTTTGCATGCCTAATTATGATGACCATGAGTAAAATATTTTACCCTCTTGTTGTTTTTTTTTAAAAGAGAAAAAAGTTTAATATGTAAAAATAAAATAAAAATAAGAATTAAAATTGTGTTTTAACAAATTTCATTTTTTCCTTACAACTTTAGAATCTACATAGTAAAATTAAAAATTCAAAAACAAACAAGACAAATCAATGAAAAATGAAAAAAAACAACAACATGGAGAACTCAATGAAAAGAATCCAATATTAATAAGGGGTGTGTTGCACTGTGGCCTTGCCATTTACATCAAAAAGTATTTTAAGGCAAAAAAAGAACTATGGAAACTCAAAAAAAAATCATCATGCAAAAATACAATCTTCAAAAAATCCTCTAAAAGAAACCAAAATCCTTCAAGATATTATAACTATATAACTAAATCTCAAGTTTCAACACAAGCCAAAATATCATCTTTCAAACAATCATCATATAAAAATAGATCTATTACTTAGGGGCCAAAATCCCTAATGCTCCTATACTCTATAATGAATCTAAACACAATGTCCTTGCCTTGGTAGGGAAGGCCAACAAAATACAAACAGATCACAAAACATATATACAATCAATGGGCATTGTTTGCATGGGATTTTCATTACATGCTTATAGGACTTGTTTGTGATTTAGTAGTTGAAAAAGTTTGATTTACACATTTATTCAATTAAAACAAATGTTAGAAAGATGAAGTTGCCATCATTTGTAACAAAAAGAAAAATGCATGATACTTATTTGAGGTCACATGACAACCAAGTCTATTAACATTTGAACTAACAACCTTAAATGTTTATATTCATTCTTTAACATATTTCAACAATGCAACAAATATCGGTTAGCTTCTTATTGGTTTACTTGTGAAGACCATGAAAACCTTTGTTCCAAATGTAACCGTGACAAAAATGCTTACCTAATCTTTGTACAAATCAAGAATCTTTGAAGTTATTGGCCTCAACAACTAGTATTTCATAAACCCAAATCATTTTCACATGCTATATAAGTAAAGAATTAACAATTTGCTTCATATCCTTTTTAACACCTTCAAGTTTTCAAGATCAATTCCAACATTGAAATTGAATACATGACTGCTTTTTAGAAATCATCACATCCATTTCACAACTTACAACTTCCGAAGCTCCTTTCAATCACCACTCAAGTCTACTTTGCCAATAAATTAAATACTCTCCCTTTATATCATCAATTGGCATCACTATTACGCATTCTATGAGTTGATTGCAATAAACTCTTGAGTGAGAATTTTTTTAAAAGATCAATGTAAAGTGGAACCAATTCAGTGGTGGTGTGCAGAACATAACTTGTTCATAATTTGTTTTTAAGTCACAAAGGCTTTATTCGCTTCATAGTTTTTCTTCCACTTTACTTCAATTTATGATTTTGATTTTCTTGTTATTTTTAGATTCCATCCACATGAAGCTATTGCATCTAATTCATATATAATCGTATTTCTTCTTTGGATAAGGATTTGAAAAAAGAAAATCTTATCATAATCCTTCAAATTCATTCTAATTCCAATATGGGTCTTCTTACCTAGTTAGTATAAATTTGTATGTGCATTCATCTTCATCATTTAGCAAAGAAGTTTGCATCAAGGGGAGCTAGGTGAGTCCATGTGTGAACAAAACAAACAAAGAATATGATGAGATGAGAAAAGTGTGCCCACATAGTTTTTACTTATTGAATTTTCTTAATGAAATACATGTTGCACTCATGTTTTTTATTTTGAAAAAATACAATTTAGTCCAATGAAAGTTTGGGCATGGCCACTCATGATGCTCATTTCTTGGTATTCTTATATAGGGAAGCCATTGGTTCTTCATCCTCACATTATACTTTCCTTGACATATTGACTATTGCATAACATAATAATTTTCACATATCCTTCATTGTTTACATTTTTATCCATTGTTTTGTTTCACTTCAATCTCAACTTTGTGGTACTTAGTCACCTTTTTTTATTGATTATTTGTTATGTGAAGGAGCATCCCACATTGGACCTTAATGTCTTCATTTGTTTGGTGAAAGTCCTCCTAGTGGATAATTTCAGTTCTTGACATGTTAAATTTAAATTCAAAGAATCTAATTTTGTTTTAGGATGGGATATTTGTAATTTACTAAGATCATATCAAACAATGTTTATTATGTGACCTTTTATAGTTATTTTTCACATCCAAGTTTGATTTAATTATTTTTTCAACCCCACCCATAAAACTAAAACTACAAATAGGTGGGAAATTACTAATAGCAAACCACCTAGACCAATCATTATCATTATGATTGGTCAATTATAAACATGGAGTGATAGTTCGATCATATTTGTTACATTCTTTTTTGATAGGTGTTAGGCTTTGCTATGATTTTTATTAGCCTTAGCCAACTATGAGAAAATGTTGGGCCAAAACATTTTGTTGAGTCAAACTAGGATGGTTTAACTTTTTTTTCATCCAATTTTAATTTGGAGGGTCACATATAGTGTTGGGTGGAAATTAAATATTTTCAATATTCATCAGTTTCAATTAATTGATTTATCAATATCTACTAGCTTTGATTATTTTTAAAAAAAAATCATTTAACATCTCTTGTAAGGATAACAGTTGTTAAAAATAACTCATGCCAAATTTTAATATTAAAAATATCTTTCAACATAACATCTGTTAGATACCCTAGCCTTCCAAATAATAGAACACAATCATTTCAATTCAATAATTCATTAAAATAAAATTACAATTCCAAAATTTCATCTTTTGAAAATTCCGTTTCATATTCTATCAATCAACTCTATCAAACTAGAAGGGGAACTGCAACCTTCCTTAGGGTCATTGGGCCAATTTTTACTAACAAAAATTAACTTATCCAAATTATTTGATTGCATGCGACATCTCTTCAAATTTATATGTATTCTAGCCAATAAAAATATTCAAAAACATTTATATTATGTGGCTACCATTTTTTTCTTTGAAGATACAAGTGTGCCAAAATTTACTAAGTATTTTCTTCTTCAATTTGTAGATTTTCTTCATTTACTCTTGAGATTTTGTTAGATTATGTTTGCAATTTTTTTTCAATTCGTTCCATTTCTTCTTCAATTTTAGTTTCACTTATGAATATTACTATTTTTTCATTTTGCATTCTTTGATTTTCATTTTCACTTGACCTTTCCATTTTTCCCACAAAGTGTTATGCAAGGCCAATAATGGAGAAAATTCAAACAGACCAAATGTCCTACAAAAATTACCAAAGATGTTGATAGTATGCACACCTAAAACATTGTGATGCAAAAATTTACAAGCAAAAATAATAATTTCAAAACAAATAAGGGATGCGCAATGTATAATGTTATTATTATATATAAAAAAGGTTGTATTATAAGCCTTGCACAATAACCTCAAAAACGAAACAAACCATTAATAATGAAAAAAGAAACCAAAAAAAAAGGAAATGCAAACAAAACACATAGAAAAAATAAACATCACAAAAAAAGAATAGAAAAAACCCATAAGCAATGACAAAAAGAAGGTAACTGAAACAAATTTTTTAAAAAAATCAAAAATAAAATAAAATAATCAACAGAAATAACATGGAAATATATCTTTTTTTTTTAAAAAGGTAAAAAAACAGAAAAATAGAAAAAAAAAAAAAACAGAAACAAACACATAGAAGAAAAAAAAACTAAAGAGAAAAAAAGAAACCCATAGAAATAAATTAAAAAAAGAATAATTAAAACATGGAAATAAAACACATAAGAAAAGAAAAAACACAGAAAAACACAGAAAACAGAAAAGAAGGAATAGAAAACAGATAAAAAACAGAAAAACCATGAATAGAAAATTAAAAGAAAATTTAAAAAACAGGAAAAATGGGAAATAAAACAGAAGAAAAAACATGGGAATAAAACACATTAAAAATTTTTGAAAAAAAGAAAAAAAAAAGAAAAAACACAGAAACAATTTATTTTATTTTATTTTATTTAAAAACTTACCTTGTTGCCAAGAAATTTGCCTCCCAACTCCTCCCCAAAGAAAACCAATAAAACACACGAAACAAATTGAGGCCAGATCTGGAGCTCTGACCCTTAGGGTCCTTGATTTTAGGGTCGGGGATGGCTGCACCCTTCAAAACACTGTTTGCCATTACTCTAAGTAAACAAAGTGATTGCACAAAGTAATCTGACAGGACCTTACAAGAAGGTTGCAAGGTTGAAACTCCATGCAAAAAAATTTGTGTACCCTGTCATTTGATCAGACACCATTGAGCCTGGTGCACTATGAAGACCTCAATTGCAATTGTTGAATGTCAGCAAGTTGAACATGGTAGTTAACTTAAAGCAACAAAAAGCCATGCAGGTTTTAAAAGACTGGTAGTAAGTAGGTAGTTCATCAAGTCTCGAAGTGGTGATGGGTAGGACCCAATGGAACCACCCAATGGCACAAGCAAAGCCAAGCATGATTAGCTCCATATGCTTATAATAATCAGTGATGCTCAACAGCCTTATGGGTATCCTCCTCCTCAAGGTACCTCAACCTCCTCATTTGCCATTTTTTTCCCCCTCTCTTTTGGGTCTCTCTCTGGTTGTTGAGCATCTATCTATCTATCTATCTTCATTGGGTGAGGCTTTCAGAGACGCCAAAAAAAAAAAAGAGAGAGAAGAGAGCTCTTGTTTGTTTGTTTGTTAAGTCAGGTTGGTTCTTTTGTTTCCCTTCTTTCTACATGTT
>Ga0116229_10007084_pt1 | contig 17868 bp, 17 predicted proteins | sample S1TSphgellanicum_3_FD_87313 | JGI IMG/M metagenome (GOLD analysis project Ga0116229, IMG submission 87313) | Host-associated microbial communities from peat moss isolated from Minnesota, USA - S1T2_Fc - Sphagnum magellanicum MG | ecosystem: Host-associated > Plants > Peat moss > Unclassified... | reverse complement strand
CACTTTCCACCACAACTAATGCACACATCTTGCTGCCTTTTTGTTATTTTCTCATTGTCATTGGGTGTTATTTGGCATATTGGTTTTTTTTATTAATATATTTTAACAACAATGAAAATATATTTCACCTTGGCAAAAACATAATGAACAACACTTGGAAATTCGTTGTGCCTTCAACAAAAATGGACAACTTTAGTTGGTGGCTGAATGTGCCCCATAGGTGTTACCTGAATAAACATAAATTCTAGTTTGAGCTCATTATAAAGCTTTAGAATTACAAGTCGCTCCACAAATTTCCTAGACCCAAAGTGCACAAAACAGTGAACCAACATGACAATAGTTAGGTATGTTTCAACCTCTATAAACAACATGTTCCCAACTTTGCAAACGTTGTTATTTATGGCCATTGGAAAACTTGAAACCCATATCAACACCCATGTCAATTCATATGATGAATTTGCAATATGGATTTACAACTTCATTGAACATGTTGCATAATACAATCTTTGTCATTTCATTTGAAAAATTAAGAAATCATTGAATGAAATTTCACTTTCAACTTTGAAATGTTCATGAGTTAAACTTTGAATAAACATATTGATGAAATTAGCCTTATTTCTTGATTAAATTCCTACCTAACTTGTTAATTATGTAATATAGATCCAAGCATTATGGAAGCATTTTAGTATGCAAAACACATTAAGTCCCATTATTGTTCACCATGGTGTAACAAAAATTAAAAAACAAATTGCACTCCACATTCCCATGTCATTACCTTCAAAACAATTCTTAGCATGTTACCACAAAGATACCCACTACTCACAAGTGCACACTAAAGGTTTATTTAAAGAAATTTTTTACATTGCACAATAGAATAAGACAACAAAATCTAAATCAAACATGCATGGACTTTTGTCAACAACTCCTCATGAGATAATGGTTTTTGTGATTTGAACTCTTTTATAGACATGTTACCATTGGACAAGGTTTCTTCCTCAAAAAATTATGTGCTTTCCATGAACGCCCTAGCAAGACATTGTTTAAAATAAAAAGGCGCTTCCACAAATACTTCATAGCCATGGATTCTAACGAAAAGCAAGTAATTTACCAAAATAGCAAGTTCGGGCTTGAAAAACTTCAACTTCTTGCATGCCCAATTTATTGCTTCCACCCAAAGAATTCGCAATTCAACTTGTGCTTTGAAGCTCTTGATGCAATATGACTTGAACATTCATGGGACAATATCCAACATTATTAATGTGCAATAAACCAATTAATCATTGAAGCTTGTATAACTCTAGAGATGGTGCTTGAAGCTTGTACTATGACAAAAAGATGTTACATAAGACAATTGTTACATTGTAGTAAGGTTTAGGATCAAAGGTGATGCATTTGGCAATGGTTTTGATTAGTGCGAATAGGGTTTCAAATGGACACATGTTACATGAAAACTCATGGGATGGTGAAATGGCTCATGCCATAATAAGGTGACATGCAATGGGAAAAATCTCCACCCCATGGATGCCATGGCATGGCATCACATGTTACACAAAATATATGGAGTCACATGCTTACATGGCAGTTATGTGGATGGGGATGGGGTGAGGCTGGGAGGTTTATTTTGGTCACATCATGCTCTGATGACAACAATTCCCTCAGGGCGCATTTTTTTTTTTAGGCATGTTTAACATTTGCCCTTTACTCCCTCACAAAACTAATAATTGTAAGTGCAATTTTTTATCACAGATTTTGTTTTAACATAGTTTTTTATTACATGTTTTAATATAGCTAAATGCGTAGTCACATTCAAACTCTACTTGACTTATAAGTCAAACATTGACTAAAAACGTAGAGATCTGAGAATTGGAAATCAACTTGTGAATCTTCAAAAAGTGACACCTATCATTTCTTTTTATGAGAACACAAGTTCATTTAAAGCATTTAAAGTTCCTTACAAATCATCCATTTGTTGTTTTTATTGAAGTGTTCCTGACATGGAGTAATAATAAATTTCCAAAACAATTGGATTGATCCAATGGAAAACCTTTGTTCATTCAATAAATCACATCACCAAATTTCAATTGACTTCCATTGGCTTGTTGTCATCACAATACATCATGTGCAATTATGACAACAACAAGCTAGGTAATGAAAAATGACTCTTAATGGGTCATATGATCATAGGATTGGCACCTAATGGTATGACCTTGTACGCATCCATTATGAGGCAGATATGTGGAACACAAAACATTGAGAATTTGAAGACTGTCCCAAGTCCAAGAAGTGCAACCACAAATTCATTGTTCCCAAACCTCAGAACAACATTACCCAGGCTGTGCACTGTCAATCCTCAACCTACAAAGCTGACATAATTTTATCACCCTGGAGAGCCACCTAACATCTTTGCAAAGTGCCTCTCAGCATTTGTTTAATGTCATGAATTTTCTCCATTTTGAAAAAAATACTAATGACCCAGCAACCTCATCAAAGTTTTTTTTAATGAAAAAAAGACCTAAATTTGACAGATTTTGAAAACAAAAATTAGGAATCGTCAGATTTATACATTATGCTTTGGTAGGTAGCCACAAAATAGAAGGCACCTATGAGCCTAGGAGGAACATTATGCCTTGTGGGAAAGAAAAATAAGTTTAGGTTTTAATTTGGCTTACAAAGATCTGAAGCTCCTTCCAACCCATTTTAGCAATTCACATACAAACAATCAAAATCCAAACCCCAAAAATACAATCCAAGTGGTAGTAAAGTTTTAAAACTAATGAGAGTGATGTCTCTCCTCCCAATGGAAAACACAAGAAGAATTCAAGACCCAAGAAAAAAACAAAAATACCAAATGACCGAAAGTTCAAAAACCAATGAAATGATTTCTTTCCTCAATTAAAGAAAATTAGACAACAGAAATCCAAATTCAAAACATAATATTATAAACGTATAAACTGAAGAAATAATCAAAGTGATGTCTCTTAAATGACATTGCAAGAATCAAACCCCAAAAAATCCAGTGGCCAAAAATTGCAAAAACCAATACAAGTCATTTCTTCCCCAATAGAAAGAAAAAGAAACGTGAATCCAAGACCCCAAAAGAGAAGCAAATAGCCAAATGACCCAAAATAATATCTAACCAAGTCAATGGAAAAAAGAATGAAAAAAGAATCCAACCCGCTTCCCTTCCCAAAAACAAAAACCAAGTGACCCAAAAGATAAAAGTTTGATCAAAGTGATTGATGTCTTTCCAATTAAATTAGACATGGTCACAGTACCTGTTGTTGCTCCTATTAATTAGCTAGTTGAGGGGTGCACCCAAAGTTTTTGTTTTTATTGCAAGGAGTCACTTCGATGAGCCTTTCACAATTTTCTTTTGGAAACAATTCGAAGTACAGAGGTGCTTCCCTTTGGCACAGCTTTCTAAACTATGAAAGTTTGAAGGTTGGGCAAAAACTATCGGATAAAAGTTTGATTCTGTTGGGAAGGTCTTGGGGATCACCTGGAGTAGCTGTTGGGAACATCCTTGTGTTCCGTTGGGAAACTAAGAGAACAGACTAGGAACACGGTGGGAACGCCAATATCCGAAATAATTAAAACCCCACGACCCCTCCCCTCCAAAAGACGCTCGGAGTGCTGACATGCCCAAAATCAAGGCCCAAGCACGGGCTCTGATCGCGCATCGCATGGGTCATTTTGGAAATGCCCCCTCTTGGGGCCGTCACTTACACATGTAAGGTAAAATATCCCTGGGTGCCCCGACCAGGACCTCCAGGGGAGCACTAGTCACTGACCTAGGGGTAAATAAATGACAAGCGTGTGCTGCTATGGAACCTATCGAGCGTTTCTGCGGTAATAGGGTTCAGGGTTTCTCGTCTACAGCTGCTGCTCTCTCGCTCTCTATCTCTCTCTCTCTCGGGTGCCCCTACGAGCTTAGATCCAATTCCGATCCAATTCCTAGTATTTTGTTTTGGTCAGACATAGTGCCTGTTGTAGTGGTGGCAAAATTCTGGGATCACTCTACTGCTGCATTCGTTCCTTTCTTGTCTACCGTCTGTGAAAAAATGCACTAGATCTGGCGTTTGTCAATTCGATCTCTCTCTACGCATGTTTGTTCGCTGTGTGTTGAGGGTTGCTTTGTCGTCCTTTTTTAATGTGAGTGATTTCTGGTCGTTGCGCCATTTGCTGACTAATTTGTTAGGTCAGTGGTTTTTTTGTTTATGGTTTGGCGAAGTGAAAATGGGGTTGGCGTGTTGAGAAACGGAGGAGGAGGAAGAAGAGGAGGAGGCACACAGAGGAGCGCCGCAGCCAAAAGGGAACCCGAAGAAGGCGGAAGGTTCTAGAGCGCAATGGGACTGATGGTCAGCATCTTCTCCAGAAGTCGGAATAACGACTTTGAGAAGAAGCTGGAACATTTGTCGAAAGAGGAAGTAATTGTGCACACTCGACTAAAACGGCGCACTCAGAACTGGAGGAAGCTTGCGAGAGCTTTGATCGTCTACTCTGTCATCGGCGAGGTTGGTTCACTTTCCTGTTTCTGCAGGTATCTCGAAAGTTTCCCTATCGTGAATCTCTCTTCAAATAAAAATGGGTGTTGGAAATCGATCGCAAAACACAAGGAGTTTGATGAAATTAGGTTTCGGGGTGGCAGGCGTTGCTTCTGGGGCTAGCGATCCTCTCTACACGATCGGTGCAGTTGCCATGGCAGGTGCGCGCTATACGGGTGCTTCCTGTTTTTGCATTGCCGGCGGTTGTCACGCTGCTGTATTCCGGGTGTGCAAGTTACAATCGAATGAGTGAGCCTTGTTTCTTCAGGACCTTTTTTTGTCTGGAGGTCTTACATTTCTTTTAGTGCACCCAATTTTTCTTGTGAACCTCAGCCTTCATCCTTCTGCTATTTCTCCTTTGCTAAACTAAGGTGGATATCTGAAAGGCTGGTTTATTGGCAGGGGATCGCAAGGATCATCAACGTCTGGAAAGATTGAAAGCTGAACGGCAAGAGAAAATCAATGAATTGAAAGAGAAGACTAACTATTACATCACACAGCAGCTCATTCAGGTGAGAACACAGTGCCATGGTTTATTTTCTGCTGTGCTAATGGTGAAGATTTCTCTGCAATGCCCTTTTCATGCAACTGGGTTGAATTCAGTTGAATTTTGTTTCTTTCTCTGTCAGACATAGGTGCTTGTACTTTGTCTGTCTGCTTTAGCTGTTCTTACCCCCGGCATGATGTGAGAAACTCAGGTAAATTTGTAAAGAGAGTAAGGAGACTCTGATATTCTGAGTTTGGTGGGCAGCGTTATGATCCTGATCCAGAGGCAAAAGCTGCAGCAGCAAGTATCCTAGCATCTAAGTTGGGAGCAGAGTCCGGTCTTAAATTGGCACTGGCTGCAGGCCTTACCAATAAAGAGGAGCTGACTGGAACTAACAGTGGAAGTGATGCGATCCCAGGCTCTGGTAAAAGCTGGGTCATTGATAAGGGAAAGTCAATGGGGATGAGAAACCGCAAGCGACAAGGGCATCAAGGTAGTGCTGGGAAAGTGACATCACCTGATATACAGAGAGTGGAGGGACCACCACAAAACAGACAAGGTACCCAGGAGATTTGGGAGGATGAGCAAGGTATGGAGTTGGCACGTCCTCAGAGCAAGCCAGGTAATGGAGGCTGGATTGCACGGCTTGCAGCTATGCTTGTTGGGGAAGACCCCACTCAGTGCTATGCTCTTATCTGCCAGAAGTGTCACATGCATAATGGTAAGAAAGCAGGAGTTTAAGGCACTGTGCCAACATGTTTTCAATATGTCCTCATGTAATGTGTGTTGCAGCTCTCACTTTTTGAAATTGCTTAATTTATGTTAGCACCTGGCACTATGTGGCTTTGCAAAGCCACACAGTTGCCTGATGATATGCCTGCTTAATCTTGACAAGTACCACTTGATCCAATTTTATATGGTTATAAGTTTGTGATTGAGGTCATTTCCATTTCAATTTTTTTGAGTTCTCAGTTGTCTCTGAAGAGTATCATTAGTACCATTTCATTCAGCTTGGACAACATGAGGGACATATCATGTAAGATTGTACCAGAATCCATCTAGTATCATACTCAGAATGTCCCACAGCCTTTCTGTGTCTTCTGTACTCAATAGTTCATCCCCCCAAGAGCATGGGCACCAATGTTTAAATATTTGCATAGCAGTTGAAAGGCTGCTCATGTTGATGGAAGTGTAGTAAACAATGACAATGGCTCCAATGGCTGACTTTTAACATGGTGGGGCTGCTATCTTGTGTGATTTATGAGCAGGGCTGGCAAGGAAAGAAGATTTTCAATACATAACCTACTACTGTCCACACTGCTGTACTCTCAATGGCTCTCAGCAGGTAGGAGATAATGGGGTTGAAACCAACAGAGGCCTTGATGGGTTGTCAACTAGACCACTACAGTCAACAGGAATGTCTCCAGTGGGAGCCAACCCTAGTACCCATAAGGGGGAAGATCCAACAACACATAGTCCAGCTGATAGCATTTATGCCTCTGGTGTGGAATTGGGCAGTGCTGAAGATACCATAGTTGAAGATGACACTTCACAACCTACCTCCAAAGTACCTGAAGGAAATAGTTAGTGGCGTTGAGGGAGGGAGGGAACAGTAGATAGAGAAAAATCCTCATGGCTCAATTGACCAATACTAATGTGTCTGATATGGGTAGAGCATGTCTTTATTTTTATTTTTTGGTACAAATGAAGAGCATGTTTGAATTGGCTTCACATATTTGAAGTACACAGAATTTTTTTCTTTTCCTCTTGCTTTTTCAGCTCAGAAGAGCCCTCTGTAACCAGAGTAATTTCAATCAGAATCTTACTGTCAACAGCAAAGAGTTCATTCCATCTTGGTATGTTGTTGCACATGCAAAGTTGTGTCTTCGTAACAACCATTGACAAAGGAAAAAGATGCAGTGCCCCAGAAGATGGCAGAGAGGAAGAATATAACAGAAAAGAAGCCTAATTCTGTGACTCAGATTTTGGGGTGAACTTACATCACAGAAGATTCAATTCCCAAAATTTCCTTGCTCAAGAATATGGCCAGGTTTGTCAAGATCTTGATGAGAACTTTCCATTTTTGCATTGGACTTCAGTCATAGGTTCAAGCCTGTGTTGCATCATCATTGTGTGTGTAATGGAGGTGGATGGACAGCAGTAGCTGATTGTAGGAGTGAAGGAGTGAAAGTGGGACCCAATCCTGATCTCATTCAATGGACACAGTGAGCTGGTGATTTGGTGCAATAATCTTTCAACAGTATTTAGGAGTATTTTAGTTTTCAACATGGAAACTTCAAATTTGATTAACTAATTATTTGATAGACATGTGCTGATATTGCCCTTGTACTACAATAGACTTCATCATTGGACACTAGTGTACAAGCCATTTCCTTTGTTTGGGTGTAGATGATCTCCATGTAAGAGGTTCGGCTTTATAACAGCTCCATCAACACATTGACCTACATAATATTTCAGATCAAGTATAGCATTTACATGCTAGTTTGGGGTTGTAGATGTCATTTAGGCCAACAAATTTACACAAAATCCTATGCTTGTTGAAGGCCATGTAGTTATAATGATTGGTCTAATGTGATTGGATTTAAATAGTCTCTCATCTTCTATTATCTCATTTTCCATGATTATGAGATTGGGAAAGAATTGTACACCATGTTGGACATGGTAAACATTGGTAGAGGCCCAAATAGACAGTATGGGTGGAGATCTTGTAAGTTGAACATGGTGATGGTGACCATTGATGGATGTGATTTACAAATTTGCGAATGTATTGTGATGAGAGGGTTTAACATATGACATTTTGTGGGGCATGGTGGTTTTGGGTTGTTTAACATGGTGGGATTTTGTTGATTGGAGTAAAGAGGGGAACTAGATGCTTACTATATACATGCTTGCAAGTGTGTATGTTGACTTCAAGTTGGTGATGGTAATGAGAAGTGATTGTAAGATAAATAACAAGGAAAGGGGGGAAAAGGGAAGAATTACTATGTAAGAGAAGGGAAGCTTGTTTGGTGTTTCTGTTGTTGTGAAAAAGGAGGGGCAAATTACATCAAGATCTCAAATATGGATGGAATGACATGACGTCACTAGAAAATGCAAGACATTCAAAACCTTCTTACAAATTTTGTGAGTGTCAATGTATTGACCTATCCAACACTCATATGTAATGTTGTAAGGTTTGACTAATGTCAACGCAAAGTTTATTTACAATAAATTTGGACACTTTTGCTTGTAAGTGATTGAAACTAGATTCTTAATAATATGTGACCCTTCTCCTAAAAGGTTGTGGGTTCAAAGGTAGGAAGGAATGGTAGTGCATGCATCATTATACACCCCTTATAAACTTTGTGAACGTTAATGGATAGTTCTAAGAAATGCTTAATTCATGGACTTTGTGGTCAACACTTGTGTTGACTTGAAGTTGAAGATAATAACTTTGCATGTGTTGATGGTTTTAAGCACTGCTTAGTTCATGACTCCATGGTCAGCACATGCTAACTTGTATTGAAGTTCATAAAAAATGTTCAATGGTGCATGTAATCACTCCTTATTGATTTTGAACATCTAAACTCTCCAAAAATGGGCCACATTATTACCATTAGCCTAGTTTCATTGACAAGTAGTAGTGTCCAAATTTATTTTAAATAAAGTTTGCACCAACATCAATTGACATCAATCAAATTGAATGAATGCCACACATGTCACATAACATAACATTCGCAAAATTTGTAGGGAGATTTTAACATCCTATACCCAAAGCTTCATAAAAATGGATGGAATAAACTAATGGATTATTTAAATGTCACCACCAAGGCCAATCATTTTTATTTTTTTCAACATTTCCTCTTGTTGGGTGTTTAACAAGGCTTTTCATATTTCTAATTTGCATCAATTTCATGTTGTAGTGCAACAATAATAACTCTTTTGTTGTCATCTAAATGTTTTGATCCATGGTGGGAAATGATTGGTGTTTAAAACAATAATGTGGTATCATGAATTGACATAGGTATTATAACGTGCAACATCTTTATGAATTCACATTGCTTCTTGAATGATTTTTGCAAGGGAGATGGATGCCAATAAAAAATATTTGGTGGCAATACACAAGTGTGTGTATTTTGTTCTAGTTTTCAAAGTGTGTTTTTATGGCTTGAATGATTCTTTATGAGCATTTATTTTGTGAAAGCACACTTGTCTCTTTTTCTTTCTCTCTTGGATTTTGTTCTATATCAACATCATATTGTTTTTTAAAAAGTGATGTCAAGATTGGCTTTGAGGAAGTAGGGTTTCAACTTTGGAATGCCACAAAAAAATTTGGTCTCATAATGTGTACTTGAAACACATTCATATATGTTTCCATTTTGCTATTGTTATTCATCTTTGTTTAGGTTTTCAATTAGTTTAACTTATGTTTCTTTTGTAGGGCCTCTTTCTTGAAGATGATGAAAACATTGCACAAGATCATGACAACAAGGGACAAAGGTGATGCAAATGTAATAAAAGGCAAAAGGACTAACCAACAAACCCTACATAAATAGTTGGTTGTTTTGTTTTTCCCTCCTTGTATCTTGTCCCTTTTCATATCTTGTGGAATAAGTATCCACCGTTATTGAACAAGCCACACCACTAAAATAACCATCAACAAACCATTTCAAAAAAAAAAATTAACAAGAAAATATGGAGTTGTTCTTTAGGTTTTAAAGAATGAAGAGAACTTCAAATGTATTACTCACCAAAGTTTTTTTTCATGTGCAAAGATTTTTTTCCAATTTTTAAAAGGCATTGGCATTGTACAATTTTCAAAACCTTTATAGATTAGGAACTTGAAGAATTTTCAATTTAATCAAAGGTTCTTCCATATCAATATTGAGTGTGCAAAGAGATTAAAAAAGGTTTGAGTTAGGTTTTGGCAAGACATGTAACTTATATTTATAGATGACATATGTTTTTTCACTTGGAGGATCATTTATGTTGGCTATATGATGTCATTTTACTTTGATTTATGAATATAAAGATGGTGCAACATAATGAACCATGAAGTTTTCAAACATGTTTGAATTTATTAAAATAGTTGTTGAAGGCACATATGGTGGAGCACAATGCATGTCTTTGCTACCCTTACACTTGAGAAACATTGTTATATGTCAAACTTTTAAAAATAAATTTTCAATGGGTAAAAATAAGGTAAAAGAAGCCAACAACGGCCTCCTAAGTTGCTATGATTGATTTTTAAAAGATAATGTGGCAACATGTGATCACTTGAAGTTGAAAAATACTAAGACAATGTTGATCAATGATGCTTGTTTATATACATTATTTCACAATCTTTGAAAACATTGGGTTTTGATTTTCAACATGTGTTGAAAAATATTTTATATTTGTTGGATTACTTTCAAACTTACCTAGATTTTAGATTGGTATATTAAAAAGTGTGTATCACAAATACAACACACATTTTCACCATTAATTTGATGTACTAGACTTGCAAACGTGTCAAATAAACATTGATTACAGTAATGTTGGCTCCTTTTATCACAATTTGACTCCAATCTCTATGAAGGATGGAAGCATTAATCAAGCAAGAAATGCACCCTAGACAAGACATCAACCCTCAATTAATTGCCCACTAAATTGCTAGGAGCCTCACTTGAATCACACTTTTGAAGATTTTGATGACACTAATTGTAATATGGGGTTCACCCAAGATCCAATGGAACGGGCATCACCTCCAAGCCTACCCCCATCAAAAGAAAAAGTACAAAATAGAGATAACAAAACAAGCAATGATGATAGTGACTTGGATATCCTTGAAGATTTTTGAACTCTTATTATAAGGTTTCATCTTGAAAAATAGTCACAATTTCAAATCATGACTAAAAATTTAGTTTTTACATTTTCCATTTTGTATTATGAGCTACAACTTTTATTAATACATCATGTAGATTATACTCCATTTATATGCGATAAAGGACATTTATTTGGTTCTAAATTTTTGAAACAATTTTGAATTTTTTTTGAATTTTAAATTTTTTAGAATTCCACATTTCAAAAACTATGAGTGTTTTTGAATGTGACTCATAGGTTCTTATCATCTTTTTCCATCAAAATGGTTTTATTATATGAAACCTTTTTTATAGTCCTTTGTAAATTTGACTTTTAATACAACAAGGTTTGCTTTCAAATGTCCTAAACTAAAATTTGATCAAATTATTTTTTTGGCTTGAATTTATTAACATCCATATGAGTGAAAATTTAACAACTTACCATGATTGCCATGGTTTCAACTCAAAAAACATAAATATTTATCTAATTTTGATTAGTTATGTCCATGGTTTGATGTCCTTTTTGAATAGTGATTACACCCATTGTAAAGCTACAAATATCCTACCATTATGAAGACATGGAAAACATTCTAAAAATTGTCACCTATTTTCTAATTTTTTTCCCTCACCAACCAATAGTTTAACATGGTGAATGGACGTTTGATATTCATCAAACTTTCCTCATGTTTTCATTTGAATCATATAAAGACATAGGTGCAACACCTTATCAAATGTGTGTTTCATAACAAGTCTAATATCACACCACCTAATGAATTTCTCTAGCTAAAAACAAAAAGCGTGTGATTTTGTTTCTAAAAATCCATCATGATCATTGTGAATAGCTTTTACACTTTTTACTATGGGGTGAAAACACATTACAATGACCATTTTTAGGCCTTTTTTGGTATTATATTATAATATACATACCACCCAAAATGTGTTGCATTTAATTTTGGGTTTGAATATAGTGTTTGGGCATTAGAATTATAATTTTCACAAAACTAATGCTATTTAATATTATTTGAAATAAATAAATTTAAGAACCATGGTTATATTTACAATATACATGACATAATAGATATTAAACATTCATTTAAAAACAAACATCCATAATATCAAACATGTGTTATTATGTGTGTATTGTAAATAAAAATTTGTGTTTTTTGGGGGTTTGTATTTGCACTAGATATTTGGTTTCATCAATCATTCAATAAATGTTTGAAAATGGATTCTATGCATTGACCAACTCATAATGCATATCACCTTGCATTTCAAAATCATTATTTGTTAAATTTTCAATAATTTACAATGTACTTATGCTCAACACCCTAAAAGACCATCATTTGTAAAATAAAAATTATCAAACTTTTCACATGGTTCACAAACATGTTCCAAACTATTTAGAATCACATGTGAAATTAATATTACAAATTTCATAAACGTTAAAAAAATTTCAATTGGAGTATAATTGGAGTAAAAATACATAATTACAAGTATTAATTTTTGTACAAATATATTATAGTCCATCATGATATACATATAAAATAATTAGTTTCTTTTTTATCATTCATTGGGTTATATTCTACCATAAATATACAAAACAAAATTGTGACATGATTTAGGCTCAAAAACACACATTCAAAAAACAATTACAATACATGACTACATAAAGGTTGTCATTACATAATGTGCTTTCACCTTATGGCTTAGAATAATGTTTTGCAAATACTTGGGTTTGCCAAGTACTCATTGTTGGTTCCTGTTTTGGTTACTTGAAGCTTAATTAGACATGGACAACCTCATGTCCACATTTTAGACTTAGGTTGGGAAAGGTTAGAGGAATTAATTGAAAACCCACCACCTTGAAAGGTAATTGTTTGTTTTATGAAAAAACAAAACCAACAAAGAACCAAAATTAAACCAATGTTTTGAAAAAAATATGGTTCCAATTCCAATTTAAGGTTATGCGTTTTCGTTGGCATTAGGGTGGTGAATTGTTGTCAAAGGTTAAAGCTCAAACCTTTTTTCCATAATCATGTTATTTTCATCTTTTGTTGCTACTTGCTACACCATCACCATTTTCTTCTTGATTTTATTGTTGCATTAATGTTTGCACAATGATATTATTTTTGTTGTTTGCACAATAGCCCACATTAGTGGTTGGTGGTTGTGGTGTTATCAATGTTGTCGTAACTTGTCATTGCCCAAGTATACCATCGTCCTCTTCATGTTCACTTTCTTATGGTTTCAATTATCATTGTCATGGTTTTTCCATTGTTACAACTAGTTATTTTTTGTCATCATTTTCTTGATCTTGATGATCTTATGGTCCTTGTCATCACCATGGTTTTTTTTTGGTTGTTGTAGCCAATAATTGGTTACCATCACCTTCATGATCTTCATAATCTTGTGTCTTGGTCATCATGATGGGGGTGAAAGCACACTAAGGGTGAGCCACTTTTGTTCAAAAAAGGTGATTATAACAATTATTATAGTTGACAATAAGTTAAAATATTGATGGCATCCTTTGGCTAACTTAAACAAAAGCAAAAAACTTTAAAATTTGCACAACAACATTTTGGAACTCAAAGTTCATTTTGACTCAAAATTAATCTTGATCCAATGGTTAGATGAGGAGGATTGAATAAAATCAATGTAAACAGAGTATATAACTTACAAGTTTTCAACAACAATCAATCAATGTACACAAAGTATATAACTTACAAGTTTTCAATGGCCATAAGGCCTCATGTTTGTGATTCATGAAACATTACCAAACAAAAGGAAATTGAAAAAAATTACAATTCCCATCTATAAAATCTCCTCCTCTTTGATATGGTAGTGGTTTTTTCCTGAAAGGAAAATATTATTATGCATTCATTGTTAAAAAAATGCAAAAAACACATTTTTTGAATGGAATTTCATCCAAAAAATTTTAATTTCTAAAATTTATTAATTTAATTAATTTATATCAATATCATGTACCATAAAAAAATTCACCCAAAAATTTCATCAACAACCTTACTTTTTAAGTACATATTCAAATTTTCAAACTCCATGACTATATTTGGTCACAAATATATTCCACGCATTCAAATCTTTCAATGTTTGTTGAAATTTTCAAAATAATTGATTAAATTAAATTTAAAGCTAATCAAATATACCTAAAACAAGTTTAAAAATCCAAGATGTGATGCCCATATGTTACCAAAAATTTTCATTGTAGAAAGATTATACTTGTGACTACGATTTTTGGGAGGCTTAATGTGCTTTCACCCATGGTTTTATGGTTCTTACATCCAATAACTACTTACCATCACCTTCCTGATGTTGCTAATCTTGTGGTCTTGCTTGTTATCATGGTGTTCTTATTGTTATAATCAATAATTACCCAAAAAAATTTTCATGATCTTAATGATTTTATGGTCTTGGTCATCATCATGGTCTTTTCATTGATGTAACCAACAAATTCCCACCATAGCCTTTTTGATTTTGATGATCTTTTGGTCTTGGTCATCATCATGGTCTTCTCAATGTTGTAGCCAAAACTACAATTATTGCCCTTTTAATTTTGATGATCTTTTAGTCTTATTCATCATCATGGCCTTATTGTTGTCGTGACTAGTAACTACCACCATTACCTTCATGATCTTGATAATCTTGTGGTCTTACTCATTGTCATGGTTTTTTCATTGTTGCAATTAACAATTGTTGCCATTGCCTTCCTGATGTTGATGCTCTTGTGGTATTGATTGTCATCATGGTATTTTCATTGTTGTAACTAACAATTATTTACCATTTCCCTCCTGATTTTATTCATGTTAAAGTCCTCATTCTCAATTGTGACATTTGTGTTGTTTTCATTGTTACTTGTTATAGCCAATAACTAACCATTATTGAATGTCTTTTGAATTTTTGGGGGTTTAGGTTTTAATGCCATGGAAATTTCCCAAATTCCTCTTACAAAGGTGATTGTTCCCACTTATCCTCCATTAGAACATTATTGTTGTGGTTTTTGCATTAGGTTTTGGTGCAAGTACAAGCATAATACAAACAACAAATTCTATAACCATAAATGGTACATGGTAAAACACATTACACCCCCCAAAAATATAATCATAAATAAAAAATTTCTACATTTCATAGCTTTGGGTTCATATGGACATCACGTATTGAATTTTTTTTGTTCTTTTCAAGTATATTTGACCAGCTTTCAACTTAAATTAGTTAATTCACTAAAAATTTCCAACAAACATTGAAGAATTTGAACACATGAAATATATTTGTGGGGTGAATGCACAATCCACCGGCTCACTTTTGGACAAATTAGGAAATCCATATAAGTCAAAAGTCCAATTTTTTGCCCAATTAATTAATTATGTGGATTATTTTTATTGATTAATGTGATGTCATGGTTTCCCCATGTAGGAAATACGCGTTTTACGCAGGGAAATTTTTAAATATTTGTGTTAAGGTTTTTGGTTGATTCAACCATAGTCATCCACCAGCTTTGGGTTAGATGAACTAGGGAAGATGTTTAGTGCCTTCATGTTTGTCATGTATTGCATTGCTTGATTGTTACACATGTGTTGTGGTAGAGCTTTGACGAACATAGAAAATACCACTTGAGTGTATGATGCTAATATTATAATGTTCTTCTAAAACTTGAATAATATACTCAAGATCTCCTGGTATCGCAATCAATGGACATTAATGTAGGTACATGCGGGAAAATCACAACTAAGGTGAAAATAGAAGGCGAAAATGTCCCAACATGCTATGTCGACCTTTTATATGGAACAAAACTTGACATTATTTTTGACAAGAAGGCTAAGTTGTCTCAAAGAAGTTTTTGGGAAAAGTATGGCATCTCCAATGAAAGTATGACACCCAAAAGACTCAAGATAAGGAAATATATAGAAGAAGAGGAGGTAGTAGCCTTATTTGGGCCCTATAGCCATAATCGTTATAAATATTGCCATCAAAAACAAAACCTTGTGGATGACCTTGCACCAGAAAACTCAAGTGCCCAACATTCGAATGATTGACAAAGCTAAGGCCCACATGATTGCTTATGAAATCAAGAAGGGCCAAAAGGTGCATTGGTGCATGTTGGCCAAGTGGACCATACATGATTAGCTTCGTAGCTACAATCTCTAGAAGTAACTCTATCTGGCAAACTTGTCCCTGGACTAAATTTAAATAATTTTGTGGGTTCAAATACAGAGGAGTAGGAAGAGGGTTTTATGCCATATTCGTCCAACATGCCCGAACCATTAAGTAAACAACAAGTGCCTATTCTTGGCAAATCTTTGGTCCAGTGCATCAAACATTGGCAAGAGGGACCTTCCAACCTTAAAAGAAATCGTCTTTTCGTTACAAAAGGTGAAGGAGGAGGCCTAGAAGAAATTCAATAAGGTTGAAGGTCAAGATGAGTATAGATTCATGCTTATTTCATTTATACACACAAAATTGACTCAATTGCTTGAAAAGCTTGAGGCATTGGTCAAGAAGATTGAGGATATGCGTTATCATAATAGCGTAAAGGAAATAATGAAAGTAACTATTGTTGAGAAAGAACTTTTGCAAAGGAAAGTTGATACACAAATTTTCTCGATTAATAGTTTTAGATATATATCCCAAATAGGGGATGAAGAGCACATGAGGTTGCATAAAAAACATGAATCAATGGAAGAGGCATGGCACTCTGCACTCTTGAAGTTGGATGGCTGGAAGCGACACAAGTTGACACTTTATGTTCAAGTCCAAGCAATGTTGAGTGGGAATCAACGCCCAACTTTCGCCCCATCACCATTGCCATTTTTAGGTTTAGAAGTGAATATGAAGTTACTTATCCATGCTTGATAAAAAATTTGCCTTGCCCATTTTGTCACAAGTTGTTTGAGCTTACTTGGGATGTTAAGATGGTGTCTTGCAAACACGCATATCACTTTTGGCATGCGTTAAGTCATTTTTCTACATCTACTAAATGTTTGTATGAGGGGTGTGGCCAAGAGATGCATCCCCTATGGTGGGCGTAAGCAAGAATAAAAAAGATCGGCATCACTAAAAAAGTGGGACCATGAATGGATTGGACTACAATGGCTTTTACTTTGGGCGATTATGATAGTGAGTTATTTTGCATGCCCTTAAATTGTTTTTGTTTCCTTTGTTGATGTTTAGTTTTGCAACATTTCTATCCAAATCCAATGTGAGCCATAGACTTGTTCAAATTTCTATAAGTTTTGCATCATTTGTGTTTTAGGGTTGCAAGTTTGCACAATCCAAACCACCTTATTATTGCTTAAACTTTTTACTTATCATAAGTAGAAGTTTTTATAGTTAATCAATTTCTTACTATGTATATTAGGTGTTATCATTATTTCCTTAAATTATTGCCACCTTCAATCTAATGTGAACCATGGATTTGTTCAAATCTTTGTTGAGTTTTGCAACATTTCTATTTTAGGGTTGCGAGTTTACCCAATCCAAACACCTTGCTATTTATAAAAAAAATTAGGTCACTTGAATATAAGTTTTTGCAATATGTTAGTTTATTATTGTGAAGATTGGCTATCGCCCCCTCCCTTAATTAGTGCTACCATGAATCTAGTGTGAGCCATGATTTTGTTCATGGATGCAAAGTTTCACAAATATATTTGAGGATTTTGTTTTTCTAGTAGTTTTGTTACAATGTGTTGTGATTAGTAGACTCACACGACAAAGTTCTTTCATAGTCCATGTTATTTCATAACCATCACAACTTTTTTCAAGTACTTAGTAAGTATGCCATTTACACTACTAGAAATCTTGTCATTTGCAACCAGTCACTATGCAATTGGCATGCAACTAGTTGTCGTTTGTAACTATCTGAGTCATGTTTGCAACTACAAATTTGGTATTGTATAATTTTTGGGCCATACGGTTGTGTGTGCAACTAACATGCAACTAAATGTGTACAACATGGACACGTGTCATAAAAATAATGGCCTAAACT